>WLWI01005052.1_pt1 | contig 11067 bp, 12 predicted proteins | sample 6701501 | NCBI WGS metagenome assembly WLWI01 (sample SAMN12718690, study PRJNA515312) | sponge metagenome | isolation source: marine sponge | host: Mycale hentscheli | place: New Zealand: South Island, Marlborough, Capsize Point | collected 2014-11-01
AAGTCGATTAGCTCACAACACATCTCAGTGAATGAAAATTCACTTTCGCCGTGAAAATTTCTCTAATCAATTTATTATGAGCGAGTTAAGCGCTCTCGCGACGAATCGCATGAATTAATCAGGCTAAATTTAAAAATGTTTTTTTAAGGAACGAATTAAAATAAGTCATGTCATACCAAAATAACAATGAAGATAAAACCGATAAAGAATTGATTGCTTTGATCATCGGTGGCGATATGGATGTTATGGATGATCTGATGGCAAGGCATGCATCAAAGGCCTACCAGATTAGTTATTCGGTTTTAGGAAATAAAGATGATGCAGAAGAAGTTACACAAGATGCATTTATCAGAATTTACAAAGCGTTGCCAAATTTTAGAGGAGATTCAGAATTTTCAACATGGATGTATCGCATTGTTGTAAATCAAGCACGAAATAGATACCGATGGAATAAGCGGCGTGGATCCCAAGTAAATATAAGTATAGACAGAGATATAGAAACAGATGATGGATCAAGTATACCTTTTGATCTGCCCGACACTGGCAAGAATCCTGATGACGAGGTGGTTTTCAAAGAATGGGAAGGTGAAATTGCTGATGAAATTAAAAAACTCCCTGTGGTCAATCGTGAGGCGCTATTATTAAGAAATATGAAAAATCTATCTTATGAACAGATTGCAGAATCGCTTGATTGTAAAATCGGCACGATAAAATCCCGGATAGCGCGTGCACGGGAAGAACTGAGGAAGCGCGTCAGCAGATAATAATATGTCACCTAAATCCAGGAAAAAATTTTGACAAATTAATACAACACATTTATTTAGAAAGTGTTGCAGAAAATATGAGGCATATCTATCAATTGGCATGTTGAATCATTTATGCAATATCTTTGTGTTATTTGTTTGTGAACTATTTATCACGAATTTAGGTGGCAATGAATGACATGTGCACCTCGATAAACTTGGTGTAAGTATTAATTGGTAATATTAAAGACATAATGGATAAGAAAAATGATATGAAAAATCAATGCCCATCTTTTGACGATTTAAGCGCTTGGTATGATAACGAGACGGCTGGCGACTTTCAATCTCATGTTGACGAGTGTGGTCAATGTGGAGAGGTATTAAAATGCTTTGAATCTTATGATCGTTCGATTTCAGGTAATGCAGTGGCTAGTGATAGACAATTGCAGCGCATCAATCGACGGTGCCTTGAAGAGCTGAGAAGTAATCCATTGGTTAAACCCCGGATGTTGTCCGTTCCCATTTTTGTGAAAATTGCGGCATGCGCCATGCTAATTGGGATGGTGGTTGTTTTGAATAAAACGACACATAACCTTAGCCCAAAAGAGGTAGTGCAAGCTCCTGTTGTAGATTCTGATAATAAGGTTGCAGCGGATCGTCAAACTAAGATCACCAAAGACGTCGTCAGCAATAAGAAAATTCCGGTTGCAATTAGCGAAGAAATAGATAAACCGCAGACGGTAGGAGAAATGATTAATGACAGCCCATCGTTAGTAAAAGAATCACATTCACTCCCGAAACAGCATAAGAAAATTGCTCCTCAGAGTCAGTTAGAATTACCTGCAATGCAACTTGTTGGTTTTGGATATGAGGGTGCAAGACGGGCTGGAAGTTCCAAGATTGAGAATATTAAAAATGACAGTATAAATGATTATGTTCACCATGTTTGGCTTGTGGATGATCCCTCATTGCCCTTGCAATCGTTAAAAAATATATTGCCAAATCACATTGGCGTGTTGGAGGGCTTGATTAACGAGCATCAAGATCGCTATCATCTCCAATTCAAAATAGTTGATAGAAATCTCAAAAGTCTAGTCGATCATTTTGATGGATTGGGGTTTCAATTATTACGCCCCGACAATCCGCAGCCCGGCGCAGATAATATTGTAAAGTTTGATGAAAAATTTGTTCAATACGACGTTGATTTTGTGAAAGAATAAAGTGGTGTAAATAATACCTTTTCAAGTAGTTTATACCGACTCCATCAGGTTTTCGACAGGTTTCTGTGAAATTGTTGCCCGCTTGCGAGCGGGATCGAAAAATCTACTGCTTGCAGTAGATCATGTCTTACTTTCCACCATTATAGTCACTGGACCGTCATTTAGAATGTTAACAATCATGTGCGCGCCAAATTCGCCAGTTTTAACTACTAAATCATAATTTTCGACTATCGAGACAAAATAGTCGTACAGTGGGCGTGATTGTTCCGGTGGGGCTGCATGCATAAAATTAGGACGTCGATCTTTGCGGCAATCAGCGCATAACGTGAACTGAGAGATGACGAGGATATCCGCCTTGATGTCAATTGCAGATCAGCAATTCCCGGTGAAACGGAACTCTTTTAATAGAAGTCAGTTACAAATTTTATGCCATCTATAAATTGTCAAAATCTATTGTCGGCATTCTGGAATTGAGGCTGATAGCGACTTCAACCTCGGAGTCAGAACCTAATTTTAGAGGATGAGATAGCTGTAATTTGCTTCATATAAAGATGTTATAGTTCACCGGGAATTGCTGATTGCAGATAAGTTTAATTTTCCTTCATCATCATTGAAAATCCGTAAATTAACACATTTGTCTGCCAAATATTCCGCATCTTTTTTAGTATCCCCAGATTCAATTCCTAATAAAATAACCAGCCCTTGATTGATAGCGGAAAAAATTTTGCCATTGATTGTTACAGACCCGGATTGTACACGCTGCAGTAAAATTCTCATATAATTCGTGAGACGATTGATTGTTAACCGATCTAGAGCTAACCTCGATTTCTCGTTGTGGATACATAGCGAGATATGCAGGTTAGGTTAAATGTCCATTCCCATTTCAAGGCGGGTGGCTTCATTAATACATTCCATAGACCAAGGCGGGTCCCAAACCACGTCTACGTTGACATTTTTTACGCCATCAAGTGCGCCTAGTGTATACTTCACTTCTTCCAATAATTGTGGTCCGTAGGGACATGCAGGCGTTGTAAATGTCATTTCGACGGACAATTCGCCCTCATTATTTTTGGCTGTGTAAATTAACCCCAAATCCACAATGCTTAAGCCAAGGTCGGGGTCTTGAATCGGGTGAAGAATTTCTAATATTTCATCGCTGGTTAATTTGCATATTTTTTTGTCGTTAGACTGATTGTCGCCTGTTTTGGAATAAAGCATGGGGAAGTCCTCCAATTTATTAATAATTAAATCGTTGAAGAATGACATTCACTGCCTTTGTGAATAAGCTCTTTCTTTAAAAACGATTCCAAAGTTACGCTGTAAATAAATTTTAACAGTTGGTCCTGAAAATGGAAAATCGGCTCTCGAATATTGCAATTGGTTTCATGATGGCAGACATAATTTTCGCAGGTGCAGCGGGTAATATGAATCGGACCTTCCAAGGCTTCGATAACCTCCCCAATGATTATGTCTGGCAGGCCTTTTCCCAATTTATACCCGCCTTTTACTCCTTGTGTTGATATTATCAGTTCAGCCCTTGCCAGGGCTTGTAGGACTTTGCCCATTGCTTCACAGGAAATACGATATTTTTCAGAAATTTCTCTACAGTTTGTCACTTCGTCCGATTTCAATTTCGCAATATGTAATAATGCAATTAATCCGTATTCAACTTTTTTACTTAATTTTATCATAATTACTACTCGGTAGAAACCGGTTGCTGGTTTCCACCAAGCACTGCATGCAGTGTATGCCAGGCAAGGGTTGCGCATTTGATTCTCATTGGAAATCCGGAAATACCCGATAACGCTGCAAGATTTCCTAATTTCAGTATTTCATCTTCATTTTTCATTTCCCCGGTAAGCATATCATGGGCGGCTTGAAAAATGTCTTCAGCTTCTGATTTGGATTTTCCTTTTAACTTATCGGTCATTATAGATGCAGACGCCTTTGAAATAGCGCATCCCGAACCCAAAAAACTGATGTCTTCGATAATGTCATTCTTGACATAGAGGTAGATTGTCAGCTTATCGCCACATAGTGGATTATAACCTTCCAAATGCTGAGTGGCGTTTTCAAGCTGCTTAAAATTTCTGGGCGATTTATTATGATCCAGAATGACTTCCTGATATATATCGTTCAATGTTGACATTAGCTGAATATCTTGAATAATTTAGGAATTGTTTTTGCAAATGCATCAATTTCACTTTTTGTATTGTAGAAAGCCAGTGAAATCCTGGCTGTTGCCGTCAGGCCTAATCGTTGCATTAACGGCTGGGTGCAATGATGCCCAGCGCGAATGGCGATTCCCTCATGATCTAATATCGTACCTATATCATGGGGATGAATATCACCGCATAAAAATGAAATCACCGCTGTTTTATTGGCGGCTTCTCCAATAATTTTCAATCCTTTCAAATTCCCTAAAATTGTATTTGCGTAGTTAAATAGATCCTGTTCGTACCTGGTGATTATATCCCAACCAATCGAATTGATGTAGTTAATGGCGGCGCCTAGGCCGATGACGCCCGCAATGTTTGGAGTTCCTGCCTCAAATTTATTTGGGAGCGCATTATAGGTTGTTTTTTCAAATGTTACTGAGCGAATCATATCGCCGCCGCCTTGGTATGGCGGCATTTTTTCTAATAATGGTTTCTTGCCATATAAGATTCCAATTCCGGTTGGGCCATAAAGTTTATGCCCGGATACTGTATAAAAATCACAGTCTAAATCCTGAACATCGACTATCATATGAGGCGTGGATTGGGCGCCGTCAATGAGAACCGGAATCTCATGTTTGTGCGCCTTATCTATGATTTGCTTAACCGGATTGATTGTCCCCAGGGAGTTTGATACATGTACAATAGAAATCAGTTTAGTCCGATCACAAATTAATTTTTCAAATTCGTCGAGGAGTAACTCTCCGTTGTCATTTATCGGTATAATTCGAAGTTTGAGTTTCTTTCTTTCACAAATAAACTGCCAGGGAATAATATTCGAGTGATGTTCCATCTCCGAAAGAATGATCTCGTCACCCTCTTTGAGAAATTCTCCTCCGTAGCTGCTCGCTACCAGATTTATCGCTTCGGTCGTACCACGAACGAATATAATCTCACTGGATTCTTTGGCATTAAGAAATGTTCTTACCTTTTCTCTGGTATCCTCATAGATTACTGTGGCCGTTTCGCTAAGGGAGTGAACTCCTCGATGGATATTAGAATTTTCAGATTCATAGTAGCGACTGACGGCATTGATAACCTGTTTCGGCTTTTGCGTGGTCGCGGCATTGTCAAAATAGATCAGAGGTTTATGATTCACTGATTTTGACAATATCGGGAAATCACTTCTTATCTGATTTAGATTAATATCTACTGTTTTTCCCATATCGGCAATTTTTTTTTCAACTAATTTAAAATTAACAAATTATTCTACGTGCATAAGGATGCATACCTATGAAATATTCATTTATATTCTGAAAATGAGTACATTCACAAATAACGCCGGATTTACCATATGAACTGTGCGACTAAATTCCCAAAAACTGGTGACGATGAGCGCCGAGATGCGGGGCAACGGTGAAAACGATTTCCAAACCTGTTGCAGCTTTAATTATTGTTCAGGAAGGCTCTCATTATCCTAACCTAAATAATTCATCAGTATTCTGCTGCGAGCCCTAATCTCTGCTCAAATAAGCCGATTAACTCAATTTTACACCTCAGTGAATGAAAATTCACTTTCATTGTGAAATTTTCTCTAATCAATTTATTATGAGTGAGTTAAGCGCTCTCGCGACGAATCGCATGAATTAATCAGGCTAATAGTTCATACACGTCATTTCTTAATGGTTCGATAGATATCGAATCAATAACGTCTGCGGCAAATGCCTTTGTCAAAATCTCGTAGGCTGATTTATAATCAATTCCTCGCGAACGCAGGTAAAACATGGCTTCATCGTCCAGTTGTCCAATGGTTGCCCCGTGGGTGCATTTAACGTCATCGGCAAATATTTCTAATTCCGGTTTTGTATTTATTTTTGCATTATCAGATAATAAAAGTACGCGATTAGTCTGTTTTGCATCTGTTTTTTGCGCATCCTGGTGGACAAAAATTTTTCCATTAAATACGCCTCTGGAATTGTCATCCAGAATTCCTTTGAATACTTCCCAGCTTCGACAATTGGGTTTGGCATGATCAATTCGAGTACGATTATCTATGAGTTGTTTATCTTTACCTAAATAAAGTCCATGCAATGTGCATTCAATATTTTCATCACTTAGGAATACATGCACGTTATTCCGGTTAATCTTACTGCCGACAGCGATGGTGCACGATGTAAACTGACTGCCTTTATGTTGATATGCGTAAACCGTTCCTACATGAAATGCCGAATCAGATTCCATTTGTAGTTTATAATGGTTTACCACTGAATTTTGATTAACGACAATCTCTGTGACGCTATTGGAAAAATAATCCGTAGAATCGCCAACGTATTGTTCAAGAATTGTTGCATGACTGTTTTTACCTATGACCATTAAATTACGTGGCGATACAGTTATTTTTTCGTCTCCGGTGGTTAAATATGTTAAATGAATGGGTTTCGTTAATGTTGTGTTGTCCGGTATTGATAAATAAGCGCCATCAGTTAACAATGCTGAATTTAGCGCTGTAAAAGCATTTTTCCCCAGTCCAATATGTTTAACCTGTGCATCATCAAAAGGCGGACCTACTGTAGATAACGACGATAGACTGCGAATCGTTAAATTTTTTTCGTCAGCGTCAAAATCGGAAAGATCCTTGCAAAATTTACCGTTTACAAATACGAGCAAATAGGCATCTGTATTTTTCAAAGTATATCTATCAATTTCATCTTTAGCGACCGCAAGATTTGGCGTTCCGCCGGGGACGCCAAATTTATTGCCGTAAATAGACGATAAATCAAAAAAGCACCATTCTTCATCTCGATGTGATGGAAACCCGGATTGTTGCAGCGAATCAATGCCGCGAGCACGAATGTTTGACAGCCATTCGGGAGCAGAGTTGCTCTTATGCAACTTGTCATATTCACTTTGGATATGATTTAGAAATTCATGGTCGTTCTTCATGCTATCGACTCCTCATCAACAGGCGGAATGCCATCCGCTTCATTTTTGATGCGATCATATCCCTCGTCTTCAAGTTCGTGAGCAAGTTCTTTCCCGCCAGATTTTACAATGCGGCCATTATAGAGGACATGAATGAAATCAGGAGTGATATAATCTAGGAGCCGCTGATAATGAGTGACGACAATTACTGATTTTTCAGAATTTTTAAATTGGGTCACTCCGGAAGCCACAACTTTTAGTGCGTCGATATCCAGTCCGGAGTCCGTTTCATCCAAAATAGCCAAATCCGGGTTCAAAACCTGCATTTGAAAAATCTCATTGCGCTTTTTCTCGCCACCGGAAAACCCTTCGTTCACCGCACGATTAATAAGGTTTTGATCGATGCCAAGGAGGTCCATTTTCTCGCGAATCATAGCCAAAAATTCGATGGCGTCTAATGGGGGTTGCCCTTTATGATCTCGAATACCGTTTAATGCTGCTTTTAAGAAATAGGTGCAACTAACGCCGGGAATTTCTACCGGGTATTGAAAGGCCATAAATATCCCTTCTCTTGCTCGAATCTCCGGGTCCATATCCAATAAATCGTTCCCTTTGAATGTCACCGAACCTTCAGTTACTTCATAGGTATCTCTGCCTGATAGTATCTGTGCGAGCGTACTTTTCCCTGATCCGTTTGGACCCATTATTGCGTGAACCTCTCCTTTGTTAACTGTCAGGTTAATACCTTTAAGTATCTCCTTATCTTCAATTTTTGCCCATAGATTTTTAATTTCAAGCATAAATGTTTCTCCAGTAATAATTTTATTTTTAGTTCTATTCAGGTCGTTATTAATAGTGGTTGCTGTCAGGATTCTTATGGACTGAATCAATGCGGCTTATTATCAGGCACGGATTGTTCCCGAATGTGCGTTTTTTTCACTGGCGGACTAGCCAACGCTGCCTTCAAGACTTACTTCGAGGAGCTTTTTTGCTTCCACGGCAAATTCCATCGGCAGTTCTTTGAATACTTCTTTGCAAAAACCATTGACGATCATGGACACTGCATCTTCAGTGGAGATACCTCGTTGTTGACAGTAAAAAATCTGATCTTCTCCAATTTTTGATGTTGATGCTTCATGTTCAACCTGAGATGTGGTATTTCCTACTTCAATATATGGAAATGTGTGTGCGCCGCAGCGGTCGCCGAGCAGCATGGAATCGCACTGAGTATAATTCCGCGCATTTGCAGCATTTTTTAGGACTTTTACTAATCCTCTATAAGAATTTTGACCTTTACCGGCGGAAATGCCCTTTGATACAATATTACTTCGTGTATTTTTTCCCATATGGACCATTTTTGTGCCAGTATCAGCTTGCTGCATATTATTTGTTAAGGCTACCGAATAAAATTCGCCAATGGAATGGTCGCCTTTCAAGATAACGCTGGGATATTTCCAGGTGATCGCCGAACCGGTTTCGACTTGCGTCCACGATATCTTTGAATTATCACCCTCGCATCGGCCACGTTTTGTTACAAAATTATAAATGCCGCCTTTTCCATTTTTATCTCCCGGGTACCAATTCTGGACAGTCGAATATTTGATTTTCGCATTTTTATGGGCGATGAGTTCGACGACGGCGGCATGCAATTGATTTTCATCACGCATTGGCGCGGTGCAGCCTTCCAGATAACTTACCTCACTCCCCTCGTCGGCAACAATTAATGTCCTTTCAAATTGACCGGTACCAGCTGTGTTAATTCGAAAATAAGTAGATAATTCCATGGGACATTTGACCCCTTTGGGGACATAGCAAAATGAACCATCTGTAAATACCGCCGAATTTAGACTTGCAAAAAAGTTATCGCGATACGGAACAACCGTGCCTAAATATTTTTTAATCAAATCGGGGTGGTTTTCAACCGCTTCAGAAAATGAACAAAAAATTATCCCCATGCCTTCAAGCTTTGCCTTAAATGTCGTTGCTACCGAAACACTGTCAAAGACCGCATCCACAGCGACCCCGGTTAATCGTTTTTGTTCAGACAGGGGGATTCCAAGTTTTTCATAGGTTTTGATTAATTCCGGATCAACCTCATCCAAGCTGTTTAAGGTTACTTTCTTTTTAGGGGCTGCATAATAAATAATGTTCTGATAATCAACGCTTTCATAGTTAACATTTGGCCATTTAGGTTCTTCCATTGTTTGCCAATATTGATAGGCTTGCAGTCGCCAATCTAACAGAAACTCAGGTTCATTTTTTTTCTTTGAAATAAATCGGATAATATCTTCCGAAAGCCCCGGCGGCGCTGTATCCATTTCAATGTCGGTAACAAAGCCAAATTTATATTCCTGCTTCGTATAGGCATCGACAATATCCTCGGTTTCATTTTCTTTTTCAGTTGTTAATAATTCACTCATTAGAGCCTTTTCGATATCCTTTTATTTATGAATATAATTGAAATTTATTAAATCCTCTCGTCAATAAACCTATACTGTTAGATAAGCTTGGCGTAAGTCCTTCGGTAATGACCGCGCTTCGGGTTGTCTGTACAAGCAGATTTGCATTTTTGGAGGATCGAGGCATACCTCAGTACACCCGCTCACCCTTCAAAGGTGCAACTCCATCCGGTACAGACAATGCATTGCCGAAGGACTTACGCCGAGCTTATCTAGCCTGATTAATAATCTATTCACATAAATACGACGCATTTAGTCGTATTTCAAATTTAATTTTCTAAAGTCCCAATTAAAATTAATATTGCTCGGAAATGGATTGTACGACGGCCATATTCTTCAGAATGATAGAATTGACGTATAACGACGTTTACACATTCTTCTTCGGGCTACTAACCTGATTAATTCATGCGATTCGTCGCGAGAGCGCTTAACTCGCTCATAATAAATTGATTAGAGAAATTTTCACGCCGAAAGTGAATTTTCATTCACTGAGATGTGTTGTGAGCTAATCGGCTTATTTGAGCAGAGATCAGGGCTCGCAGCAGAATACTGATGAATTATTCAGGCTAAGCTTTCTCACAACAAAGTTTGTGAAAAAACCGGGTTAAGTGAAGTTTTGGTTTGCAAATTGGTCTGCCGATTCACAAAAAAAGCCCTCGGCAACATGATACGTTACCGAGGGCTTTTACTTACTAAGTATTAGTTTAATCGAAAATGTTAGACTTTGGCTTTGTCCCATTCAGCTTTACCAACAAACCGAGTTAAGTTGCGTCCATCTGATGTTTTACCGCGAAATGCGTATCTTTCACGACCGCCTTTACCATATTTTACTTTTCCTGTTACTTCTGCGTTTATTTTCTTGCGGTCTTTTACATCATAAAACTCTGCTTTCATATTCTTGCTCCTTAATTGATGAAGATTTTATTAATAAATGATGCCATTGATGAACTACTGTTTAATTTGCGGTGCCGTAGCCATACTGGATAATTCTTAGAAAGATAACACTTAAAAGGGATTTACAAAGTGTAATAGAAAAATAATAATAAAATTTCAACGCATTAATTGATATCAGTATCGTTAAGTACTAATTCAGGTAAAGACGTAATGGTTTAGATCTTGCAGATAAAACGGTTCTTTGACTCTATTTAGGTTCGAAAAAACGTTGCGGCATAAGCGGCGTAACTGACTTGAAAATAAAGTGTTGCATGATTTTTGAGGGATGCCCTGATGTGCGCCGGTTGTTTATTCAATTTCTTAAGCTCTGGATGGGGTGTTCAGATTTGCCTGTTCGCCTTCTGAGGTAAAATTTTTCACGGATTCAGGTTAAAGTCTTTATTCTTTCAATAAAAGGTATAGTGCCATTTTACACTATATGCAAAAAAAAGGCGGCGAGAAAATCTCGCCGCCTTTGAAAAGAACAATTCGGATAATATTATCCGGCCAACGGTGTTTGTTTTTTCATGACAAATATGCGGTCATAAGGGGCCTCAGAGCCTCTACCGCCTGCCTCCAGGGAGTCTTGACAAGCAAAGAGTCCCTGAGCCATCGGATAAACTGAAACGACCTC
>WLWI01005053.1_pt1 | contig 11066 bp, 7 predicted proteins | sample 6701501 | NCBI WGS metagenome assembly WLWI01 (sample SAMN12718690, study PRJNA515312) | sponge metagenome | isolation source: marine sponge | host: Mycale hentscheli | place: New Zealand: South Island, Marlborough, Capsize Point | collected 2014-11-01
TGATGGAGTGGATACAACAATATTAATTGAAATATCTCTAAAGTATACATTGCGTTGATACAATAAGTTGATGTGAAATGTTTATTTGTCATTAGTTTTAGGAATGACTGGAAATAGAAATACTTACAAAGTTGGATCTACTGCAAGTGTACTTTGTTATAGTAATTTCACAGGAGCCTCTGTACGATGGCTAAATACATCATCAGTTGTTTCTTTTTCGACAAATAAGATTAGACTGAATGAATTACTTCTATTAATAGACAAACCTATTACTCATGATATTCACGGTACAATGTTTATATGTGAAGTAAGATATTGAATACCTTCTGGTGAGAAAACACAGACCAAGATTTTTACTATTAGAACAACAAAAGAATGTAAGATTATATATATATATTATAAACAATAAAATATAAACTTGCTTGAGGCAGACTTAGAAAAAAAACTATTATTAACTTGTGAAGCCCCAGGCAGACTATCAAAGTCAATAAATAGGGTGTTCTTTATGCTAACAATAAAACACATACGAACATTAAAATTTTGCACAATAAACATATCTATGTTTTTAAATTTTAAAAGATCAAACATTATTCTTGCTTGGCCATTTAAGCTAAAGCATATCGATAGGTTATAATTAATAGCAAGATTTCTGTGTTTTCAATTTTGTTGCAAATATTGTTGCTTTAAAAAAAATGATAAACAAACATTTAATTCCATTTGGCATATTAAATTCAGATTTATTTCTCTCATGAATATGAAGTTAACTTAGCTCGCTAAATATAAACAATGATAGCATGGAAAAAAGTAAGAAATTAGAAATTAGCAAGAGTTAACTTCATCGTTTAATTTATCATCCAGACTTAAATGAACATAGAGAATAATGAATAATTACAATTGCTTATTAAGAAGACAAAAGATTGCTTCAAACTATTTAATTATGCCTATATTAGTTACATTTATCATGTTCTATCAATAGATCACACAACCACAGTGCTGACTCGTGTTGGTGAGACTAAACCATTAGGAGTTGTGGTAGGTTCTGTACTGCTAAATGTGGTCCTAATCGCAGGAGCAATATCTGCTGGAATACTTATTGTGTATAAAATTAAAACTTCCAGGTAAATGTCAGTAGTATCAGTTATTTAAACATTTGGTGGCATTAATGTCACAAACAAAAGCTGATTGTATGCTGTTACAATTAATTTTACTGGTCATACGTACTAAGTAGTTCTATGTATAAGTTAGATTTAGGAGTTAACTGACCTCTTCCACTTTTCGTATTAGCCAGATAAAAACAAATGTGTCATTTCTGACTTGTACAAGCATGAATTGATTCAAACAAATTTCCAGTACTCCTCACTACATTCTAGTGCATAATGGATGATTTCCCTACACTGTAATGTGCCTGGTACAATAATTGTGTCACTGAATTTTCTTAGGTAAGTCTATAAATGCAGGTTATACTAAAAATAGTGCTCCATTTTGTTATAATTTAAACCAGTGATTAAGTAGCATTAGTCTCCCAAAAAGTATAGTCATATGGCTGAATATAACAGCAGGAATCATCAATATTTTAATAGTAGCCATAGCAGTAGGAAAAAAATCCAAATTTAATTGCAAAGTGATGCCTGAGAGTAAGACAATAAGGTCAGAACATTTAACATTAACTGACTTGACTAACCATAACAACCAAAGATGTATTCATTAGCACTATTCTTGGAAGAAGTTATATTAATTAGGAAAATAATGTTCATAACCAGGTCTGCACTGACAGAAGTTCAGTTTATTCACAACCACCTGTCTATCACAAAGATGAGACTGCCATATCCAGATAAACTCAAAACTAGGCTAAGTGTTGTAGCCTAGTATGCACATACTAATATTTATTAAATTTAATACCCAAACTAGAGTTATAATTAATTGAGCTCATTTAGTGGTCAAAATGTGTTAATAAGTGAAGCAATGGAATCAAATAGTGAATTTTCATGTAATTGCAATACAATAAGTTATAGTTTTATGTACGTCCATGTGACATTGTATTGTAATAATTATTAGTTATTACCTTGATAGGTATATCTAGAATGTCACACAAAAACATTGAAAATTATGAAGAAATAACTTGTGTTGCTTATGGCGAAATCAGTACATCCAAAATTGAAGTATCTCAAAAAGTTTTAGAAAGTAATGTTTATGAAACTGTTCAGTAAAACTTCAAAATTGTAATAAATTTTATAACTATTATTTGCACACAATTTTATAAGTCATGTTTTTAACAATTACACACATCAATTGATACTACATCGTAGTTTATAATATTAGATTTTTATCAAACAGAACTAACTAAATAGTATTTTCAGGTACATACTGTATGTTGGGTGTTCAGGGATTACCAGTAACACTCCCTTTCACACCAGTCACTGTATAATCATCCAGCATAAACGTTTGTACTTCAGTACAATTTCATAAACATGTTTCACTGAAGTTATAGAAATTTACATCAGCACACAAGAACTTATTGCACAATTCTCCACTGTGTGAAAGAATTATCTTTAGCTGCAGCATAATTTATTTATATAGTCCAAGTTTTAATTGGTCAATCACTGTGTTTGGGAAATGAAAAACAAAGAGATAATTATTATAAAGATCTTTGACTATTCACTGCTATTCAACTATTTCATGGACTAATACTGATAAAAACTTTAGAGATAAAATTGCTATCTCTATAATCTTATCAACAGGCCCCCCCTATGACACAAAAGACAAGCTGCCTTTTGCACAGAAATAAATTTGATTGTATGAACTAAAATTAGTTCAAATTTTCTCACTTCAATATAAATTCACTTGTATACAAATTGTCTACTGTAATTTTTTATAGATCTTTTAAATAACTGTAATGTTTACCAAATGCTTGTCTATGTAATAAGTTTAAACACATTATGCAACAATGTTAAATCATTTTAAACCAGCTAACTTTTAGTCATTCAATTACCCCCATTGGACTCAAGGCCAATGCTGCTCAGTATGGAAAATTCACTGCAACAGTCAAAGACCAGAGTTTAGTGATTATGTTATGAGAAAACTCAAGATAGAAGAAAATAAACCCATTTATATGTCACGTCTTGTGACTTGATTATCTAAAGTGGCATGAAGATGCCATTCTTAATTCTACTTTGCTATACTGGAAATTGCCAACTTAGTGCTAATAAGCACTGACAACAAGCCCATTGTAGTCATGTGCAAGTGAGTCTGGCAGTATTTAGTTGTTATATTTTTAGTGAGCAATGGGTTGTAGAACTCCTCACTTTACCTATTATACTGCCTGCTTGTCAGTTAATCTGTGATTCTCTGATGTAATAGAATATATTAGTTTTGCTTTCTTAATAACAAACATTTTAGTTACTATCATGTGACTTCCAGTTATCATTAAATAATTTGAGATCAGAAAATAAAGTGGAAATAAACATGTTACTTAGTGGCAATTTTACCGTGGAAATAGAAGCTTAGGATCAGTCACATTCCCCAGTAAAACGCATGTCTTATTGGTTAAAATCCATTCGTATTTTTAGAGCCTGTATTGTTGTAATGTTTTACTGGATTGTACAGTACATATTATTTTGTTGTGTTAACCTCACTAGCTACATACACATTTAAAAAACATAACTAAGCAAAAATAAGTCAGTAACCACTTCATAAACATGTTTTTTCTCAAAAATATTGTTTATGCCTATTTCCTCTTTAGGTCTTTTTATTTTTTTGTTATACTAATCACTTAAAAAGGTCATAGGATGGTAAAAACATCGATGTTTATGAGTGATGGTACTAATTATATGTGTACAGAGGATATTGACAAAAGCTAACTGCCATTCTGGCTATGTACACAAGCCTTTAGTTATGTGACACACAAAAACTTGAGACACAATTTACAACAAGGTTTCATTAGTAAAGTTATTTTAGCTAATTCTTCCATGGAATCTATTCTACATAAGCTTAGTACAGAATTTTGGTTAGCTAAAAATACATGATCAACAGCTATGTATTTGTACTTTTAAGAATATGCACTGAATGATTCTTACACTATATGAATTAAAGCTAGAACATTAACTTCAGACAATAAATACCTATTGTTTGCTCGTTATTATGGCATACAGATCTAGCTAGTAGTGGCAAAAATCTATTTTTATTGGAATAAAACTCTTAATTTAAAAGTGATTTTACTTGGTTTGAATTATTTGTACACATTACTGAATAGTTATTTTCCATTGGTGCTGATGCTGAAACACATCACTTGTAAATATCAGTTTAGCTACATTTCCTGAAAAAAAAGAGTTTCCATTGTATTTATAAAATTTCGTTGAGTCACTTTATTGTTTTTACTAATCTATTTCATATTTTATGAAAATATTTACTTTGTAATAATAACATTTACTTTATCCGTTATTTTACAACTGTCACTTAAGTTCAGTATATTCATAAATCTGGTGAAAACATGTTTACTGAAAACAAGGTGTTCACTGAATGGTTTCTTTAAACTTTTACCTTGTATCTAACGTATGCTTCTGTTAGTATGTAGTGATTGCAATAAATTTTAGAAATATTTGTTGATTTTGTGTCTAGTATGTTAAACTTTAATGAGAAATTATTTGAACTATTTCTAATCAATTTTATTTTATGTTTATGGGCAGGAAGTAAGCAACCGCTATTGGCCTCAAGGCAATAACATTTTCTGCTCAGTATGGAAAATTAACTGTATCAGTTAAAGACAGAAAGAGTTTAGTGATTATGTGATGAGAAAGCTGGAGGTAGCAGAAAATAAAACACATACACCAGTCAAGTCTTCGGACTTGATTATTACGCAGTTTCAATATCTGAAGTGGCAGGAAGATGCCATTCCTAATTCTACTTCTGCTATACTGGAAATTACCAACCTGGTATAGAAGGAGCAAATAAGTACTGGTAACAAGCCAATTGTTGTCATGTGCAAGTGAGTCTGACATAATGTAAAAATTAATTAGTAAACTCTTAGTGAGCATGTGTGTGTTAACAAGTACCCCGTGACACAGTAGCACTTGATATGGTAACTTCTCGTAACTAAGAATGCAACAGTATAAAGTACATTATCTTTCACTATAGGTTTAGTCACATACGTTTCTCTCTTATTCTATCTTTCCTTCCTAAATTAACCCATCTTTGTCTTATCTCCCTTTTTCAGCTCTTCTTGTGCCACAAGGTCTCTTATCTTCCTTTATCTATCTCTCCTGATTCTTGGTCTCTTTGTCACCTTGCTGATCTTCTCCTGGTTATATACTTTCAAATAAACACAATCAGTTTTGGAATCTAATATCACAGATCTAGAATAACAATTGGATTAATTTATTTATTTCTACGTTAATTTATATTATTTCAAAAAAAGAAAATGGCCTCAGCAGGTCTTACCATGTAGACTTGAATAAAACATTTAAAGCAGATGCTCAGATAAGTAATTTTTCTTATATTATATTTTTTGATACTAAATATTATGCTCCAATCTAACAATGACAATTATCATGAACAATTTAGTCTTTCCTTATTTGGCATTGAATTTAGGTTCATATGGTACATGGGTATATTAAAAGAATAATGCACTTTAGCATTTAGGCCTATATATGTTTCTTTTCACTTAATAAGGTGTGATCACCCATTAAAAGTTAAATCCAATAATGCTGGATAGATTTTTGTATGTATTATGGTGTAATAGACAATGTGGACATAATTATTGACCTAGCTGAAATCCATGCAAGTTAGTTGAAGATGTGGCAACTATGTCAACACAACTAACGAATATCCATTAAGATTACACGGCAAAATTCTAACAGGTCAATGCTTGTCCACCACGAAGACTACATAAAAATGTTAACATTAGTCTCAAATTTAAAAAAATAGCATATAGACTAAAGGTGAGTTCAGCGGCTGTGCTGGAAATCACTGAGATGCCATTTTCCTGCTGCACTACTTCATAGCTGCTGAAGCAGGAAATCTTGCATTTTGCCTAAATCCTCTTGGACTTCGGGTCATTAGTAGGGCCTGCCATATTATGCTCGAAATTTTTTGAATTATTCTTTTTTTTTATTCTAAAAAATTGAGTTATTATTCCAAAAGAATAGTATATTATTCTAGAAATTTTCGTATTATTCTCTTATTATTCTAATTAGAGAAATAAGTGAAATTGTGATGATTGCAGTACAGCTAGCTGTATAGAGTTGGTACATTATGAAATGAATGAGCAGTCTCTTACTGAATTACTCAATATGAAAGATTCTATACAGCTAACTAATCTTTCAGTGAATATTTGAACATCCCGTAAAAATGTTCAATGAATGGAAAAAACATGCTCTGCTGCAGTTGAAAAAAGTTCAATTTTGAGAAATCTTAAAAAACATTTAGGGAAAATGTGGATTACCCGGTATTAGAGAATTTTAATACACTCAGCAGTGGATTCACATTTTCTTCCCTTCACAATTCGTAGGTCAACTGGTAATAATATAATGCAGCATGATTGTTGAGTTGCTCAAGAAGAGAGAATCCATTTAGCATAATTTTCGATATGACTTGCTGGCTCTGAGCCTGACTGACAGCTCTCACAGTATTCAATTTTTTTTTTCATTTTGGAAATAAAATAGCAGAATGGCCAACACTAACCCAGCTGCTTTAATCAAGTAATGAAGATCTACCTCATAACCACATTTCTACACATGTTTATGTCCTTTGTTGTAGAAGAAAAAGAGATAAAAAAGTGCTATTGATTTTCTTTTATTATTAAGGATAATATTGACTGATTATTTTTTCCCTTTATTATTCTCCTAAATACCCTTATTATTCTAGAATTATTACACTATGCTATTACAAGTCTATTATTCCAGAAAAAATTCTAGCATAATATGGCAGGGCATAGTCATTAGCACTAATGAGAGCATATCTCCCTAAGGAGTATATCTTTATGATTGTGTGTCCTACCAATTGTTCTCCCAGCCTCAAACTTCGTAATCTATATTTTACTGTCATTCATTCACATTTCTTTTGGGTTGGGTGAGGGGGGGGAGGCACATTTCATTCAAGCAATAATTATAACATATAGCTAGCTGAGAAGAATATTTCCAGTTGCCACAATACCTAATAGAGTTTGCGTAAAGGGTAACTAGCAGTCAAGTATGAAGAGATTAGGAATAGTTAAAGGGTTTTGCAGCTGTATGTGAGGTAATTATTTTGTTAAAGGTTTTTTTTAACTCCAGTCAGTGTTTTGTTGTAAAACAAACTGAACTGAGCTAAAATTTTGGAGTTCTTACACAACTCTTATCTTACAAATCCCTGTAATGAAGTCATTATTTTACAGCATCTGAACTGCCTGATCTTGGCAGTGCTAATTATTGTCTCTTTGATTGTGGCATTGTTTTGAAACAAGTCCTCAGGCAAGAAAGCCTAGACTTAAAAGAGTTTCTCATGTGTCTCAGGAATTTTGAAATTACTTTGGATGACTATGGGAAAGTTCAGATGAAACAAACTCCAGCTGCAGTAGGAAATGCCAGCATATTTCAGGATGCTCTGCATCTTTTCCCAACTGCTGCAGCAGTGGCTGAGTATAATGATGAACAATTGTGAACAAATTCTCAGCCAGTGGCAAGAATTGAATCCATCTATTCTGATCCTGGAGCTAGCAAAATGCCTGCAAGTAATGTTGGTGGATTGGGATTACTTGTATTTTTAGCATGCAAGGCACGTGTAATGCTGACTGCTAATCAGTGGGTTCAAGATCAAGTTGGACTTTCTTGTTCTGTTTTATTTATTTAATATAACTAACTCAGAATGCTCAAAACTAAAACTTGTTGTACCAATTTCCCCTTCATTACAAAAATAATACCCTCAGTTTACCCCTACTTGATTTAGTCTTGCCATAACTTCATGTCCATTTCACCCACTCTCATCAGTCTCCTCTTCTCCAGCAAAAAATTGTCCACACCAGAGAGCAAATTCATTACTCATACCGCTCCAGTTAACCTGGTAAGTATTGTTAGAGGCCCAAGAGAAACCAGACACTGACTTGCAATGCTCAATCACCGCCCCAGTAAATGTAGGCCACCTTAATAATAGGGACCCCAGGCCCATTTGACAGGTAAATTAGGACCCCCAGGCCTATTTTACCGGTAGAATGGGGCCCCCAGGACCTATTCTACCAGTAATTTGGGCCTCCCAGCATTAATTTGGGTCTACCCTAAGAGGAACTTAAAACGAGGCTTAAGCAAGAAAGAACTATTATTGCAGACACCTGGCAGTATACTAGCATAGAAAAGGGTATGGCTAAAGAAGTTTGTATGAATTTATAAACTACAATAAATTATTAATTTCAGTCTAATAAGTTATGTGAATTAGGTGTAATTAAAATGGCATGACAGCTATGTTTCCATAGTTATTAGGTTTGATATAGAAGTTAACAAAATAATGCATAAAGTGTATGTAATGTTTATAAGCTGTTATAATGAAGAAGTTTTGTGTTATTTTGAACTAATTATAGCAAATAGATAAAGCTAATACCATTGATAACATCATAATAATTATTTTTGCAAGCTTTTAAAGATTGGCATCAAATTGTTAGCTATTACATTTTATAATTAAAAAAATGCAACTTAGTTATACCAGGAAATGATAAAAGTTAACTTGATGAACATGACTAGCATAAATCGTGTAGATTCTTGGTTGATACGTTGATTTTCATTTCTAGCAGGAACTGTAGTCCCTATGAATAATATAAAGTTTGATAAGGCTGAATCACATTGGAAAGGGAGGACCCTTTACCAGTATTTTGGGTGGGGTGGGGGGTGGGGGGACCTAAAATTATGGGGGACCTTAAACTTTACGACAAATTAAAGTAAATCTTTAGTTTACTCTACAGTCAATTCTAGTCTGGAACAAATTGTAGCATTTTGTTATGTTTTTTTTTTCACAACAGTGAGATTTTTTTGTTCTACCAGACAATGCACCTTAAGTTTAGCTACGTGCAGCCTACATCGGTAAGACTAGACTTGGCAAGCAGTGATCGTAATTCTGTATTGTTAAAAAAAAAGCTTGTGCTGGAAATGAATGAGACTATTATTGTTGCAGAATAGCTTGTATAGTTCCATGCAAACCAAAGATAATAGTCAACGTATTTGACAAGTTCAGGTAGTCTCACCTAGCCAGACCCTTTACCTAACAGAGCTATGCTGGGAAAGAGTCTGGTGACATTAGTACATAGTACCAGTTCAAAAAAAAAACATAACAAAATGCTACAATTTGTTCCAGACTAAAGTTGATTGTAGAGTAAACTAAAGATTTACTTTAGTTTGTCATAAAATTTAAGGCCCCCCATAATTTCAGGTCCCCCTACATATGTTTACATATCGGTGAAGGACTAAAAATACACCACACGCAAAAAACTTCAATGCCAAGCTAAATGCTTGTACAAAATATCTCTTGCACTGTGAGAGGAGTGATATAACTGCCTTATGGCACTTATTGGTAGCACAATATACTAGTTTATTCTCCTAGCTTATAACAGTGGCATTATTATTGTCACAAAATCGCCTTTTTTTTTTTTTTGTTGTTGTAGTCAATATCAAACAAGAAAAATTTAGTAATAGATTAGATGTATTTCTCTCATTACTCTAGATACGTAATGTTATTATAATCATACTTTGTGATTAAAAATAGCAGTTTTGGTCAAAAATATTAAAAAAAACTTTTAAAAAATGATATTTAATAATGCTAGCTTTCATAGGCATTTCGACAGAGCATTCATTAAAATATATAAATAGTGATGTATGTCTACTAAAAAGGTAATGGACAAACAATGCTAACCTGACAATAAAGTAACACAGCAATATAATTTCATACAATCCTATGAACTTCAATAACTATGCTAGAACTCTCTTTAATTGTATTGCATATTACAAGCATAAACATGATTTATTTACTTTAGATGTAGTTATAGTGGATTTCAAACCTGACATCTATCCAAGTGGTAGTAGAGTGATTTCTGTACAAGATATTGGAGATTTACAAGTGAATTTCAGTAATACTAATGAAGTATTGACATGTAGGACAGGCAGGAGACCTTGTTGTAGTACACAACCTAATAGGTTGGGCCACTGGACTTAAAGCAAGGGAGGAACAATAATTGGAAATTGTGTTAATAGTGGAATACATTATTTCAGAAGTAGAGATGACAATCAAATGATTTATCTCAGTCGCAGAAGTTCTGCCACTAATCCACCTACTGGAGAATTCTGCTGTGTAATACCAGATTCTATGAACATCACCCAAACACTGTGCTTAAACTTAGGTATGTACTTTCTTTCATCACTATTTGTTACTGAGGCTAATTACCTACCAAAAATCCAGCTTTTTCATCTTTTTTTTATACATAATACATCATTAACACAATTATGTGACAAAATGCTACCATTTACACTCTTTAATGTGTTTTGCCTTCAAAAGAAAAAGAAAACAAATAGTGAAAAACTTTATTTTAGTTCAATAAAAGCTTGCGAGAATGCATTAAGCAAACATTATAGTATAAATAATTTTGAAGAATAAAATGCCATTTCTTAGAATATTCATAATATTATATAATATTATATTATTGTGTAGGCAGTTTTATCACAATAATATATAGCGATCAAATGTGACCGTATGGGAAAATCGGGCACAACGCGGCATGCTTAGACGTCGCAAAATGATCGATTTAGTTCTTAAAATTGTATTAAATAAGCCTAACGAAGGGAACGGTTAGGTGATATATAGCGGAATGGCTAAAGCTACGGCGATGAAACTTGGAGAGCTTAAGGGTGCTGGCACACCGCCTACGCACCGCCTACGCGTGCACCAACGCAAATCAATTAACTAAATCAATTATGTTGCTATGGCCTACTTTTATATTTCTTAAGTTTTGCAGGCTATCCTATACAGTGGACCTCACAGTAAACTATCACAGGAGCTGGCTTACCAGAAATTAGAAGTCCAAAGCAACTACTATGGCAGATATAAGCGGTCACATTCTC
>WLWI01005054.1_pt1 | contig 11065 bp, 6 predicted proteins | sample 6701501 | NCBI WGS metagenome assembly WLWI01 (sample SAMN12718690, study PRJNA515312) | sponge metagenome | isolation source: marine sponge | host: Mycale hentscheli | place: New Zealand: South Island, Marlborough, Capsize Point | collected 2014-11-01
GTAGTATCTATTTTGACTATCTGAATTAGCTACTGGTAGTTCTTGACAACAAAAACAAACAGCTACAAAAACAAAATACCATTAACTTCAGCAAACAAATACAAAATTACTTTTTACTTCTATAGTGATAACTTTGTAGTATCAATTGAAGCCATTATGACTATTTGAATTACCAGTCTCTCTTGACAGCAAGCTCTCAGCTACAAAAATGAAAGGCCACGGTTATTTTTGTAATTTTAATTTACAAATATGGAATTAAGTACTTACCTTAGTTTCCCTCGAGTAGTAGTAGCTTCCTCAGCATTGTTATAAGGTATTCTGACAGTGGTACCTTCTGTAGTATCTAATTTAAGCCATTGACTACCTCAATTACCAGTAACTGGTGAACAAACTCACAGCTCTAACAAAAAATAATAGCCACAGTTATTTTTGTAATGTTAGCTAACGAATACGGAACTACATACTTACCTCAGCTTCTCCCAAGTAATGGTGGCTTCCTCAGTATTATTCTGGCTACCAATGGTACTCAACAACCAACAAGCAGCATTTTTAGCAGCCCACCAAAACGACAAAATTTTGAAATTATGTCTGGTAAAGGTTTTCAATGCCATAGTAACCAGTCGCAGTAACTTTTGGGGACTTGAAAACAAGTGCTTCGCAAGAATTATCTCACAATTCGGCTCCTGTACACACGCTTAAAGAGCATACGTACCATCCATCCATCCATACATACATATATATAATATTATATATACTAGTAGTGTGCTTGAGCACAAATATCAAGTGAGCCTGCCTAGTTAGGTAACCAAAAACTACAGTATTGTTACTATATTTTAGCTTAGTTCATGCAAAACACTATAATAGCAGTTGACCGTTTATTTTAGCAAACAAATACAGGACTACTTCAATTACCAGTAACTCTTGAACAAGCTCTCAGCTACAAAAAAAAACAGATCAGTATTGTTTATGTAATTCAGCCAACAAGTATGGAGTTACTACTTACTTCAATTTCCTGAGTATTGGTAACTTCTGTAGTATCAAATTTTAGCTATTTTGATTATCTGAATCACTGGTAATTCTTGACAACAAGCTCTCAGCTACAAAATCAAAAGACCATTAATTTTAGCAATCAAATACAAAATTACTTACCTACCTCATTTTCTTGAGTAGTGGTAACTTCTGTACTATCAAATTGAAGCCATTCTGACTATTTGAATTTCCAGTCACTCTTGACAAGTTCTCAGCTACAATAAAGAAAGGCCAGAGTTATTTTGTAATTTTAGCTAACAAATATGGAATTATGTACTTACCTCAGCTTCTCCCAGAGTAGTGGTAGCTTCCTTAGCATTAATATTAAGGCATTCTGATTACCAGTGGCTCTTGACAACCAACAATTGGCACTTCGCAGCCCTCCAAAATGGCGAAGTTTTGAAAATTATGTCTGGTAAAGGGTCTTCAATGCCATAGTAACTGGTCGCAGCAACTGTTTTGACTTGAAAAACAAGCGTTTTCGCAGGAATTCTCTCACAAGTTTGAGCCTAAGTTTAAAGTAAGACTTGGTTAATGCTGTGGTATCCGAAGAAACTGGGGTATCCGAAGAAACTGGGGTCAAGCCTGAAAAGCCGTGTTTTTAGGAGAAAAAAGGCACCTGCACGTGTTTGAGAGGCATACGTACCATCCATACATACATATATATAACATACCCGATTTTGCATTATCCACCCCTAATAGTATCTCGCTCGCTTCGCTCGCTCAATAACTAGTAATGTGCATGAGCAAAAATATCGAGCGAGCCTGCCTAGTTAGGTAACATAAAACTATAGTATTGTTACTACACAATATTAATGTTTTAGCTTAGTTCATGCAAAATGGTATAATAGCAGTTATGAACATTTATTTTAGGCAAACAAATACTATTTTACTCTCTTACCCGAGTAATGGTGTGGGACCGAACATCGACAGCAGCGGCAGGAATATTGACAGCGGAGTTGGCATTAACAGTTCTAGAACTTTCTTGTATTGAGTAGTGCTGAGTGTATATCATGCGTATGTAGGGTTTGATTACTTGTTTGTGCCGAGTGTGTGCCACGTGTTTGTGTGTCGTGTGCATAGTGCCGTGTGCAATGTGTGTGAATATAATGTGTTGTACCAGTGTGGTGTTTCAGTGTGTTGTATCAGTGTGGTGTATCAGTGTGGTGTATCAGTGTGGTGGGTGTATCAGTGTGGTGTTTCAGTTAGTTCTGTTGCGCATCTGTTTATGGAATTAAATTAACACTTAACCTCCGACCATGGGTGCTGGATCACGTAAAGGGTAGCTACTTAATACTTCTACCCTTACCTATGTAACAACTTGGTGGCAGCTCTACTCATCTGGGTCACTAGGCTTGAGATTAAAACCCGAAGCATTCTCGTGAACCCCCACAAATCATGGTACCTTCTGTAGTATCAAACATCAGCCATTCTGACTACCTCAAAGAACAGTAACTCTTGAACAAGCTCTCTCTCAGCTACATTAAAAAAATAGGCCAGTGTTATTTTTGTAATTTTAGCCAACAAACATGGAATTACTACTTACCTCAATTTCCTGAGTATTGGAAACTTATTACTTAAGCTATTCTGACTACCTGAATTTACGGCAATTCTTGACAAGCTCTCAGCTACAAAAACAGAAGATCATTAATTTTAGCAAACAAATACAAAATTACTTTCTTACTCATTTTCTTGAATAGTGGCAAATTCTGTAGCATCAAATTTAAGCAATTTTGACTGGCTGAATTTACCAGTCACTTTAGACAACAAGTTCTCACCTACAAAAAGAAAGGCCAAAATGTAATTTTAGCTAACAAATATGGTACGTCCTTACCTCAGCTTTTCCCGAGTAGGATAGCTTCCTTAGTAAGCCAATCTGACTACCAGTGGCTCTTGGCAACCAGTGGCTCTTGACAACCAGAAAGCGGCACTTGGCTGCTCCAAATAAACAAAGGAAAGGTTTTGAATTTATGTCTGGTAAAGGGTTTCAATTCCATAGTAACCTGTCGTAGTAACATTTTGTGACATGAAAAACAAGCGTTCCAGTGGAATAGTCCCACAATTTGGAGTATAAGTTTGAAGTAAGACTTTCTTAATGCTGAAAACAGGGGTCAAGCCAAAAAGCCGTGTTTTTAGGAGAAAAAATATCCTGTCTGTGTGTTTAAGGGGCATATGTACAACAACAAACATGATACCCGATAGGATTTAAATGCCATAGTAACCACTCGCCGCAACTGTTGAAAAAACAGCAACAAAACAATACACGTTGTTTAAACATTTTCTTTGTGATATTCTTTAGCCAGCTAAGTAGAAGTTTTAACGCACATTACTTTCACACAACTGGACATACCTACACAAGACTAACCTATGTGGTTAGTCTAGTGGATAATAAATTTTCAAGTAAATACTGTTGCGTACGGCTTATGACCATGACAAAGAGCACATTGAATTACCACTGCCATTAACTCCAATAGAAACGGAACTCCGGTAGGTTTTCAAGTTTTAACTGCAACAAGCGTTTTAGCTAGAATTATCTCACAATTTGGAGCCCAAGGTACAAGTAGGACTTATTTAATGCTGTAGTATCAGAAGAAAGTGGGGTCAAGCCTAAAAAGCTGTGTTTTTAGGAGAAAAACGGCACCCTCCCACATGTTTAAGGAGCATACTACCATTCATACATACATATATACATAGATACTTATTACATGAGTCAGAGTGTGATATGGTGAAATATTTCATGAGCAGGCTAATTTATTTTCACGAGCCAGAGACAGAGTGAAAATAAAGCCTGAGAGTGAAATATCTTGCCAAATCACTCTGAAGAGTGTAAAAAGTGGTTTATTCCACACTAGATATCTTCACTACTGTAGTTTGTACTATAGGACTGGTAACTCACAGTGTAAAGTTGGTTGTAGGGGCTCCCCACACCTCCCAGCTGATATTTTAGCAGCTGATAACTACAAGGGTAATGAGCTTGCACAGTACAGCATGAAATAACAACATGAAATATCGTGAGTTATTTCACGGGTCGTGTACCTAAAGATATTATTGTGAAGATATCCACCCCTAATACTGTCTCACTCACTCCGCTCGCTCACCAATAACATATACCCAATTTTGCATTATCCATCCCTAATAGTATCTTGCTCTCTTCGCTGCTTGATAATTAACTATACTTCTGCGAGCTGGGAAACAAAATTGATCACCTTGATCAGTACACAAAGGACCAGGAGATTCAATTCCAAGACTTTCAACTAGGCCTGGCTATGTGCGCAAATTTTCAGGTGAAAAGAAATGAGATCAAGGATCTACAAAGCCTACATCTCTCCACTGACATTCAACAAGCAATTTCTCACTTCAGCTCTAAAATTTCAATTCAATGGTACTTCATCCCTTCTCGTGACCCTCATTTTGGTGGACTGTAGGAGGCAGGCATAAGAAGTATGAGAAGACATTACTACGTAAGCAAGTCGCTCCTCATCCACTTCACTCCTATGAAATGAGCACATGATTAATGGAAGCGGAAGCAATAATGAACTCCAGGCCGCTGACTCCTCTACATTCGATGAACACCAATGATGACTTAGTTCTGGCTCTAGGGCACTTCCTAATTGAAGACCTCTGAGAAGGCATCATCTGCAGCTACAGCCGACAAGTCAAGGATCTCTAATCTCCAAACATGGGCCCTAGTTCACAGATTGACCCAAGATTCATGGACTGCTCGGCAAGGACGATACCTTCAATCACTGCAAGCTAGACCTAAGTGGACAAAGAAAACTTGAGAATTATGAGAAGATGACACCGTCTTGGCCAATGGCAAGACATTTCCAGGAGATGACACACCTTTCACATCAAGTGTCGAGGCAATGTTTAAAGAAGGCCTCCCAACAAGCTAACCCCCCTCTTTGATGATGACCCGCCCGCCCTCCCCCCCCCCCCCCCCCCCCCCCCTCCCCACCACCACCAATATGTTTAGTACCACACCTTCAAAAATGCCTGTGGCCATGCACAATTCATCCTCATGTGGAGTTGAGCTTGAACATATTCGTTAGTCCCATTATCTGTGCAGATATGTGGGGGTATGGCAAGTCAAGCACAGAAACATTTCATTGATGCTCAGAACTCTTCTGTCGATATGTCTGCATATAGTTCAAGATGAACTACACGAGTGGTGAGGCACATAAACTGAGAGGCAGAAGTCTGGCTTCCTGGTTGTACATAAAAGCATCGGCGAAGTCAATCTCTGTTCTATCAAAGGGCAGAGCTGGTGTTGTCCTTGCTTCTGGCATCTGTTGATTATGCAGCTTGGCATATGTGCGCTGACAAGTATAACATTGTCTACTACTGTCCCAGAATGTAGTATGTATCTCTTATAATGAAGAGTAGTGCTGAAATGCCAGTGTGCAAGTATATCTTGTATACAGTCATAAGAAGATGAGCTACAGTTGATTGTACGGAGAGTGGAAGAAGTGTCCTTGGTTGCCTTGAAGACTTAATATCTTGAACTCGTTTGCTGACAAGCTATTGTTGTTGTCAGTGTTTTACTGGTAACAGACATTAATGCCTTTGAATCAATTAAAATACAAGGTTTATTATTATAGGACTTCTACACACACATTATTTGGATAGTTGAATTGGCAAATTTGTGTGACCACGTGATTCAGACAGATTCTTTTGCTCGAATGGGTTCTGTATCATTAATAGGACTTTAAAAAGTGAATGGTCATTGGAAAAGGCTCAAAGGTCAATAACCATAATATTGACCAAAAAGGGCCCAGTTAGATTTCTGACAATACAATTTCACCAATAAAAAGTTGGCAAGAATTCCTCTTTAACCAATGGAAGAGATTTATCTTGCTAAATTTCCTAAACCATCACTGGTCAGATTTGTATATTTGAGAATGAGTGCTATGAATATCAAATCAACATGCAGATCAAGTTCCATCAAAATCTGAGAGGATTTAATTATAATACTTTAATTTTCTTGGATAATTTTCAATGGAATGATCCATTAGAAATTAAAAAAAAAATAGTGATATATATATGCCAAGCGAGACTCTAACCTTTATGGGTTTTTTTTTATTCTTGAGCTGTTAACAGTTAGTTTTGGCAGGTTACACATTCGATGTGTGTGTATATCTGTGGTTGCATGTATGTATGTGTCTAGCCATAATCAAACAAACGCTTTTAAACATTTCCGTCTCATTTTTCTACGAAAGGCCAGCCATCTTCTCAACAGTTTGTGTCAGTGTGCCTACCAGCTCTACATATGAATTTCTAAACTCAGGCTGGGTAAGTGTGTCTGTGCATGTTGCTTGTTGGTATTTGTTGCCTGTTGAAGTCTGTAGTGGGCCTGGAAGTGGGTAGAGAAGGATCTAGAGCTGCATGAGTTATAAGGAGGTAGTAGACTCCTGGGCAAAATCCACCTTCCGTTCTCTGTAAAGGGTCTGGAGATACCCATAGTACTTTTCAGTGGAGTAGGAATGTTAAAAATATTAAAGGGGCCCAACTTTTATATTGCATTTATAAGTTCAACTGTAACATTTTAATTTAGCTACATGATATAATTTATATAGACTAGAACAACATGGCTATGATGGTTTGTACTGTCCAAAACCAACTCAATCTTCCCTCATTTCTTGATACAAATTCTTCCATTTCACAGGCTATCACGGCATCAATGAACATGTAGTAGTTAGCAATTGCTACGTCCTTTGGATGATGAAGTTTCTTCATTAAGTTTGCTAAAGAGCAGAAAATTATTTTGTCTATAGCTGTAGTTGAAAGAATTGTAAAAAAAACAAAAAACATCTTGATACCACCTAATAGAATACTCACAACTTTTAACATTCCAAATATCCAAAGAATGTCTTCATTATTATAGAGGATGCTAGCGTGGTAAAGCCTTTTCTGCAATTATTATTATAGCTGTGTGTGAGGAGTTAGGAATGTGCACAAAGAAATAGATTTCCTCCAGCTTCTTTTCAGGCACAACTATATCAACATGCTTTACAAGACTTCTTAATGCTTCCATGTCACCACCTCTCAGCTGACTACAGACACAATTGAGTATACCGTTGAAAGAAAGACATTGTAAAGATTAGATGTTAGACTTCATAAGAATAATATATTGTACTTGTAATAATATAGAACATATTGTTATAGACTACTCAGTATATTATTTGGTATTGTTTATATATGTTCCATTTAGAAGAAGTCAGTGAAGACAGCTGAAATAATGGCAAGTGTACAAAATGCAGCAGAGGTAAGACGGACTAGTCAAGGTGGATACACACATGATAGCATGCCAGGCCAAATTTCAGTTATAATACTTCAGTTATGTGGCTATAGGGTTAGAAGACAGTGAAAAATTATTATTCCTTAACTAAGTTTAAAATTTTCCTTGAATTATTCATATAAAAAAATTATATGAAAATATAGCTTAATATTTTAGCCTTACTATAGATGTGAATTTTCATAAAATAATGAACAAATAACTAAACATATCCATTAAAGAATCAAAAGCTATAATGTACTGATAAAAGCAAAACAATAGAATTATTATCATTATAGAGACATAATTTCAGGTAGATAATTTCAATAATTGTTTAGATTGTTGTAATTTTGTAAATATTCTATAATTGTAAAAGTCGACATGGGTGGTAATATTACACTCTTAGAATATGAGATAATGAAGTAGTGATTTGCATGGAGCTTTTGTAATATGTTTGGACAATAGAAGACCAGGGAGGGATATTTTAGTTTCTAAAAAAATACCTTGCCAAACATTTGTAACTAGCAGAATAGTTCAAAGAACTTTAATTTCAATGCTCAATGCAATAATTTAGAGCAAATATTCTTACAAGTTTCAAATGTATGTGCTTAGACAAGGAGTAGGAGGGACTCCTGACTCAAAAAGAGAGAGAGCTGAAGAAGGGAAAGGAGGGGAATAAGAAAGGCTGAGATAGTTCAGAAAAAGTAGGAGTGGGAAACTGTAGTGGTAGAGGATGATAACAATGAATAAAAAATACCTTATTTTACTGCATTCTTAATATGCAAAGTTAGTACGTCAATTGCCACTGCATGGCAGGGCACTTGCTAGTATATATGATGTACTTCAATATATAATACTTACTGCACGAGTCAGCATACAATATGGGGAGATGGTGCTCCTAATGTTTGACACACACCTTCAAATTCTTAAGCTTCTTGCTAGAGAAATAAGCTTCTAAGTTTGAATTCTTCTACAAGCCGTAAAAAGCATCGTCATTCAGAAATAACTGTGCCATACTAAAAACTTCTGAATTACGCATGGCCGCATTGGAGTGTTCAATATGCAGCATGTGGGGGGGGGGGGGAGAATTCTACGGGTGGTTGGTCGGCTGTGCGGAGTCGAGGCTCAGCCGAGGTCAGGCCCGAGATTCAGTTAAGTCGCTGCCACCAGTCCTCTGGCTGACTCTGGCAACCTTCGCAGGACGGACAGGTAGCTAGGCAGCCTGAATCCCTCCCAGTTAAACCAGAGACCACTTCTTGTGATTAGATAAAAAGTAGTTAAGTCACAAAAGGCAATACAGGCATGCGTGCACTCAGTTTTAATACAAGTTCACGCGCATGCCCAACAAATATACGCACAGGAAATGTTTGGCTAAACTAGCTACTACACAACTAACCACACTACACAAAACAAAGTAAAGAAAATGTAGTCACAAATCAACCAGCTATTAAGCTGTATAGTCTTTATTCTTTCTTCTACTTCTCTTTCATTCTTTCCTTCTCTCTGCTTCTCTGTCTGTCTGCAGAGACCGGTCCTACACAGCATTTAATATAATAAGTAATAAATGCTTGCATGATGCGGAAATAAGGAAAAATGTCCAATGTAATATTTATATTATGCTTGTATACATACATATGCACACGTGTAATATATTCTTACTTGCAGGTGGACATACTACATCCTCTAGTAGCACTACAATGGGAACGTGTTCATTGGTGGAAGAAATCTTGTAACCCTTCTCATTTTGCAGTTCTTCATGACAAAGTAGCAATACTGTCAAGAAAGGATGGGTTTCAAGATACGATTCACATTTCATCTCTTGCTCTTGACTTGTGGAATTCTACAAGATTACCACTTCAAGGCATGTCACTATCGACTTACAAATCTCAATTTGTTGCAGTAGGAGGATGTGACATATCTCTCGGTTATCCCAGTGATCAGGTGTACCAGCGATACAGGGTTACAGTGGCAGGCATCTCTGCCTCCCATGAGAACTAAGAGAAATATGGCATCATCAGCAGGTACAGTATCTCCTAAAGTATTACTAGTGGTTGCTGGTGGGCTCGATTTTCTTGACAGAGAGTTAACAGAGGTGGAAGTGTTGATAGAAGGCAGCTGGTACTATGTGGAACCACGACTGCCAGCACAAGGCTATGATATGACCTCCACTGTGCACCAAGATGAAGTAGTGTTCACATCTAGGCATGGTGATTATATAATCTATACATGTAGTATTGCTTCTCTTTTCTCATCCTGTACCACTGATTTCAAAGCACCTGGTTCACTCTGGGAAAGCCTCTTGGCACCTGGGTTGGACTCTACTACTATCTCATACTTCTCAATATAGACAAATTTGGTGCTGTTAACAGTCACTGCAGTACGAGTCAGTTTTGGATAGAGGCATCAAACAGCTTTGGCCAAATTTCTGCCTGTACAGCTCTAATTTCCACTGGAGATGTACTCATAGCCAATAATGAAGGAGTCTATAGAGGAAAAATTATAGGTAAGTTGCAGAGTATAATTGTAATGCTAAATTTATGGAAATGAATTTACTTGCCCATGCACCCATGACTTTGATTTGCTTTGAGAAGTTTGATTTTTATAACAATGATAGCAACTTGCCAATTCTTTCTAACTAATCAAGTTTGTGGAAATGAGTATGGGTTGTATGTTAAGTATTTTAGCTACTGTATATATCCAAATTATCCATGGTTTTAGTCAACAGTATCAAAAAGCATGTCAGCATTACATTAATGTAGCAATATGCTACTGGTACACTTTTCATACTATTATCTATGTTTTGTGTGTAGTGTCCCCATTTGATCCGGATAGCAACTTCGTACCTAATGTGGTTTCTAGACTAGAGGCAGTGATGGGCATACAGATAGCATCTGTTCTTGCTGACCGTCACTCGCAGCTAATTGCATCATCTGGAGTGGTGCTGCAGCCACATGTGCAATTGAACAAGGAGTTGCCATTACCTGATCCACAAGAAAATTCTGTTGAATATATAAAAGAAATATTTATCCAGTGGTGTGAAGGACGGAGTGATCGTTTACCTACGTGGGTACAATTCCTGGATGTCTTACGTAGTATTGGACTGACAGAGCTGAGTCAGCAAATTGAAACATTTTTGAAAGGTATATGTACATTTGTACTATGTCAAGTCCTATAATATTGGTATGTGCACTTGCCTATTTTACCTTGTTTACACAATCCCAAGACCCTAGTACATATAAAAGAGTTAAACCACTCCTTTTCAGTGATCAGGAGTGGTTTAACTTTAAGAAGTTTAATAATGCTCAGTTCTATCGGTACAGTATAAGTGCACAGTACATTTAAGATTGACGTCTATTTAATAAGCAAAAGAAAAGGGTAAATTGTAGATGCACAGCTTGTACATTATGTCATGATTTTACAATGCATCAGCTACAATACAGTAGTTTGTTGTTGTTTTGTGTTACAGGTGATGATGTATACATCCATGCATATCGCCACTTCATTTCCACTAAGGATATCTTAGAGATGCTTTTTCTCAAGTTCCTGTTTCTTGGTCCTCCACGACTAGGAAAAACTACGGCACGTCGTCGCCTGATGGGAGAGATTGTAGATCTGGAGTCGGCAGGTGAAGCTGGTCAGCCCCAGGCTAGCACTGGTGCAGTAGAGTCTGGCTTTGACATGATAGTCCAGGCCTTGACTGATACCACAGCAGTGATCACTGAAGAGGAGTGGTCGGTCGTGCGCAACCTCATTGATGAAGCA
>WLWI01005056.1_pt1 | contig 11058 bp, 6 predicted proteins | sample 6701501 | NCBI WGS metagenome assembly WLWI01 (sample SAMN12718690, study PRJNA515312) | sponge metagenome | isolation source: marine sponge | host: Mycale hentscheli | place: New Zealand: South Island, Marlborough, Capsize Point | collected 2014-11-01
ACTTAAAAATGCATTGTCCACTAGACGAACCACGAAGGTAAGTCTTGCGTAGGTATGTTCAGTTGTGTGAAAGTATTGTGCGTTACAACTACTATTAAGAATATCACAAAGAAAATTTTAAATAACGCGATTTGATTTTGTTGCTTCTCTTTTAATTCAAACTGTTGAGGGGAGCGGTTACTATGGCATTGAAACCCCTTTACCTCACACGTAATTTAAAAACTCGACTTTATTTTAATAGCTTGAGTGTTGGTTGTTAAAATCAAATTTAACAATAGTGTAGTTTAAGGCTCGCTCGCCATTTGTGCACAAGCACACCACTAGTTATTATGTGGTGGGCGCACGTATTCATTTGTACTTCGACCTTCCCGTATTTTTGTGTTTGTTTGGTGGTCGACCCCGTCCCAAACTTCACTAAACGGAATCCTCAGGTTTATGGATCATTACCCGTACCACCCTAGAAATTGAATTGTTTATCGTTTTGAATTCTTTTGTGGGCTGCTAAAACTTCAAAACATACCGGAATTCTATTTCTATATTCGAGTTTGTGGTGGCAGTGAGTCAATGCGCTCTTTGTCATAGTTATAGTTGTGTGCAAATATTGTGCGTTTTAGCTACTACTTAGCTCGAGTATATCACAAAGATAACGTTTAAATAATGTGTATTATTTTTTGTTTTGTTTTTCAATTCAAACAGTTGCGGGGAGGGGTTACTGTGGCATTTACGTATAAACGTAATTTAAAAACTCGACCTTATTTTCAGTAGCTTTGAGTGTTAGAAGTTAAAATCAATCATATAACAATTTTGTAGTTGGCAGCGAGACACTCTCAGGGGTAACACAATTGAAAACCGGGGATATTTGTTTGTTTATATATGTGTGAACGTACGCATGCCATACTTTGACCCTCGCGTATTTTTGTGTTTGCTCCGGTTCGACCCCGCCCCAAACTTCACTAAACAGAATGCCTGGGTTTAGCGATCATTACCCGTATCACCTTAGAAATTGAATTGTTTACCGCTTTGAATTGTTTTGCGGGTGTAGTTAAACTCAAAATCTCATGGGAGCTCCATTTCTGTTCGAGTTAGTGGCGGTGGTAAGTTAATACGCTATTTGTCACAGTTATAAGCCCTACTCAACATCATTTACTTGAAAATGCATTGTCCACTAGACGAACCACGAAGGTAAGTCTTGTGTAAGTATTGTGCGTTACAACTACTATTAAGAATATCACAAAGGAAATTTTAAATAACGTGACTTGATTTTGTTACTTCTTTTTCAATTCAAACAGTTGCGGGTGCAGTTACTATGGCATTGAATCCCTTTACCGCATATACGTAATTTAAAACTCGACTTTATTTTGGAAGCTTGAGTGTTAGTTGTTAAAATCATTCTTTTATTGTAGTTTAAGGCTCGCTCCTATTTGTACTCAAGCACACCACTAGTTAGCTCATGAATTATTCATGAATACGTAGCTGGGAAAGTAGTGATTATTATGAGGAAGTGGTTTAGCTATTTCTACTTCACTTTTGCAACTTGCCTACAAAAACTTTAGAACAGCCATGAATTCCAAAATGTAGGAGGATAAACCAGGTGCTTCAGATGCTGCTGAGGTTTTGGCTAAGATAGTGGAATACACATATAGCAGAAATCAAACCAAAGCAAGAAATACAAATTGGTGTATGTGCTAACCTTACTCAGGTCCCAATACAGCAGTTTCAGCTTTTGAAGTTGTCATGTGTGTCAAGACGTTATAGAATGTATGTGTTTCTGTGAACATCTTGAAAAATTCAGTTCTACCAGATGCAAATCTAAGGCTTTCTTTTTTCAGTGTTAGCTACCCAACTTAGATACATTAGCAGCTAAGACTCCAGCAATTATCAAGGGCATGAGAGAGAATGTGAGCAAATTTTTCTTGCATTTTATACCACTATAGCTACTCGCATTCTAACTCTAAAATTGGCTTAGTTTGAGGCCACTTGCTTTTAAGAATTCTGAGTTTGGAAGTAGCAAAGTTTATGGAAAGTAAGATACATTCAAAGAAGTGTGATTCATACAATGGCTATTTAAACTAACTGCATAAAACTGGAACTGTTAGTATACATTTATCTATTAATAGCAGTGTAAATATTATTTGATGGACATGTATATAGTTTTAAGTAATGAATGGTCTTCTGTTGTATACTATATCAATACTACCATCTACAATTATCCTAGAGCTGTAGTGGAAAAGTTTTCTGTTAAAAAATGTGCCTCTACAAGTGTAGGGACCACTGTGCTTTTCTTGTAGATTGTGTAAAGTGAGTGTACGGTGTCCGACAGTTTTGTTTTGTTCGTAATAATGTATACTAAACCACAATACTTCATTGAAGCTGCCACATGAAAGAGTAACGGAATCACCTTTAGAAACTTCAATCCAATTTGGTACAACTAACCCAAAAGGCGTGATTTGCCACACATTAAGTGTAAACCAGCTTAGAAACGGACGACGACCCTTTAAACCTTCACAATAATAAAAACCTGAATCGTTGTAAAGTAAATCCAGTAGGCCAAGACTTTCATTATTATTGTCGTGTTTGTTAGAAAGAGATTCCGCATAGTGGTCCATAAATGTAGCGTAGGTCCAGTTCACTTGAGACGAACTACCACAACGGATAATGATTGAACTTCTCTCATGCAGAGTAGCGCGGGTAGGAGTTATCCGTCCTAAGCGCACTGATATACGCTGCCAATCTCTTCCGTGAGCAGTAATAAAACTGTTACACAATAGACTGAACCAATTAAAACGTATCATTGAGATATACAAAATTATTTTAATACCAGACTATTATGAATATTTGCGGGGTTGGTTACGATAATGCTCAATGAAAGTGCTGGGGTCGCAACTTGTCAGCGTCGGCTGGTCGGTATCCTAGGGTTTCCCCTGAACTGTCTTCCTTTTGAAGACCTAATTGAAGGAACAAAGCAATTAGTGACTACCAATTATTTAGATAATCTGTTATTACCAGAACAAAAAGAATAAAATGAGCACTCCCTGACAATTCAATGGCTTAGCTGTGATGATGTTCCCAACTCCTGGTTCAAGTTTTCTTTTCTTTCTGCCTGGCTCATAAATAATTTAGTCTGTGCCCAATTTGCCTTAGAATAATCACAGTGATGTTCAGTACTCAGGACACATTACATCTATGTTGAGCCAGCTTGAATTGTGTTTGCTGAATGACATTTTCATCAATGAGTTGGACTTCAAATCACTTCTAATAACTTTTTTAATCTTCAAAGTATATAATATAATTGTAAGATGATATATATTATATAATGAGCACATACAATCTGTAACACTGATATAGGCCATGATTAGCGAAGTCCACCGTTCAATGACCATACTACCCTTCCTAGATATTCAAGGCCGTATACCACGCTGCTCGTAACAAAGTAGCTTGACGATGACGAACACCTTCGACCTACGACACTACCTCGTAATATTGCACCGTATAATGGTTGGCGTGCGAGCGAAGCAAGCCGGACACTTACGGGGGTTACACAATCGAGATGCCGCGTCGTTTATTCAGCGGAACGAGTGGAGCCAGCGAAGCTTGTACACTACTGAGTTTGGGATAATCTTTGTCTTCATTGGCGAGCGAGCGAAGCGAGCGAGCAACTCTAAGATGTAGTCTATGGAAATCCTGAATACGTGGTCCTGCGCATACGTCGTCGTCGTCGTTTAAACTGAATACGTGGTCGTTTAAACGCGCGCGCGCATTCCAGAACTTCGCTCGCTCGCCCAACCAATGTTACACGAGCATTTTCTAGTTCAGCGAGCGAGCGAAGCGAGCGAAGCTGACTCTCAGTCGTGTTCAATTGAGATTTCAGATATATATATATAGGTATGTATGCGTACGTCAAAATATTTCGCCCGCGCTTCTAATTACGTAAGTTAGGTAAAGTGTTCACAGTTCCAGTATTTTTCAGCACGGAGAATCCTGCTGCACTGCCTTACGCAACTTTGGTTCAACCAAAAAGTTTATAGCTACTCTCTTCTTGAAACAATTGTGAAGTCTTTGTCAAGCTGCGCTTCTTTGCCACTGCTTTCTAAGTTTATTCAGGTAATTCTGTTATTGATAACTCTTCATGCCTAATCATTGCTATTATTTAGCGATTTCCTTCACAAATCATCTTTACCTATACTCATATATTTACTCGCTCGCCATGCATTTGCGCTATTCGAGCGCACCACTAGTTTTAATTTGCATAGGCGTACACGCGGACCCTTTTTGTAACCTCAGGCGTGCGTGTAACCCCAAGCGTGCGTGTAACGTCAGGCGTGCGTGTAACGTCAGGCGTGCTTATAACGTCAGGCGTGCGTGTAACGTCAGGCGTGCGTGTAACCTCAGGTGTGCGTGTACTCCATTTTCTGCTACGTAAGGCGCCTGAGGAATTTCTTGAACCCAATATGAACGGCAAGCAGGAAAGAAACAGCTACGGAAGCCACTCCAGCATAGAAGAAGAACCATCATAGCATAATAGCTTATATTATGATGTTTTCTTCTTCTATGCTGGAGTGGGCAGACGACAACTACTTAATTCCAAATGGAGTAGCTATATCCTCTTCCAATTATCATCAGAATAAATTGGTATACAATTTAGCTGTAAATTATACACTTAGACCTGTTGCAATTAATCAAAATAACCTGAGACCCACAGTAGATCAAGGAATAATCTTTGAATTCAACTACAACACAGTAATCACACATTGATTAGGTGGAGGGGAAAATACTCACCGGAAAGTGTAGAAAGAGAAAACTACTTTTCTACTGGAATTTGGAATAATTTTTCATCTGATATTGCAACTCTAATCAAAGTGATAACATAGCACATACAGCTTATAATTCAACCCAATCCAAGCATACAAGTTCAAAGCAGAATCACCAGTACCATGAGTTAAGTACTATGTTTGTACATCATACTAATGCTATTGAGTATGGTGATATGTCAGCAGCAGTTGAAGTATTTTTAAATGACAAGTCAACTACTACCAAGAACTAAACGTATAGCAATTTAGTAAGTCACTATTTTATTGAAATATAAAGTATGACTATCCAAGTTTTGTCAGTTGTTTAATGTTTAATTTATTACTGCTCATGTTTTAAATTCTTTTAAAGAAATTTCTTTACCATTAACATAATTGCTATCAAAAATTGAAATGTATGACATTGCATGTGATAGTTAGGATTTAGGTAGAGATACTTCGGATTACTTGATTCTAATTTCTCGACTTGTTGAAATCGGTAAGGCGTCGTTCTAGTAAAAAATGAATCGCGGAGTAAAATGTAAGGTATCGTTAATATTCCTCCCTCTTCTTCTTCTTTTTCATTCTCACTAATGATGATGATGATACCTTACCTTTATATCATACAATTCGGTAGGCGTTGGTATGAAGTAACTTATAGAGGGGCCGGTATAAAACTCCAACGTTTTGTTTGCTGTTGAGGTACGGCAGTCTTGAAGACGATGCTACCTCTAAGCATTCAAGCAAGCAGCGCTTCCTGATGTTACCAGCAGCTTCTAACATCTACGTACACAACCCCTCTTCCTCAAATACTTCCTTCTCTACTTCCCCTGCGAAAGATTGTCTGCTTCCTAGCAAGACCATGAAATATACCTTAGGTTCCCGTGCTCAAACTGCTCTATCAAACAGTCTGGGAAAACTCAACCACACTTTCAAGTCCTCTCTTTCTTCATTCTCTGCTGGCAGTTTTTCTGGTGTTATTCAAAATCATTCGTCCTGGACGGCTGCTGAGGCGAGGGTATGGCTGTTGATGTTGGTGGTGGGAGTTGTCTTACTCTATGGCAACCAAGTCACTCTTGCTTTAAGGTTGGGTGAAGGAAGAGAAACTGAAGATTGGAGTATTACTATGAAGGTAAGGGGTTGAAAGTGAGTGGGCGGGACTATTTAGAATTAATTATGTGGTTACTTCTCCAAGTTTAAAGTCAATAGGTTTTGCCGTTGGTGTTAACTCTGCATTATTATTATTATTATTAATTATTATTATTTTATTATTGTTATTATATTGTTTATTGTTATGATTTCATTTTGTTTGGGTGTAAATGTTTGTGGTGTGCATAGAATATTTACAAAACTTACTCAGGGTTCTGCTATCTGTGGGGGGAAAGTTCAGGCATGTCCATTGCCCTCTGAATTATTTAGAGTAATTTTTAGCAGGGAAATATGAGAACTGTTGTCATGTTGGCTATGACATTGTACAAACTGCGTGCACATGTCAGGGCGTCATACAGGATTTTTTTTCTGAGAGGGGTAAACTTCTTTTTCTTAATTTTTATTTTTATTAATTTTAATTATTTTTTTTAATAAATAGGCTGAATAGGCCACAGAGAGGGGAGGGTGTGGGTCCTCCTCAGAGTTAAGAGGGGAGGAGAGAGGTAATGCTAGTATGGGACAGCTGCTTTTAAAGTCAAATTCAGCTATGTGAAGCTCATTATAACATGCAACGGTATCACAGACAAAACGTTTGTCGGCTCATGAAAATTACGATTGGTGGTCCTGAGCTATCTGGCTGTAAACTTTGATTAAGTTCAAGAGAGTTTCAAACAAAAACGGAAGAATTGTGCTTTGATTTACATTTTTTTTCATAATAAAAGAATTGTGTTCTGAGTTACCATTTTATTTATAATTATAATTAAAATTTCAGATTTCATGGAGGAGGATTTTTTTCTCTGGGGGGGGGGGGATTCCAGCCCCCCAGCCCCCCCTCCCCCCACTCTGTATGAATTCCGGTAATTATAAAGAGGAAAAGTTCCCTCACGCACTAGAATAATGAGCTTTTAATTAGTCTTTTTTATTTGGAAGAGTTTTACTACCTTACATGGTCATATTTGTAGAACAAACTGGGCCTACCCAAATATAGAACTGCTGCTATGACACACAGGCACGGCACAATGTCTATCATTTGTCAACCACTTACCAACTGCTCAGACTCTAAGATAATGTGACCACCGGTTGCTAAGTGTTTGTGAAGATGACTTCTCTGTTTCTCTGACAGGTCTTGTGGTGAATTGCCAAGTTTACTGCTTTGGTTATGAAATAACTTTTTCATTGATACTGTATCGTCACTCTTTATTTGCCTGCCATACTGGTACTATTAGTCAAACCTTGAATATTGTGATTATATGGTATGAGCATACACTTTGAATCTCCCCCTCAATCGATGCTACTGGAATAGTTTTAAATGTCTTTATACATACCTCCTTTCTTACCCATGTTGTCTCCGTTCTTCCATAACACAGTCACTCATAATTCTATTAGTTTGTTTTGTTGGCCTCCTTGACTATCAACTGTTACGTTCTTCATTACTAGCCCTGTCTTCCAAACTTACTCTGGGAACATTTACTGTTTGTCTGTGCATTTCCACTATAATGTCTATAGTCAAACCTTCTGTTGAACCCAACAAGGACATTTATTGAAGTTATTAAATATAGATGATTTCCCTTTATGGGCATAAGCCACTTACTGAATCACTGTTAGTTTGTGGATAGGCCAGTGGCTGCCAATTGCATGCTCCCATTTATAGTGCATACATAATTTTAGCTTTCTTTGTTCAGAATCTCATATATAATTTATCCTATTTACATGTATGTTAACTGTGCCTGTTTAAAAGAACAACTTTGCTACACTGGCTTGGAGCAGCTTTGTGGACAACAAGTGACAATCATTTCCTATTAATTTTACATTGCTACGTTTTTGTTTTCTGAATTTCTGTGCCCGTATCAATTGAGTAGTTCATTGTTCTGGAATGATCACGGGTTAGCCTTCAACTCCACCCAGTGTGGTGGACATAGGAAGGAACAAAATGCTCTGAAATCTCCATAGATTGCATTGCCTTGGCTAGCTGGCTAGTCATAAACACTAATTATTCAGGACAAAAGTTGTTTTTACATCTGTTGTCAGGTTCATACACCCACACACACAACAACTTATTCAAGTGTGTGTTATTGTGCAGGAAAAAAATAACATTCTGTAAAAAAAAAAAATTCAATTTTTCTCTGAAATAATAACAATAATAATAATAATAATAATAACAACAACAACAACAACAACAACAACAGCAGTTTTTTTTCCCAGTTTCCATAGCCACAGTATATGTTTAGTTAAAACTTAACCTGATGTTCAACTTAAAGCTGAATGGGAGTATGAGTGATTTTACAGATTTGTTGTGTTTAATGTTCTTCCCTGAGGAGGGAGGGAGTACCAGAGGGTGTGCCTTGAATGGATGGTTGCTGTGGTGACGGGGTGGCGTAAACCGTGTGCAGGTGGGTGTGGTCTGTATGGTGGTTGCCATGGCGACTGACCGTTGCGCGTGTTACTTAACACACTGTGATCAGTCTAATGCAAGGTGCACTCTGTGATGGCAAACTGCAAGTTGTCGTCCTTCAGGAACTCCTCCAGTCTGTCGTGCTCGATGAATCCTTCCGTGTCGTGGATGCGCTCCCACGCGTACACACTGGTGGGACCACTCACTCTGTTCAGAGTGACACGCCTCCCAGTATGGCAGGCGTTCTCCCCTCCTCGCTGGTTCACCATCTCTATGGTAATGGTCACCACCGCTGGCCACTTCAGTTCTTCGTCGTACTCACCCTCCATGGACCATAGCTCCACCCTCATGGCCCTGTCTCTCGTTGGTCCGAACCCGTTGGCATCGATACCGATGCAGAACTTGTAGCCAAAGGGGTGTGTGTACATTGACACGCTCTTCCAATCATCTGGCTGGTCCTTGTGCTTCTCGAGGCTGAAATTGCTTAGCACAAACTTTCTTGTGCCGAACAAGGTGTTTTTTATCTTCACCAATTCCTGATTGTGTTCATCTGCTATTTCTATTAGTGCCGCTAACTGGTTGTGCTCTTCTAAGAATTTCGTTTCAAAATTTCCCTCCAATTCCTTCAAAGATTCTGTTGTGTTCTTGATCAAGTCCTTCACTGTGGTCTGATAGAGCTTTGTGAGTTTCTCGAGCCTTTCTTCCTGGTCTAATAGTATCTTCTCCTTATTTCCAAGCTGCATCTCTAGATTCTGTGCCTGTAGCTCCACCCCCTTGCATCTCAATTCAAGACTCCCGGTGCTTTCTCCGCATCTCTCCTCTATCTGTGCGAGTCTCTGTTTGACTCCGTGGGCATCGTTCTTCATACTCTCAGCCGTCAGCACCAGGTGGCTCTGCATGCAGGCCCTGAGGTGATCCTGGAGCAGCTCTCGAGGAAATCTGTCGTCGCATCCTACGCTGCTGAACTCACAGCTGACCTCCTGCAGACGGCACATCTTCATGTGGTGTTCCAGGTCCTCTCTCTCGCACGTGACTCCGCAGAAGTTCGGACACTGTATGGGGACGTACTTGCACTCTGGCAGGTGAGTGTCTACCACATCCTCGTAAGTGGCTTTGAATCCACAGTGCTGGCACGTGTGCTCCCTCTTGATGCACTCTCCCAGCAAGTGCTGCTCCATCTTGTTCTTGGGGACGGCCTGAGGGCAACTGAGGGAACACAGGACATCCACATATTGGCAGTTGTCCAGGTCAGGGTCCAAATGTGCGTCCAGTTCCCCCAGCGACCCCGACCAGTCACATCCCCTTTCCTTCAAGGAGCAGTAGACTTGGAGTGCTTCCATTTCTCTTCTATACTTGACGCCAGTAATGGATGAAAACTCTTTCTTGTGGCACGCGTGACAAGGCTGTTGTTGCTGCACGACTTCAGTGAAACATTTATCGCAGTAGCTGTCACCGCAGCAGGAGGTGAGGACTATGGCACGTGCCACTAATCCACACTGGGTGCAGTAGAAGTGAGCATTGACAGCATCCTTGAAATGGCATTTGTAGCCATGGCTGGTCAGAGAATGAGCCATCAGTGATCTGCCTCTGTGTTGTACCGGGCAGGTGTTTTAATGGACACTTGCACGTTTGCTTTGTGTTTGCGGAAGTGACGAGTCATTGTTGTTATAGACGACGGTGTGTTTAGAAGTGGTGGTGTCGGGTCAACTGACGATGTGAGTGTGGCACGGGCAGACTGACTAGCCAATGGGAGGGATGGATAGTATGTACTTCTGTATATACATGTGTGTGAGTTTGGAGAAGGAACAGAAGGGACTGATGTTAGTGCACCTTACGTGAGGAGGATTGCATCATAAAAATGAGGATAACTTACAGCCTCGAAGATTTAATGTGTGTGTGTACATGTGTGTGTGTGTGTGTTTGTGTTTTTTCTCAGTAGTGAATTTATTTGTATTGGTAACTGGTAAATGGCCAGTACAATCTAGTATAAGAGGGAAAAAATTAGCAAAAAAAATTGTTCATTATGCATGAACTTTAACTTTTAAGGTTTATTGTTAGACTTGCAAGTGATTCTATTTAGTGAGATAATTACTCTTATGACAACCTGCGTCCACCAACCTTGTTATAGATGTGTCACACACGCGCACACACATACACATGTACACACACACACACAGACTGCCGTGTTGGTGTCTTTCTATTGCGGTCATAGCATCACTCCTCTTCTCTCTCATCGTGCCTCAATGCGTCACGGCGGGGAGACAGTCCAGTGGGCGTGTGCTATTGTGTGGTCTGTGTGTCTTGCGGTGACCGCGCCTCTTCTGTCTCGCTCCAAGATGATACTTGTCCCACTGCAGTTCTGCCGAGGAATGGCGCAAGGTCAGAGTTCATTTGTGGGTGTGGTTTATTTAACTCGCACTCCACCCATGAGGTCCTAAGATAACCAAATAAAAATAATTATAAGCGTTGTTTGTTTTATGCAAATTAAGTCCATTTCCATGGCAACCGAAAGTTGAGAGATATCTAATGTACAATATGACATCATTCATAGCCCCACCTTCACTCAATGGCAAAGAAAGCGCAATTGTAATACGTACAGTGGCGTAGGAAAAGGAAGGGGGCTCGGGGGGGGGGGGGGGGGGGATCCCCTCTCCCCCACCCCCCCCCCCCCCCCCCCCCCCCCCCCCCCCCCCCCCCCCCCCCCCCCCCCCCCCCCCCCCCCCCCCCCCCCCC
>WLWI01005059.1_pt1 | contig 11056 bp, 12 predicted proteins | sample 6701501 | NCBI WGS metagenome assembly WLWI01 (sample SAMN12718690, study PRJNA515312) | sponge metagenome | isolation source: marine sponge | host: Mycale hentscheli | place: New Zealand: South Island, Marlborough, Capsize Point | collected 2014-11-01
AATTGAGGGGGGGGGGGGTTGGGTGGGGGGGGTGTGGGGGGGGGGGGGTGGTGTGGAGGGGGGGGGGGGGGGGGGGGGGGGGGGGGGGGGGGGGGGGGGGGGGGGGGGAGGAGGAGAGAGAGAGAGAGAGAAGAAGAATATAGAGAATTAGTTAAATGAGATAAAGATAAATGAGATTCCATCGGAATGTATTCACACAGATACATATGTATCCCCCATTGAGTGTGCCACAAACAACACACACACTAGCACAGCCCCATGCTGATCTGACCACTGTGGGTGTCACCTTGATGGGAGCCACATATTTGGATGCCTTGATGATACTGAGAGAAGTGATGGAGTCCTCCAGTGAGGACATCAAGTCATCTGCACCTCCCAGGACATAAGTGAGCCTCTCCGTCAGACCTTTGTAAGGAATTAAACTCAATTCACGAACACTCCACTCATCTGTCACCTTGGTAACGCAGAGAGTAGATAAACAAAAGTACATACCAACAGCAAATTAGTACGAATCACACTTACTTTCCTGAGCATTTTTTCCAGTGCCTCTTCGTGAGTGGCCTGGTTAGAAATAATAGAAATGGAATCCTGGTAATCAAATACCTGAAATGAAGAACATCAGATATTCGCTGTGAGTATAAGTTTACAGAACAGCAACACATTAAAGGTAGATATATATATATATGTATATATATATATATATATATTATAATGTAAATACTAATCCAAAGTTAAATATTATGCATAGATGTCTATTCTAAGCTATGTAGTCCCAAATTTACCAACAACTTACAATTCTTTCAATAATTTCACTCAAGAATATTTGTCCATACACATCAACTATGTAGCAAGCTAGTACACTAGCTTCAAATCTTCATTTTCTCACCTTCAATTCAACGAGATCAGTTACACTGACTGACATGTCTTTGGTCAGTTTGATATCGTCTCCATCAAGAACTTCACTAATGGCGTCCCAGTGGCGGAACCGAAGTGAAGGGTTGAGCAAGCATGACACAACTGGTAAACGAGACTTGAATTCCATAATCTGAGACAGTAAGTTTTTTGTTATCTTCGTGGCAGACGGAAGATCTGGAGAAGAATGAGAAAACATTTCAACAAAAATTATGTATGTATGAAATGAAGTATTTTTGCTAAGAATTACCAATTGATAGAATGTTCATGACTAAGATAAACACAATCCCTCATTAGTGAGAGTCTTAAATAATGTTATACCCAAGCAATCAGCACATATTGTTCTGCCTAGTTGTTGTTGTTGTTGTTGTTGTTGTTGTTGTTTGTTTGTTTTTGTATTTTTTCTTTATGATGTTGGGAAAATTCAGACCAAGGATTTAAAATAGCTGCATTTCTAGAACTATATAAAATCATAAAACTTTTTAAAAATAAAACTTAGTGTATAACTCAAAGTTTTATTCAGTCTGTACAGCATGCTTACCCAATATCATAAGTTGGTGAGACTGCAAGTACTGCATTACCACTTCCAGAAAACTTACCATGATGAAGTAACGCCCCTACATAAACCAAATGCACTAAGTTCACAACTTACATTGTTCAAGAAACTCTACTTTCTTGATGAGCTTCACGACTTCTCTCTGTACCTGGCCCACATGCACCGTCACCAGGGGAACTGACGACCACTTCTGACCCTTGGTCTCCCATTCCTCCTTGAGAGTGAACAGCTGATTCTTCAGAATCAACATGTCCTGCACAGACAACACTTCTTTCATGACGTCCTCTGGACTCCACAAAGTACTTGATCCTTCCACGCTGAAAAAATAAAAAGACTTGATGAAAATTAGTGTTGGATTTTTTATAAATTTATGAAAGGGTGTATACTGTTGCAATAATACATAACTTAATAAAAAACAACAACAACATTTAAACCATATTTGAATTATTCTACACTGAAATTGTTTGTAACCATTTCCAGCTTATTGCAGTTAATAGCAAATTTAGCATGAGCAACAATTACTTGCCATAAAATCAAAATACCAAACAACCCATGATACCTGCTACATACTATGTGCACTGTGCTCCCATATTGAATGCTGTCTGTCAGTGCTTAAACTTACTGGTAATACTTCAACCTAGTGGTAGGGATGGCTTTGAAGTCATTGTGATAGTCTTGCAGTAGTTGAACCCTATCAGTGATACTGTCCAGCTCTGTCCTGAGCTCAGCTAGTCTGGAGAGTTGCTTCCTGGAAGACAGATAATCAGAATCGTCCGTCCAGGAAGAAGACTCTAGTCGGTTCTTGATGTCTCTGGCTTTATGAAGTAGTGCTGTAACCTAGACAGTCAAAAAACAACAACAACAACAACAACAACAACAACAACAACAACAATATAATTCAATGAACAAGCAATGGCTACATGATCATATGATTGCCTTGGGATATTAAATTCTCAGCTAAACATAGAGACTAACTTTAGGCACAGTAATGAAAGTTATTAATTAAAGGTTTGATTTGTTACGTACCTCCACTTTGACGTCTGCAGTGAATGACTGCACGTTCTCAGACTTGGTAGCTTGAGCCAGCACAACTGCAGACTGTACACAGACAGAGACTGTATTATATCAGTCTATTCACACCCAATACGATAAGAAGATACAAATGATGATAACATAATTATCATGATCATAACTGGAACCTGTTGCATTGTTTACAAAAAAAAATCACCTCTACCAAAAAAGAAAAAAAAAAGAAAAAGAAAAAAAAAAAGACACATGTTAGTTTAAACATGAATAAAACTAATTAATAGATGCAAAACATACATATTGTATATAAATAAAAGAATAATTGCCTCACTTACCTCTAAATATCTGTAGAGTGGGAATAGAGATTTGTAGAGTGCCAATTCCTGTTCTGTAATATGCACATTAAAATGCTGAGCGACGTTGTAAAGGCTGGTAATGATCTTCAACGTGCTGCCCAAAACTGGAATATGAGCCTTCACCAACTGCACCTCCGAGAGGAAATTAATGAAGGCATTGACCGTAGTGGGTACAGTGACAAGCTTTCCAGTAGCATCCTGATAGGAGAGACAACCAATGGAATATTGAAGCTGTGAGTTATATGTCATACCTTAATGTCATCTGATAGCTGGTTGCCCATGGAGACTACTAGTTTAGGAAGCTCTGTGTTGATGATAGATAAGAGTCCCTCTGGGTGAGACAAACATACCTTCTGGAAGTCATCGCTTCTGACTAAGACCACACCCACCAGGAAGGAAGTGACCATGTGGGACATGGCATGGACCTAGTAAAAAAATCTATGATTTAAAATGAGCTATAAGTAATGCTGATATGAAGTAGAGTACTTTATGATATATAAAGAGACCAAGATTACTCCAAGTATACTTCATGAAGTGAAAAATAGAGTATTTACGTAATAAATTAGAGTACTTCATGGAAAGATTAAATGAAGGACTACAAAAGCACACATACATGTATGACCCCAGCAAAGCACTCCCACCCACACACACACACACCTGGTCATTGTAGAGTGATAAAGCTCTCTGAAAGTGTGCCACTGACCATCTGCTCAGGTCTGAGTTGCCTATGTCAACAGCTGTGCACTGATCCACCATCTTAGTGAACCACAAGTACAACTTTACCCACACATAAACACACACACACACACACAGACGCATAACCACATAATTGCCAGCACACATACACATGTATAAATTATATATATAATTATATATATATAGTTTAATTTAATAAGTACTAAGGTGGAAGGGATTCTATGCTGCTATGCCTCGTTATACTCGGAACTACTTTTTCTGTTGTTTCTATCAACTATGGCGCATAACAGTGAATCAATGATACAATAACATTCTTGACTTAGCACATTAGAAACTGTAGTTATAAAAGTGGCTAGACTAGTGGGTGAGAAGTGCCAACCAAATGAAAGATACAGCAACAGATATTGGTTTTTACCACTGCTATGGAACTTTTGAAGGATAGAAAAGACTTAATGAGAACTTACATTACTATAACTGTCCCATGTCAATACTGTACCCATTTCCTTCTACAATCAAATACCTCAGATAACTTGGTAACTTCTTGGAAGGTCTCTGTGATAGCAGCTCTAATGAATTCCACCACCTCCTGATAAGGTGAATAATCACTCAATACCAAGTTCACATCTGGCCACTCTGGATCGGGGACAATCTCTGACCTCTCCATGTTCTCCTCAGCCAGTCTGGTTAAGAAGTCAAATTTGGCTGACGTGGTGTAAGTTTCTATCCTGGGGTCTTTTGAGATGGGAACAAAACAGGTTATGACTTGATTGTATAACGTCAGCAGAGCATCCAACGCTTCTAGGAATTGATTTAAAGAAGGCTCCACAACTATGTCGCAAGATACCGTCTTTTCTCTTCTTGGTTTTCTCTTTGATTTCTTCCTTTCTTTGCTGCTTTTGACTCTTGCTTGTTTGAGCTTCAGGCTGACTAGCCACATAGGCTTGAAGGGTTTGGGTACAGGGTTCAGAATGCTGGCCAGCAATGGGTCACTGGTGCCTTTGGAAACGCTTGGTGAGTCATTGTTGAGTGCATACGCTTTTAAAGTGGATATATCTGTGAAAGAATCTGCAGACATTATTCAGTAATCATTTAGTCATGAAAGAATAAAAACAGCCAACTGGATCACACGTCATTAGAAGTATAAGATGAAAAATGCAGTGGCTGGTTAATGTCACATTGAAGGAGAAGTTAAAGTAACAATAACAAGATTTAAACCTTACAGATATTTGTTATATTTTATTTCAATAAAAGTGTCCTTTCACTAAATATAAGTGTATGTAAATGTATATTGGACCCGACATAATTGAAGAGTCCAGTTTAGATTCCATCCCAAGTCCCCGTATAACTGCACCCTCACCAAAGTCCACTCCAGCTACAAACTGAGTGAAGTGAGTTGCCTGTGCCTCCATTTCCTCCACTTCCCCATGTCTCTTCCCCTGCCCTTCCTCCTCGTCTGACTCCCGCACATCCACAAAGATCACCACACGGTCCAACACGGACTCAGAGAATGGCTGACTCACTGTCTCCATCTTGCTCTTTTTGAAAGCTTCTATCTGCTCCACCCAGTGGGCGTTGGCTTCCTTGATGCTCCTCCTCATTCCTTCCTTGAGTGTGTTGACAGCTTTCATGACTAATGTTTGCAGTAATCTCTGGACTATTTTCGAGCAAGCAGTCTCAAACCTTTTCAACTTATCAGCAGTCGATCTCCATTCAATGAGTTGAAGTGCAGAAACTAAACAAGCATAATAAAAGTACAAACAACAACAATAATTCATGGCTAAACAAAACTCCCACCTTGTTAATGAAAGCATAAGTGGTAAGCATGTCTCCTTCACTGTATCTGCTTCCATTCATTTACATGTATTTCTGATGGCAAGTTAACATACAAATTTGATGTCCATACAGTGTGCATTTAAAATCTTCGCAGTTTTGACTATGTGCAATACACCATTACTGGAAAACACTTCTACTAACATTGGTAAAGGATGAATTGTAACATTTGACTTTGACTGCATCATTTCTATGACTATAATTCATTGCAGATTAGCGTTCATGTAAAATGGACTCCCATTTAATTCATTAGAAAACAGAATAATAAGAATGTATTCTTGGAGCTTATTTAGTGGGCCAGGTTCTCAGTGAGACTAGTTATACATGCACCCATTCTGTCCTGTCAGAACCTTCATGCTAAACTTGCTTCAGTGCTTATGATATGCCAGCTCCAATGGATCATCACCCTAACAGAAGCTTTAAGTTAGTCTATTGCAAGGAGAACAAATTTAACCTGCTGATTAGAATATTGGATTCAAGGTTTCAATTCCATACAAATTGTACAACTCGAATAGATAAGAATACATATTATGTAAATCCCACTACATACTAGAGCTGTCCCGAGTGATTGTCTCAGTCTCTGCTGGCATTCTCTCCATCTTCCCTACAACCTACTCACACACATATATACAACATAATATAAATTATAACCTAGATTGAACTTTTCTCGCTTAAAGGGGTCTAGAGAGAAGCAAAGGAAAAATGTGTAAAAAAATCTTAGTTGTTGCCAGGGAATCAAACCCAGTACTGGTGGCTAAAGCCAGGGTTCATGGGTTCGATTCCCTGGCGACAACTAAGATTTTTTCACATTTTTCCTTTGCTTCTCTCTAGACCCCTTTAAGTGAGAAAGTTTTAATCTAGTTTTTATGAAGGGTCAGAACTTGATAATTATAACCTAATAATGGATAGATATTAGTATATAGATAAACAAAAAAAATTGTATAAACAAAATGTATGTGGTTATATTATTACTCTACTGATAAACATAATATTAGATCATTGTTTACTTAGTCAATATCCCAACTAGCTTAAAATAGTATCGATCTAATTGATTTCTACATTATAAATCCAAATATATGCAGTGTGCACATCCAAGTACAATATGTAAGTCTCCCTCACCTCCACTGTGTTTCCAACTAGAGAAACTATTCTCTCCCTGAGTCCTGCCAACTTGTCCTTCGCCAGAGCACACTGCTTTCTCTGACGCTCCATGAAATCTTTCAGAGAGTGGGTGTGGCTGGTGCTGTACTGGATGAGTGATATCTCGTCTGTCTCCTCAGATGAACTGCTATCATTAGCACACACAAACACAAGGGCAAAAACACACAAACGCATAAACACACATAAACACACACACAAACACACACATATACACATTGATATATGTTCCCCTCCTCTCCTGATGTATGTACTCACTGGTCTGTTGAGTTGGCGGTGGTAATGTAACTATCTCTAGACACGTCACACACTGAATGACACAAGTCCTGCACTTGTGCCAGACCAGACTGCAACAATGGGTCCACCAGAAACAAAGATTCCCGAAGCTCCTCCCTAAATTTTACCAATGACAAAAAAAAAAATTATCTTAAGTTTGTTTAGCTTAAATGGCATGAATTAGTGACACAAATTATTATAAGCAGTGCCATACACACTTACCTGTGTTTGTTAAATTTTTTCCTGGAGATGTATTTCTTCCATCTGGAAAACATCTTGAATATCCTACCAATAATCAAATAACTCACATAGTAATATTATTGTATTAGAATGGTTCTGTCATTCTCAGCTGTGATGTTAATAATTACAGGAGCATTTCATATGTAATTCATTTGCTAATGGCTAACCTGAAAGTATGGAAGAAAGGAATACGTATCAGTTGACTAAACAACTGTCTCTCCCACAACCATCGCTGTACCTCCGTAGAAGTCATGTGACCTCTCTTTTCAATCTAAAAAAGTAAGCCAACAACTGTGAATCTATAATTGTATAGTACTTACCAAAAAAAAAAAAAAAAAATTAATAATTCAAGCATGTAAAATTATAGCGGCACTAAAATTTAAAAAAAATTGTATTTCATGCATGACCTTAGACACATTGCTAGGTAATATATGACCAAACCATTACGCCAAAGGCATATGAAATTTAGCCAGTAGGTGAAATGATACGAGTATAGTGTTCAAGTTTTAGCAAGGTTGTAGCTACTACATCAAATGTAAAAAAAAATATGGTCCCTAAAAAGCGAATCTTTACACGAAAGCTCTACTAAAGTTGAGGAGTAAGGATGGAAATATTATATTAACAGTAGAATGTGTGCAGCTATAGTACTTGCTCACACGTTTGGATGGAAATTTTATTTTAAAGGTAGCATAAATATTAAAAAGTGTGTATACGTACATATAATAGTGACTTGCTCACACGTTTGCCCTCTAACCTGTGACACATTGAAGGCACTGATGGTGAAGTACACTTCCTGACACCTGACTCTCTCTCCACTCACCAAGATGAGTTCATAAGGATTCCAATTCCCACTACTCTTTGCTATAGCGTATTTAAACTCATCACTGCCTAGTCCAGCTGACCGTCCTCTTGGAGGCTTTCTTGAGAACGCTTTTAAGTCTTTCACACTGGCAATGTGAGAAGGCGTGACCATTGGTTCCTCGGATTCTGTCTGACTGGTAAGGCGGTGTCTACCAATGACAATAGTTTTTCCAATCGCACGTCGTAAGGAACGAATATATTGTAAGATTTCATCTTCATCATCATTTTCTAGCAACTCATCTTCATCATTGTTCTCAATTTTTTCTCCCTCTTCCTCCTCCTCCTCCTCCTCTGTTTCTTTGATATGGCTAACTTCATCAATTTCTGGCTTTTCTTCTGCATTCTGACTATGAGACAGGCTAGGTAGACTAGAAGTAGCCATTACTTCCACTCCATCAGTGACTCTTTCTTCATCAGACTTGACTTCACCTCCATTTTTGAGAGAAGGCTGAGCGAGGACATCTTTCAAGCTAATCGGTGCTGGTCTATCTCTCCCACTTCTCACACCACTGCTGCCAACCCTGGTCTTAGAAATCCCAGGTTTCTTGTATCTGGACCTCCTGATTTGTGTGGTGTTGAAGGACGGATGCTTGCTCTTCATCTCGCGCAGTTCTTCTTCATGTTTGAACGGAGTGAGTGGAGGATGGGGGAGGGGCAGTTGACCTGCAACCACCTGGAAAAATATATACATTGTAATGCATAAATCTAATCCGTTCAACTTTATCTCCAATGCTTCACCTAATCATAGTAAAAACTGTTTTAAAACATAATGATAATAATAATAATAATAATAATAATTAGAGTTGCACCGATAATCTATCGGTCTATCGTTTATCAGCCTACTTTTTCGATATTGGTATCGGTCGTCAACACTACCCACCGTACCGATATAATTAACCGATAGAAAAATTTCGTACTCGCCGCGTGAACACTGAACGGATGAGTTCTACTTGCTCTTAGACGGCGTAAAGACAAAGAAACTTAACTATGATGTGTAAAAAGAGGTCACCAATTTGGCACTACTTTGTTCCTGGCACTGATGATTTCTAATTATGTAAAAATTAAATTTTCAAAATTCAATGAATATATCTATCTGTTATCGGTATCGGCCTCAATTCTAGATACAATATCGGTTATCGGTAAATCAGTGAAATCTTCTATCGGTGCAACTCCAATAATAATAATAATAACAATAGTAATAATTTATTATCATCATCATCATGACCATCACAACCACCATCATCGTCATCCCCATACCCAATATCATCATCATCATCGTCATTATTATTATTATTATTATTATTATTATTATTATTATTATTATTATTATTATTGTATTAGCATTTTTTATAAACAATGCAGAATTAAAAAATGTGTTTGGCTGTCACCGGGAATCGAACCCAAGACTGCTTCCTTAAACACACAAGAGCTCTGCCACTTCAGTCATCTGAACTTCAATTACCCAAACACAACACGAAGAATTGCTTGACCACACCCTCAGTTAGTGTTTACAATACATTTTCTATGGTGTTCAGTTATCTGAACAACTCTCGGTATGCAGATGTTCCGATAACTAAGCCCTATGGCATTATTACTATTACTATTATTACTACTGTATTATATTCAACCCAACCTTTGTTTGTCTGGGTAGTGTGTAGCCAGGGGGGTGGGTGGGTGGGGAAGGGTTGGGGGAGGTGCAAATGAACCAGCTCCTCCTCCCTTCCAACCAAGTTGAAAAATACATGTACGAATGTACCACATAATACAACAGAAACATTCCAGAAAGCCTTCCTGGTTGATTGAGTTCTGGCAACTTGAACAACCAGATAAACAAGGTTTGTATATTATTACATTCAGGTGGTATAGCCGAGTCAATCTAGTCACATTCAAAATCTCTTAAAGCTACCATTATTGTTTAACTCGATAGACTAACATAGACTACTCCTAAGGAAGAAGCTTTAAAAAACAACAAAACAACTAAGAGTAATAAATCTCAAAACAGGTGGAGAACTGTCAACAAGAAATTCCTCCTAACAACTTCTTAGCGGGGTTTTCAACTTTTTAAAGTCAACCATTGGTGGACTGTATGAAATATTTGAAGATGCAAGCCGTTTTTTTTAATATAATTTATGGGCCCTTGGTCCTCCCTGTTCCTATTATGTATATTAATCATTAAGCATCCCATCAAGTGTTTGCATGACCAATCTCATTTCTGACCATAAAGTTGAAGATGGTGGCATAACAACTAGTTCACTTATCTCTTTTGAACAACCAAGTTAAAAAATAATTAAAGAGAAATCGCTATATTATTGTCGTAAATCTTTTTATAGAAATATTTTCAAAACAAACCAAAAAAAATTGTTTTTTAAAGTGAAAATAAGGAATTGGGTTTGTGGACACTTTAAATTCATCCATACACTACATAAAGGCAATGTAAAGCATATATACATATGTTATATATATATATTTGCCATTGCTACGTTTACAAAAACACTTCTCATATCACATGTTCCATTACAGTGTATATGCACACATTCTAAAAATATAGAACCTCCACTTACTGCAACTGCTCAGTAACATTTGACACTAGACACACTGCATTGTACATCAATATACTTTCATACGTTCACTGAATAGTGAACTATGACCCTTACAATAAATAAATTTCCAATTCAAACTAGCTTCATACCCCACAATGCTACGGCTGACATGACATGAATCCTCCAACAGATGTGATATATGCTAATATCACTTGAAAGGGGGTGGGGTGGGAATATGTACAAAACAAACCAGAGAGCTTTTGGCATGCTGATTTTATGCAGTTAGAACGAGTTACCGGGTGCTTTTTTTTTCTTTCCTGCACACATAATTGACTAAATTGCTTATGATACATATTTTTGTTCAGAATATATATTTTTGTTTGGAATATATAAGCTCCTTAGCTACTACATTTACTGTCAACAACTCATTAAAAGTGCTAAAAACAAAGTGTCGAAGCATAATATCAATGAAGGATGATATTAAGAAGCTATACCATTACTCATAACCATAGGTCAACTTAACCTCCTACACACCGACATGCTGGAACCATCAATTAGTAAACAAATGACATAAGTAGCTATATACTTACAACTAGATAAATAAT
>WLWI01005060.1_pt1 | contig 11054 bp, 7 predicted proteins | sample 6701501 | NCBI WGS metagenome assembly WLWI01 (sample SAMN12718690, study PRJNA515312) | sponge metagenome | isolation source: marine sponge | host: Mycale hentscheli | place: New Zealand: South Island, Marlborough, Capsize Point | collected 2014-11-01
TTCATGGTGCAAATTGTGGGCAGGTCTTGATCTCACATGTCGTTGGGGCATATGAAACTTTAGTACAATACAAAAGTTCTTATTTTAATCACAAACTGCACAGAGATGATACTACTCACCCTAAGCAGAACAAGTTTCAACAACTCACGTGCTTTTCTTCTTCCAAATCTCTCCAAGAAGTAGTCCTGCGTTCACTACGTAGCTCTTCATCAATACCCAAGCCAGATACTTCTTCTGTGCTGCCACAATACTTACTACTATTATTATTATGACTGATGCTAATATTCGTAGCTTGCAAGTGTTGTTGACAATGAATAGCAGATGACTCAGAATCTCCTCCCACCACGTGGACACCATCAATACTACAGACACACACATACAACTTGTGGACTATATTTTGCGGTAGCTAGCTCAATGAGTCATTCCAGAAAATTCAAAATGGAGCTATAAATTGCAACATCCACAAGTAAGTGGCTCTTTGAATGGAATACTTTGTACTTATAATCTCACAGCTATCACAGCTATTGACATTGGCTGAACAATCTAAAGTGCTAATAGAGGATTGTGGCTTGACTCTTATTTGGTCATTATTTGTGTCATAGGTGGAGGAGTTATGCCCCCCCCCCCCCTCCCCCCAGATTTTTAGACTAATGGCTTCGGCTAGACTTGCGGAGCCAGACCCTCTACCAAACGTAAAGCGAGAAAAGAGTCTGGTCAAGTGAGGGGGGAGGGGGGAGGTGCACTGTACAGGACCTACGAATTCCTGGGGAAAATGCGGTGTTAATCATGACACCAAATTACCACAAAATGCAAATTAGAAGTGTTGCACTTATTGCTCTGCTCTTACAGTTCACTTCTATCTTGGAGAATGAAGCTGAAAAGAAGTTGGGATTGACCTTGGATGAAGTATTGGAGATCCATAGAGACAGTTAATTGTGTAGATTTTGTGATATGATATTTTTGAAGATGTCAGAACTTCGACAGAATATAGCAGAATTGGAACATTTATTCTCCTCTTCGCCTGACAAGAAGATAAGTCACTTCTGCATAAACAAGAACTCACCATAGTTAAACAGAGCCAGTTACACAGTGAACTGTGAGAACAGAGCAATAAGTGCAACGCTTCCTATTCGCATTTTGTGGTAATTTGGTGCTATGATTAACACCGCATTTTCCCCATTCGTGATTCTTGTACAGTGCACCCCCCCCCTCACTTGACCAGACCTTTCCTCGCTTTCCATTTGGTAAAGGGTCTGGTCCCATGAGACTAGGCTTCGGCCTCTCTCCCAGATTTTGAAACAAAAGTCACTCACACTTGGTGCTACACTAGTACTGTATATTGGTATTTCCTGGAATGTACAACACATAGCAATCCAGTTGCTCTATCAACCACTAAGCTTCAGTGCTTGTTGTTGTTGTTGTTGTTGTTGTTGTTGTTTAAAGGTCCTTGTTTACTTTCTTCAGTTAATAAGGTCAGGAAGAAGCTGAGCAGTTAGCTACCAGAAGTTAGCTACCAGAAGTTAGAGAAGATAGCTACCAGAAGTTAGAGAAGTTAGCTACCAGAAGTTAGAGAAGTTAGCTACCAGAAGTTAGAGAAGTTAGCTACCAGAAGTTAGAGAAGTTAGCTACCAGAAGTTAGAGAAGTTAGCTACCAGAAGTTAGAGAAGTTACCTCCGCTAATGTCTGTACTTATGTATAGTTGACAACTTTACCAGCAATACAATGACAACAAATTCAGCAAAACAACATCAAACCTAACACACTTAAACAACTGTTTCAATATGACACCATCAATTAGTTTAGCTGGAGTACCTGTCCTTATCCAGTGCTCGGTGCTGCTCTCTCGCCCCACCATTGGATTTCACACTTTTTGATTTTCCTTTCCTATAAAAACGTATTTATTAACTGTATTATAATAATAGGAAATGGGTACCTTTTCTTAGCTGCAGTTCTCTTGATAAAGCCCCGTATGTGTGTGTGTATGAAGTTGTTGTGTAGTATTTGGTGCACAGAAGGTCTATGTGCTGCTTTCTGAGCTAACATCATCCGCACAAGGTCTGCCAACTCAGGGCTATAGTCTGACGGTATTGGCGGCACTTTACCCTGTACCACTTTGAGCATGAGAGATTCAATATTGCGAGCAGTGAAGGCGTGTTTCAGAGAAGCCATCTCATACACACAGCATCCCAGAGCCCAAATGTCAGACTTCTGGTTGTAGGGTTGATTAGCAAATAACTCAGGACTCATGTAATATGGGGTACCGATGATAGTGTGGGCTAGATCACATGTACCATCCAATACCCTAGCAATGCCTAGGTCACCAACCTAATATATATATATATATATATATCATCCAATATCCTAGCAGTGCCTAGGTCACCAACCTAATATATATAGAGAGAGCTCTATACTTATCTATATAATAATACGCTTGTGTGTCAGTAACGACGACCGACGGTGTTTATTCATGAATAATTCATGAGCCTAAACAGTTTGGTAAAGCATCGTCATTGCTTGAATACGTAAAGTGTCGTTACATTCAGTTGAAAGTGGTTAGTTGTAACTAAAAAGTGGGTGGAATAAACGAGGAAAGGCAGCGTAGGTTTCAAAAAGGAAGGCAAAAGTATGAAAGAGAAGGTAAAAAGGCTGCTAAAAAGCGGGCGGAATATCAGCAATGTAAGGCAATGTAGTAAAACTGCAGAGTAAAGGCAGTGTAAGTTTAAAAAGGAAGGCGAAAGTACGAAAAAGAAGGCAATGTTTCACAAAACTGAAGTCCACTGCCATGATAGAAGGACAGAGAGATTCAGAAGCAGGAGAGATAGACAAAGGAGAAGAAGAGGAGAAAAGGGACTCCATGACTCAAGAAGAAAGAGCTGAAAAAAGGAAAAAAAAATTATTCCACATATTTGGCTTACCAGTACTCTGGGTTTTTATAGCTACCTTCCTCTGGGGTGTGGGGAGCCCCAGGGAGTTTTACAGCCAACTTTACACAAGTTGCCAACCCTAGTTCAAACTATTTCAGTGAAGATATCTAGCATGGAATAAACCACTTATTACACTCAGTCAGAGTGATATGGCTAGATATTTTACTCTCAGGCTTTATTTTCACTCACCTCTGGCTCGTAAAAATATAAACTAGCCTGCTCATGAAATGTTTCGCCATATTACATTCTGACTCATGTAATAAGTACTATATATGAAAAGAAAAACAGAAGCCTTTTGACCTAGATTTTAAGGGTTCCCACTCTGTATTATTTTTGTTTGCTGTGGAGCATTATATGCTGAATAACTTAGACACTAGTTGTGTGTCGGCAGTGGAACAGAGGCAGCATATCTCCAGTGAAGATAGATGTTGTGTCTGTAATTCTGATATGGCACATTCTCTCCTCATTGGGAACTAAAGTGAATAGCTTGTACTCTTGTCAGTGCAATAATAAAAACAAATACACTGTTACTTCTTTAGCTGGTTACTTTGGGAAACTTGCTTGTGATGCTTCATTAACACCCTCTCTTTCCATATCTGAAATAGAAAATCACTGGCAAAAATGTCCTAGACATTGCTGCATTGAGCTAGATTATTGTATGCGTCACAGATGTGTCTATCTAGCACGTTCTCCAGTTCCATGATAAGTCGTGCACACAAGTGGCAGATCTAGGAGACATCCTGTGCACAAGCCTAGCAATGGTTGATCTAGAGATGGGAGAGGGAGGGAATGGAGGGTTAGGTTGGATAAAACCCCTCAGCACAAATTATCCAGCTGTCTTTTTCCCACCCACAAGAAGTTCTTGAGATCTAGATCTAGAGCTGATTTTGTTATTTAACATCTACATCATCAACTCGAGCTAGCCATCTCTTCAGAATAGTCAGATGCATTCATTGTTCATTACATAGCATGCTCTAACCCTTACCTTTACTATGTCACTTTTACTCAGGAAAATATTCTGAGTCTGCACAGACAGACAGAAAGCGATAAAGGGGCAACAAGTGCTTCAGTCTAACAAGCTGTGACCATTACTCTAACCTTCAAGTCTCTGTGAAGAATATTGCGTTCATGAAGGTACTGGAGTGCTAGTGCAATCTGAACAAACCACTCCACCACCTGACTCTCTGGCAGGAGCTGCTGTCCATAGGCCTTGAGGCGTGAACTCAAGTCTCCTCTCTCACAGTAGCCCATAACAATGTGCAGAACTCCATGGCTGTCTTGGAATGATTCCTTATAGGACACTATATTGGGATGATGTAGCTGGGACAGGAGACATGCCTTACACACACATACATGCAGACATATACATACATAATACATACACAATACATACACACATACGTATACACCTGCATACACACATACGTACATACATACACACACATATACGTATATACATACACACAAACTCCCTCTGTCATGTTTGTCCTGACATATCTCATCAACTCCCTCTGTCTTGTTTGTCCTGACATATCTCATCAACTCCCTCTGTCTTGTTTGTCCTGACATATCTCATCAACTCCCTCTGTCGTGTTTGTCCTGACATATCTCATCAACTCCCTCTGTCGTGTTTGTCCTGACATATCTCATCAACTCCCTCTGTCGTGTTTGTCCTGACATATCTCATCAATTCCCTCTGTCGTGTTTGTCCTGACATATCTAATCAACTCCCTCTGTCGTGTTTGTCCTGACATATCTCATCAACTCCCTCTGTCGTGTTTGTCCTGACATATCTGATCAATTCCCTCTGTCGTGTTTGTCCTGACATATCTAATCAACTCCCTCTGTTGTGTTTGTCCTGACATCAATTCCCTCTGTTGTGTTTGTCCTGACACGTCTCACAAACTTACTTCTTGCTCTGCTGCTAGTCTGTTCTTATCAGTGGCTGATGCTAGATCTATATTCTTCATCACATACTGTAAAATAATAATGATGATGAAAATACTAATAAAAGCAATTGACAACAATAATAATAAACAGAATGAGTAAATAAGTCAACAAGGACATAACAAGTCGAATTACCTCCCAATTATAAAAGTACATTTTCTATTAAATTTTTAGTCAGCACAATCAAGCTAGCTAGATTAGCTACAAAATAATAAAGATATGGATAAGGACACTTTGCAAGTATAAACTTGTTAATGACCATATCAGTCTGCAGGGTAATCTTGTGGCTACTATTTCATCCTCGTATATTCTCTCAAATTGTGTGTGCTACTAGCTTTTTTAGCAGAATGCTGACGTTTTCCATTGTATTCACAATTTATGCATACTGAAGTCAAAACTGTATTCAATTTTCAATGACGCTCTGAATCGAGTTAATAATTAAATTAGTAATTTGTTTTTGAGTTAGTAATAGAATCAATAACTATGATATTAAATTAGAGAGTCTGAGGCTAGTGGTAGTTATGATGCAGGAAACTAAATTTTTATGTAATATAGATGAAAGGAAATCAATTGTATAACACATTGACCTTAGCAACGAGTACATTCCCGTGGATACCACATCATGTCCTTAGCCACATGTGCAGTGACTCAAGTACATTCCCGTGGATACCACATCATGTCCTTAGCCACATGTGCAGTGACTCAAGTACATTCCCGTGGATACCACATCATGTCCTTAGCCACATGTGCAGTGACTCAAGTACATTCCCGTGGATACCACATCATGTCCTCAGCCACATGTGCAGTGACTCAAGTACATTCCCGTAGATACCACATCATGTCCTTAGTTGCCAATAGCCAATTACTCAGTCTCTATTTCAGACCCGCCCACTGCAGCTAGACACAAGGTTTGGATGAGTTGGAATATACGGCACCTACTGCCTGACATGGCACATGACGGGATTAAATACAGTGCTTGGTATAATGTGGGGGAAATACTATTTAAAATACCTCAAACTTAATTTTAACATGATTGCGTTAAGGTATATGTTATATGTAGTAATTAAACACAATATTAAATGCCGGGTTAAATAATATAAATAGGTTTCAAAGAGGTAATATTTTTGAGTGGAATAGACTTGCACACAGTCTATAGCTATAGCTTGAAATATGTTTCATAATGTTATATTTATTTTGTATCCCTCCTTTGACATAAATTTGTCTAAATAGCATTTTTTCAACTTTAATTTCACCTACTCCAATACAATTCTATTGTTTGTGTGTTGACACCAGTCATTGGTACAGGACAGTGGGCAGCAACATTGTGAGGGAATTAACTCCATTATAAGTTATCCAATGGTCAGAAAATTATTGTTCCTTGGGGGGACACATACCCATTCACTTGTGTCCTCAGTTAGCCTGTATCCAATGAAGTTCATTAGTAGCTATTGTAGTGGGTGTGTCCTAGAGGTGAGGTTCATTAGTAGCTAGTCTAGTTTCGCGGCCAGACCTCATGCCCCTCCCTACCACACAGGAAAAAAAGAGAGTCTGGGGACACTCATCGTACTTCCCGGTTCTGGTGGAATGCAATCAAAGAATCCGCGTGACCTGTAGGCATAAAGAATTTAATCACGGCCAAATCTTATGCTTAAATCCACACCACCACCTGTGGTTGCTTTTAGCTTAATCGAATATCTATGTCCACTTTTGAAGTACTTGCTTGAACTGATTAGAGCGTGAGATTACTGCTCACAAAGAGTTTTGTGGATCAGATGTTAATTGAGCTTGAATGGCACAATTTGTATATGATAACTGCATTCTCTGCCTAGCACTGTTGCCTCTTGCATCTAAATGAGGGAGACTGTATGGATTGTAGTCTAGTATTGTCCTGCAGTTGCTACAAACTAAGACAAATAGATTAGGAGTGAGTGGGTGAGATTTCCTCCAAGGCATTCAGGTTTTCAAGGTCCTCAATTATGTCAATTAGCAAGAGATTGGTCATGTGACTGGTGCAATCTGATTGGCTCTATGTACATTCCTGTAGAGAATTTGAAAAGCCTACATCTGTCCCCAGTCAGACCATTTCCCAGCAAAGCGGTATGGTAATGGGTCTGGCATGCAAGACTAATCTAAGTCCAGGTGACTTAGAAATATCAACAATCTCAAACACCCATACTTTCTTAGTGATAGAGGATCTCCTGTGATTTAGCAACCATAACACAAGTACTAGAGCATCCCCTTAAATACTAGGAGTATTAAGTGATGATATAGTAACCATTAACAGGTGAATGGCTGAGGTCTCCTAATTTTGATGTTGCACAATTCAAGAGCGGCCTGGTGCCGGTATATCCCAAGTATTGAAGAGGCATAGAAACCGGAAAACTTTGAGCATAACTTGCTATCCCTACAGACACAGATCTCTTACAGAACCCACCTGCTTACTGTTGTCCTTGCACTCCACAAGAAAAACTGTTCCATAACTACCTTTCCCAATTTGTTTCTTGGTCTTATATCGACCCAATCTTCCACTCTGTTCCCCGCTCATGCTCTCATTGTGTCCCTTACAGGGGTTCGTTGCCTTGGCGATCAAAGATTATTCTTATTGTTGCACCCCCGACTGACGTTACCCTACCCAACGTGGATACCAGAAGGTGTGAGTCTGTTGTGTTGTGTACCTGCAGATAGTGTGGCGTATTTGGTCTTGTAATACTGCCCAGCATTGTAGGCTCGTCCTTCTAGTATAAACTAAAACGGTTGTACTTTAAATTGCAGATTGAGAGTGGAGTTGTGTAGAAGATACATTTGTAAGACGATCTCTCTGACATTAATAAATTTCATGATAACCATCTCAACAAACACAAAGATTGTATCCAATTCACAAGAGAAGATGAAGAAATAATAAATAAGAAAAACAACACATTTCGCGGACATTTGTGTTGTCAAATCCAATACAAGTTTTTATAAACAAAACGAGCACAAACAGGCACATAGGCAGCTATAGCTACACGTTTTCATTCTAACCATCACCCTATAATTCTAACTGGCACCTTGAAATATCTGATGGATAGAGCAGAAAATGTTTGGAGAATTAGCACACTTTTCAACAAAATATAGAAAGATCGGGAACATCAGCAATATCATAACACCTAGCTAACATCTAATGCAAGTTGAAAGAAAAAAAGATGAATATAGAGAAGACTGGTGTGGAGTACAAGATCCCTGGAATAGTTGTAGTCATGGTTATTATTAGAGAAACTACTGGTAGATCTTTATCTGTGAATAAAGCAGCACTATGCCAGACTGAGGACTCACAGGTCAGGAGCAGCACTATGCCAGACTGAGGACTCACAGGTCAGGAGCAGCACTATGCCAGACTGAGGACTCACAGGTCAGGAGCAGCACTATGCCAGACTGAGGACTCACAGGTCAGGAGCAGCACTATGCCAGACTCACAGGTCAGGAGCAGCACTATGCCAGACTCACAGGTCAGGAGCAGCACTATGCCAGACTGAGGACTCACAGGTCAGGAGCAGCACTATGCCAGACTCACAGGTCAGGAGCAGCACTATGCCAGACTGAGGACTCACAGGTCAGGAGCAGCACTATGCCAGACTGAGGATTCACAGGTCAGGAGCAGCACTATGCCAGACTGAGGATTCACAGGTCAGGAGCAGCACTATGCCAGACTCACAGGTCAGGAGCAGCACTATGCCAGACTGAGGATTCACAGGTCAGGAGCAGCACTATGCCAGACTCACAGGTCAGGAGCAGCACTATGCCAGACTCGCAGGTCAGGAGCAGCACTGTCTTTGTAAATCTTTGATTTTTTTCACTTACTCATATCTTTTATTTACTCATATTTCTGCCCAGACTTTTTATTATAAAAATACCTCGAGCTAAAACTATATAGCCACCAGTCAAAGCATCTTTTGTATTTTAAAAGTCATCGATGAAAGTTTCATGGGCTGAAACATTTGAATTATTATTACAGACACCACAAAAGTTAATAAATATCAATTAGTAGCTACAATAAAAAATATTGAGCAGAAATTGCAAATAGTATTTGTGCCATAAGAGAAAAGTGACATAAAAGGAATTCAATGTAGATCATGCATCAATAGCTGATGAAATGGTGGAGGAACAAAGTCTGGAGAATAGTTTGGCCATGAAACTCAGTCCTGTAGTCCCTCCTGGTATGTAACTCACCAAGAACCTAACACACACACACACACACACACACACACACACACAATTTCATGAATACAAGCCCTCATTATGCATGTTGTAGGGGACAGTGACTACTGTAATCCTATTGTGCATGTGTTCAGAGTGTAATCCTGTAAGTACCATATGAGAGCCAACACTTGAGTCACAGCACACAACAGAGTCAGGACTGTATAGTGGAGCTAAGAAAACAACAAATTAATATGGTAATAATAATAAAAACTTTGACAATTAGTATATACTATAACGGCTCACATGCTATTCTTGCATTAATTAAAATTTAAAAACAACAGAACAGAAAGCATTGCTACATAATGTTTATTTCAAGCTCTAGATCCTCAGCAAGTGACATCTGTTAGTAATTCATTTCTATCAGTTGACTGTACTTCTGTACTTTGTTTATTGATATTGTTTACTGATAAATGAAATGAAATGGATTTCAACTAGTGTACTCTTTCACTTACTTCAATGATAAATAATCTACCAGATTGACTCTAATATGCTGTTTATTCCACTGCTTGTAAACTGGCAATTGCTATCTATGCTTCAAATCTCAAAATCTGTTCATTTTGCTACACTGAATTGCATGTTTTGCTCTCAGTTTCTTTGCATTATTCTGGCTATCCGTTTGGGACCAATAAGCAAAATTGGTCAAGGCCTGATTACTAATCACTAGACTGCAAAGCTCAGAATTTAACAAGTGGAAGATGACTAAGCTATGCACTCATTTTACCACCTACTCTACTACACGTATTAAACCACTCACCACCTCCATTCACCTAGCCCTCTCCATTACCACCTTCACAGGTCTTCCTGAATTACTCACTATTAATGCTGAGTAAAGAGTGCCAATCACTGTACCCAAATAACATATGGTAAATGGTAGACGACCACAGGAGAGAAGATGCTTCACGTGTGCCCATGGCCCCCATAAAAATGAAAAACTGTAAAACAAATACATAGAAATAAACACCAAAACTACATACATAGCATGAGTAATGGGAAACTGGCATCTTCTTAAATCAACCTGGCTTTCAACTGCACTTCTTCTTGACTTCGCAATTAAAGGTATAAATTTGTGTTTCTCTCTCTGTGTGAGAAAGAACGTATTGGTGGGAAGAAAGTGTATAAGTGCATTCGAGAGATGCAGAGGGCAGGAAGGGCTTGCTTCCTTCAGAAGTGGTAACGATCCATGACACTGCCGGTATGCCTTGTATAACTCCAGGCGCACAACATCAGCACTGGAGGCAACACTCCTCTAAGGTTCTCAACATCAGCGCTGGAGGCAACACTTCTCTAAGGTTCTCAACATCAGAGCTGGAGGCAACACTTCTCTAAGGTTCTCAACATCAGCGCTGGAGGCAACACTCCTCCTCTAAGGTTCTCAACATCAGTGCTGGAGGCAACACTCCTCTAAGGTTCTCAACATCAGAGCTGGAGGCAACACTCCTCTAAGGTTCTCAACATCAGCGCTGGAGGCAACACTCCTGTAAGGTTCTCAACATCAGCGCTGGAGGCAACACTTCTCTAGTCCGGGAACACGTGTGACAGAACCTTCAGGCGGCCGGCCAGGTGACTCAAGCGCCACAAGTGTGTCTGTACACTGTGCCAGTGAAGGACCAACTGGAGCTAGGCAGTGTACACCGTGCCAGTGAAGGACAAACAGAAGCTAGGCAGTGCACACTGTGCCAGTGAAGGACCAACAGGAGCTAGGCAGTGTACACTGTGTCAGTGAAGGACCAACAGGAGCTAGGCAGTGCACACTGTGTCAGTGAAGGACCAACAGGAGCTAGGCAGTGCACACTGTGTCAGTGAAGGACCAACAGGAGCTAGGCAGTGCACACTGTGTCAGTGAAGGACCAACAGGAGCTAGGCAGTGTACACTGTGTCAGTGAAGGACCAACAGGAGCTAGGCAGTGCACACTGTGTCAGTGAAGGACCAACAGGAGCTAGGCAGTG
>WLWI01005061.1_pt1 | contig 11053 bp, 8 predicted proteins | sample 6701501 | NCBI WGS metagenome assembly WLWI01 (sample SAMN12718690, study PRJNA515312) | sponge metagenome | isolation source: marine sponge | host: Mycale hentscheli | place: New Zealand: South Island, Marlborough, Capsize Point | collected 2014-11-01
GCCCCTCCACTGCATTCATTTTAATTTACTACTATATCTTCAGGGCCAATTGGTGATACATACTTCTTAGTGGAAAATCTTCTTTTCCATGGTTCAAAGCCAAAGAAACAAGCTATTACCTTGCAGTACCAAAACTTTATAGAGAATGCAGCTCACTAAGTAGAAATGTCCACTATGTCATAGGGAGACTGGGAAAAGGTAACTCAACGGCCCACAGAAAAACTCAACGTGTTTAGGTACCAAGTGACTAAACAGTGGCATATGAAGAAGGCCTCCGGGAGCTGGAGCCCCCCATAGTTTTGGGGCACTAACAACATAGTGATTTCTCACATGAACAATTTTTATAATTATTTACTCTAACTGGAAGGATTACACCACAGTATTGTGTTTTTCTTGCTGAAAGTGTAAATTGTGTAAAAGTGTAAATTATGGTGTCCAAAAGTCACATAAAAATTTTGAGATTTTTCCTGTCTTTAATTTCTTCAATATTTGTACTTAAAGTTTGCCCTATTAATTTGCTTCCTGCTTCCTGAAATCTTATTTCCTGAATAGGGTGTGGTTTGTGTGCTGGTCAGTAGTAGTCTTACTATAGAAAGAAACCATACAATTTCTAAGTAATTCATGATCTGATATGGCCAGCACTAGCACTAGTGAGTCCACGATAGTGAAGCCAGTAGCTCAGATACCTCTTGTGTATTTAGCCTATCCTATTCTGCTACTGATGTTATTCAAGAAAGCATGAATTCTGGTGGAATTGGAGCCATACCTCTATGAACCAGTTGTAAGTCACACTGAATCCTCAAATGACATTCCTGAGGATGATGAGGTTCTCAGGAATAATGAGAGACTTCTAAAACAAGCTGGAAAGGAAACATGGCCTTATAGTTAGTTCAGCATAGCCATTTCTTACAAACAGCAGCATAAGATTACTCCTGAGTGCAAGTGTCCAGGCGCAGATGTGACATGTGGGTTGCTGAGTCACTACTGGCAATGAGGAGATCGTCTTAATAGTCATAGCAAAAGTCTAATCCACGAAGTACTTCATCAATGAAGCGTTGGAACGTTTGGGCAGCATTTCTGAGCCCAAATGGCATCCTGGTGAACTCAAACAGTCCAAATGGCATAGTTACAGCCATCTTGGGAATGTCATCTTCTGCGATGGGAATATGATGGTAAGCTCTAACCAGGTCCAGCTTGGAGAAAACTGTGTTGCCTTGAAAAGAGGGCGAAAAGTCATGCAGATGTGGGATGGGGTATTTATCTGGTGTTGTCACTTGGTTCAGACGACGATAGTCTCCGCATGGTCTCCAGTCACCGAATTTCTTTGGAACCATGTGTAAAGGGAAAGACCATGGGCTCTTGGAAGGTTGAATGATTCCATGTGCTGAAATTCCTTCTTAGCAGAGCACAAGCGTTCTGGTGAGGTATGCCTAGCCTTCATAGTTACAGGTTGACCAGTCGTAACAATGGCATGGGTGATGTTGTGCTTGGCTGGCTGCTCACTGAAGTTGTGAGGTTGAGTTAATTGAGGATATTGCGCCAAAAGTGCAGTGAATTCATTCGGAGGGTCAGGAAGAGGTGGTATGGTGGGTTGCTGTGATATTGAAGTAATCAAGATGCCAGCAATAGTGAGCTTGGTGGTGTTATCTACCAGTGTTCTCTTGTTGAGGTCAACTGACAGATGAAAATGGTGAAGGAAATCAGCACCAAGGAGTGGCTTGTCTATCTCTGCAATGACGAAGATCCAGGGTAGAGAACGACGGAGGCCAAGGTAAAGGGTGAGTGATTTCCTGCCAAACGTGGCTGTGGGTGAACAATTGGCAGCTTGAAGGTAAAGTTGAGTTGACGAAGAGTTTCCCGTCGGAGGCAGATGGAGGAATCACACTAATTGCTGCTCCTGTGTCTATGAGGAATGTGAGATGATTGGTAGGATCATGCATGTGCAAAATACGACATTTGAGAGAGGATTGGCCAGGGAGATTCGGGCATCACTAGTGCCTGGTATACTCGTTTGGGTAATTGCACGGTGGGTTGCACTTCCTAGCTTCATTGCCAAACTTCCGATGATAACAACAAAATCGATCAGGGAATGAAACAGCACTTGGAGATTGCTTCCGTCGACATCGTGGTGACACACTACTAGCGTGAGTGAGAGATTTCACTGTAGTCTGAAGTTTAGATAGCTGTGACAGGATGCGGTCTAAATCTGTCGCTGTAGGTTGACAAGGTAGTTCTGGAGTCACTGTGGAAACTTGATCAGGTAGGTTGGGAGGTGTAGGTTGTGCAACAGGTTGGCTGACACTGGATATTGAGCAACCAGCCACTTCGACAACACGATCAGCAAGCTCATCCAAGTTTTCAAGTGGAGTGTCACCAGGAGAAGCAGCCAAGACCATCCTAACACTGTTGGGCAGTCGTTGTAAAAACAGCTCTTTGAGGAAGGTGTCATTCAAGCCAGCTCTGTCACCAAGAAGCTGCTGCGTATGGCGCAAAAGCTGTGTGGGCTTTCTATCTCCTAGCTCTTCCCTATGAAAGAGTTGCTGAAGACATCACTGTTCCAATGCTGCTGTATGCTTGATGAGTGTCCTTCAAGACCGTGGTACGAATTGCTTTCTGGGGGGCGAAGCACAAGATCCCGTATCTCCACGGCAACTTCCGGTGAGACGGATGCTACATGGTCGAACTTATACTTTTTGGGCGGTGAGTCGTTTGGTGGCGAAGGTGGTAGCTTCCACTTGAGCGAACAAAACGGCGGGGTCCGTGGGCCAAAATGGAGGAAGCTTGATGTTGACAGTTGAAGCGGCGACCAGCGGTGAAGCGGAAGGGTGCGAAGGAGCGTCTTCCTCGGCCACAGCTCTGCGAAATGGTCATCGAGGTCACCATTATCGTGTTCTGGAGGCAAAACTACAATTAACAGGCTACCCTTACTCAGCTACCACGACTCACCCGAAACACTGTTGAGTTTTTAGTCAGTCAGTATTCTTATTAACGCACTGTACATGAGGTATTACGGAAATTATAAAGTTAGCCAACCTAATGACAATAACAATGTGATAATGACGTAATGATGTGGCAGTTCACAGTGATTCACTACAAGTGTCATACACATAGTTAGTGTTATCAGCACAAGTTTAACATTAGTGATTTCTGTAATCACAGTCACATAGCCTGAACACAGTCATGACACTTACACAGTCACTTATTTTAGTTGTAGGATATGTCATGCACACTTGTTCACTGGGCATGTGCAAGGTAGGGCTGAGCACATGTCCAGAGGTCAGTCAGTATCACAGTTTGTTAAACCTACTTTGTTGCCTCCACTTGGTATTAAGTTGACAGAGAACCACTCTCTAGTCACAAAGGTTGTGTGGGACAGTCAGTGGAGTGGGATGTCCACACAGTAGTCACTATTATCAACTCCAGGAGGAGTAACTTGAAACAGGCCATGCACCTCATGAGGAGCCTATTTATCTTTTGGGCATGCTGGGGTGTGTATTGCCAATACATACCAAGGGGAGAGAATACAGTGTTAAACACATTGTCGTGCAGTGGTTTCCAAAGGCTGAGACCAAATGTCAGTCAATGGTGTGCATAATTTGGTGCGTGGCTATAACTGAGGGAGTCCAGGGGGCTTGTTTTAAATTTATTTGTTATAATAATAGGAAATTTTCCTCTTTTTAACAGCCATACCTTTTTGGATTGCTTATTAAAGAGAGAAAGTGATGGTATGCTTACATCCACTGTGTACAGAAAACTTACACACACAGATAGATACCTTCACTTTAAATCTCATCATCTTAATCATGTGAAGAGAGGAATAGTGAGATGCTTGTATCAGAGAGCTAGGAGGGTAGTGAAAACTTGAAGGAAGAAGAGAAACACATACACAAAGTACTCTAAAGTAATGGTTATGACAATGCAATCATTAGGGCAAGCTCTAAAGAGTTACCTTTTAAAGATCACACAGATACTGTGCAAAAGAAAGGTTTGATTCTTACTATTCCATACATAGCAGGATTGAGTGAGAGCATTCAGAGAGAGTGTAGAAACTTTGACATCAAAACAGCATTTAAGTTGGTAAGACACTAAGATCACATCTTACTAAAGTCCAAGATACTATACCTATTACCACAGAGTCATCCATAGTGTACAGTATACCCTGCAGTTGTGCAAGAGAGACTATGTTGCTACCACCAGAGTTCTGTGGGCCGAAAGCACATCAATTGTACCACTTCCCTGAGAGTCAAACCTCTATAAACCCCTTAGCTAATAGCTTTGGTTCAATAGTACTGACATCAATTCAATTCAAACATAATTCAAGAATGCACAGAAGTCATTAAAATGGAGTGTGACACAAAATATATAGATGAAGGGAAAATGGGGTGGAACAGGATCATAAGATATAAACACTTGTGGCATTAAAGAAGTTGGGTTGGGAAAAAACAAGTACTGTGAGACTATGTGTGATGAATATATAATATATATATTATATATACATATATATAATATATATATATTCAATTGATACAGGAGAATATCATGAGTCTCTTGTCTATTTACATGAGTGCCTCAGGCATAAGTGCTGAGCGTAAATAAGGCCAATTAGACCAGGGTATCCAATGAATAATAAATTTATTGTGTACTGCTTATGCTTGAATACCATAGTAATGAGTTTCTTGTGCAAATGCACTTGTGTAACATGGGAGATATAATAACCTAATGTGATAACTCTGAAACAGGTGATATGGGAAAATATTGCCTTAAGCCATATCCTGTTTACTTTAATGCATCAAGGGGAGAGACACTCTGCGGGGTGGAGGGCAGGGGGGCTCTAGCTCCCTCTTTTTTTTAGGAAGGCTGAGCCTTTCCCCTCACATACACACACACACACACACTTTTTTTGCTATGGAATACTACACCTTTTAGAGAATATATACCTATAGGCTATACTTATCAATTTAACTACATGCCCGTAAGTGAATGACCCCCACACAGACCATCAAATTTGCAGCTGCTTGGGAGTCCTAAATCATGGCTAAAGACAGCTTGCATATTTATTGTCCCATACCCGTGGGGTTCATGGGGTTTGGTCAAACCCCCCTTTAGAGTGACTGGAAGTAAATATTATAGCCACACCCCACATATAACTTCTGGAATATCATTGTCTGTTCAGTCGTGCTGAACCTGCGCTTGAATTCTCTGCTGTTTCTAGGTCTAAGTGACCTAATAAATATTCAGCTCCATGGATACAAAATTTCACTCTCATATCAGCATGAGTAAAGCTTGCTACGTTACATTCTTTATAAAGTGTAACGTAATATGCACTTTTGTAAGAATAATAGCACCGGTAAGCGTGGGATTCGATATTAATAGCACAAGCAACAGATTTTTTTCAACAGATTAGAAAGGGAGTCTTCGAGCCTTCTTAAGTGTCTGAGAAAGTTAAACCTCAAATATACAGATAGTAAGTGCACTATCTAGTGTAGCTACACAGCAAATGATTAAAAAAAAACTGGCCTACTACAACTGTACATTTCCAAGGCTACTCTTACAGCTACCGTGACATTTCACTTTGTTCCGTGCTGTTTCACTTAGTTCTAGCAATTTTTCCAATGCATTTTGAACAGACAGTTTACACGCCGTACTATTTAATAACTTGTAGTACGAATATGGCATATTAATGTTGCACTGTTTATATACAGCTCACCGTAGTGGATAGAAGCCTGGTTACATGAGAATAATATGTACCGCTTTTCTCTCGAATATCAACATTGTTTAATGAATTATAGTTTTGAAGTAGAATAACAAATTATAAGCTTTAGTGCACTTATCTTTTAATTTTTAGTATTGTAGAAGAATTAATGAGAAAACAAAAGTAGGTGTGACTTTTTGCGTCTTAAAATTCGAATCCCCCAATGCGAACCTTTGGCTACAGACCTGTGTCTACTGGAGAGATAGCCAACCCAAGCAAGAAGGGTAGAACCAGAGGTACCTACTAGGTCACCTGATTCTGCTGACGAAACTGATATGAGACAGTAAGTCCTGTGATAACATAAGCTCAAAGTGTTCTTGTAATCTATAGTCATCAATGTGAGCTCTATATGTCGCAGTACTGATAGTGAAATTTTTCAGCCTATAGGTAAGCCTACATTAGCTACATCATCAGCTAAGAAGAGGAACTTTTCAGTTGAATTGGTACAAGGAATATCCAATCATTGGCTCCTGGCTCACAGTTATGTACTACATTCAATAAAGTGTTTTGTCCCTAGCTACTGCCATTATGGACATACATGTCTGAGTTTGCCTATGAAATCCTATTCCCCACTGCATTTAGGTATTAGGCCATGTTCAGTGCATAATAAATGAAGCACCAAAAGGGTGAACCCTCTATGCTACTATACACTAGCTAAGCTATTACCTAGTTGCCAACTTTCAGGAAAAAAACATGGGAAAAGACTACACACCAACCACATCCGCCATGAATATCATTAAATTTCAATGAATATGATTAATCATGATGAATTGCCTTGCAGGTAGCTCTCATGTATGTTGTATTTTAATTAACCCATGAGTGTGCTCGAGGCTTGTTGAGCTAGCTGAGTGCAGTGGATGTTCTATTTTTATCCACCAATGAGTGTGCCTGAGGCTCAAGCTAGCTGAGTGCAGTGGACATTCTATTTTAATCCACCAATGAGTGTGCCTCGAGTATTTTTATCAACCAATCAGAGTGCTGAGGTAAGATTAGGTAACAGTGTCGTCTAGACAAAAACCGGGAAAAGTCCTTCAACCGGGCGGGAACAGGGAAATGCTAAAAAAACAGCCGTTAAAACCGGGAAGGTTGGCAACTATGCTATTACAAAATTCATCTCAGACCAAAAGAATAACTTATTAGCTATTCAAATCAGGCATCAATTATATAGCTCAAGCAATAAAAATGGTAGAAGTAAACACAGTCTTTATAAGAGTAAACAGGCCAGAGACATTCACTGGTATATATTTCAATGTGAAACTCCACCCAGCACTCCATTACTCTAAACCAAACCATCTCAAGCAGCAAGAAATCATTTCCTCACGTGATTACGACGCGCCAATAGGGGGTGTTAAGTTATTACCTGTCGTGGGGTGTTATATTGTCAACTTATACTTAATACTATTCGAGATATAATTTCGTGTTGATAACATCGCACATCCAGGTGACATAGAAATGAAAAATAAGTTATGAGTACAAAGTTTGTTAGTATGGTAAGTATGGTAAGTATGGTGACATGAATAACATTGTGTGCTAATTGGCGAGCGAGCGAAGCGAGCGAGCAACTCTAAGATGTAGTCTATGGAAATCCTGAATACGTCGTCCTTTAAATGCGTCGTACGTCGTCGTTTAAACGCGCGCGCATTTCAGAAGGAGTACCATTCTTTACCCTTTACCAATTGTTACTTTATCATGAGGAGCACCATTCTTTACCCTTTACCAATCATCATTTCCCCCTTTACATGTCATTACATATTCTACTACTAATAATGAGATGTGAATTCAGATTTGGCAACTTGCAGGAAGAAAACCAATGCAAATTCAAATTAAACGACCCCAATGCAATTGAAAGTGTCAACATTTCCCCAGAACCTCGCTCGCCCAACCAATGCTACACGAGCATTTTCTAGTTATTAGTGACCACTCCCACACAGAGCTAGCTGACTGCTTCGTGTTTCTTAAAAATCAGCCCAAAAATAAAAAAAAGTTGCACCATAAAATACTTGGAGCAAGTGATGACGTATTACTGCGCATGTCCGCCACGATTTTCATGGCATTAGTTGACACAAAACAGTCTAAGCAATTTCACCAGACCCTCCTTCTTCCCTTTTCCAGCTCTTCGCGCGTGCTTCTCTGTATGGTCATGGGAGGGGGGTCTGGCTTGCGAGACTACACTAGACTAACATCGAAGGTGAGTCTTGCATAGGAATGTTCAGTTGGGTGAAAGTATTGTGCGTTACAACTAACTACACAAAGAAAATGTTTAAATAACGTGACTTGATTTTCTTGCTTCTTTTTCAATTCAAACAGTTGCTGGGAGCGGTTACTATGGCATTGAAACCCCCTTTACCATATATACATAATTTTAAAACTTGACTTTATTTTAGTAGCTTGAGTGTTAGTAGTTAGAATCAATCGTTTTAGCAATAGTGTAGTTTATGGCTCGCTCGCCATTTGTACTCAAGCACACCACTAGTTTGCTTATTCTTTTTGTTGCTCACCCGTTTAGTTTTAGTTGTTGTTAACTTGCTCATGTTGTGGTTGCCAGCACCTCGTCTTCTCTGGTTCTCGTCATGTACGTGAACTGTCTTAGTCTTGTATGAACTGTCTTCATCGTGTACGAACTGTCTTCGCCGTTCACATTGAACTTTCTTCATTGTGTACGTTGAACCCTCTTCAGTCCGTGTGAGTCATTCATATTATGTCTCCATACTGTTGTGTGTGCGGTTTGTGAGATTTGTTGTTCTATCTCAGTTACCTTTCATTGAGTTACTGTTCATTTTCATTTCTGGAAACCCCTGAATCTTCATTACAATAATTTAACTAATTAACTCTTTATTTGTGACTGTCATTGGGGCTAAGTATATGGCCTTAGATTGTTCAGTCTCTTACGAAGTCCAGGACGTCTGTGGGCTTTACAACCCCACAGCTCTCTTGTTGAGTGAGGACAGCCCTGGCAGGATGTCACCGCTCCAAATGTATTATGAATACATACAATACTTAGACTAAAATACTGTGAATCTGCTGCTAGGCTCGAGCTGTGGCATTTGATTTTAGCAAATAAGGCTTAATAGCAGCACTACATACAACACATTTGCGATGAAATGCAAAAGAAGCTATATTATGATGGGCAAGTTAAAAGAAATTGGCTGAAAAACTTTGAATATACCAAACAACAACAAAAAAGAAGTTAAATGAAACGTTATCCAGAAATAATAAGAAGAAAATCCTTCTTTACATCCAGAAGGTTTAGACAGCTGGATGGTTAATGTGTTTCAGGAGAGAATTACCAGACCGCAAGAGAAAATCCTGAAGTTTAGTTTGAACTATGTTCCTGTACCATAAAAGTTACCTAGCATAGGACACAATTTCTGCACTTGAAAGAAGTCATTCCAGAGAAAGCAATTAAATAATTTGAGGGATAGGGGTGGAATAAGATAATGGTACTTGACAGTGAAAGAAGATATGGGATGATTATCAAAGGGATTTGCATGTCAAAAACTGCACAAATCTCTATTAAACAGGGACACAGGATTAGCATTCATAGTCATGCTACAATTTATTCTACCTTTTGTACTGCTTTCCACATAGTTATAATTGTGGTGTAATGGACACCAATATTAATTAACTGTTTAAGTTTCCACCAGTATATTGACTCTGATGTACTTCCCATGTCCTTCCTCAGTAATTATTTAATTATCTACTCTTCTATTTATCAATTATATCAATACTTACTTTACATTCATCAATTATGTAATTATTTAATTGACTAGTTTATTTATGTTTCTTTTTCTCATGACCCTTATTCATTTGTGATAGCTGGTTTTCTATATATTGGCTGGCTAAGTATCATTCTGGGAGTTTTTGCTGTATCTCATACTAACCTATGACACTAACTGAACCAAGAATTAACCTCTCTCTGGCTCAGGGAAACTTAACTCCTGGTGGCAGCGATCTGCCTAGAACTCTATTCTGGGGAACTTATTCTAGCCTTCCTTAGCCAGAAGGACAAGAAGCTCCTGGAAACTCTAATCTCCCACACATGGTGGCACGCACACACACACACACACACACACATACACACACACACACATATACACATGCACATACACACACACACATACACACACACTGCTGTAGTTGTCATGAGATAGTACTAGCACACACAAACATACACACATAAACACACACTGTTTTAGTGCTCAACTGGTTTTCTCAGGGAGAATCAAGCTCCCCTAATCCATGCTCTGACAGATATCAAGGCCCTTATGGAGAATCTGAAGTAGAAACTCAAAACATAGTCAAGTTCTTCAAGTCAGTACACACTAAACATATTACAACATAAATTATTGCATAATTCACTTCAGGAGTCTTGGTATCGTGGTGGCTGCTCTGGAGACTGGCACTCTTATGGACAGATGATTCTTCGGCCATATGGTAAGTAGAGATACATGCAGTGATCAACAAAGTGAATATTAATTTAGTAGTTGAAACTGAAAGCATTTCACCATAAATTCCTCATTCTTGAAATATATATTGACTAAATGCAGTTATTAGGTGATACAACTGATTATTTGTGAATTATAAAGTGGGTATAAACTTCTCAGAGCAAAAATTTACTTGTTAGAACCTTAGCACTCCATTTGTCAATGTGGTCTATAAAAATAATGTAGCTCTATATCCCAATTACAACTTCCGGTTATAGGCTGGAGCAGTATAGCTCAACAATTTATGATAATAATAATGAAATTTGGTAGATATGGAGGAAATAACTTACATACTGTTTGCATAAAAGGTGAATATTGTGCCATCTTTGTTGATGTTATTAAGATGTAATTACATTGCTAATTATTTAAAATGAGGCATTTTCTTCATGAATTGTGTTCATGTTGTAGCAATACACAAAAAAATGAAAGAAATGATTGTGAATATGTTCTATTTTTCTCTGTGATTCCCTGACAGGCTATGATACTGTGTTTAGCCTAGTTGGATATTATTGCAGGGGAGGGAAATGCCTTGTAGTTGTACTGCTTGCAAGAATTAACAAAGTAAACTAATGTGCATACAGTCTTGTAGTATCAATATACGGTGAGAGATTTTTTATACTTATGTTTGACAATACCAGCATTTGATCAGGCTTGAAGAAATATAAGAATGATGTAAGGCAATGCTACAAGTATAGGTTCTTATGAAACAGCACAGAAGAAATACTTGAGCTAACTGGACTACATAGCATGAAATTTCTAATGTCTGTCACCGAATTCATGCTTTGTAAGTGCAAAACAACAACAACAGGATACTGGC
>WLWI01005062.1_pt1 | contig 11052 bp, 2 predicted proteins | sample 6701501 | NCBI WGS metagenome assembly WLWI01 (sample SAMN12718690, study PRJNA515312) | sponge metagenome | isolation source: marine sponge | host: Mycale hentscheli | place: New Zealand: South Island, Marlborough, Capsize Point | collected 2014-11-01
ATCTTCTGTTAGCTACTGATGGACCTCCAGTAGTAAAAAATCTAAGCCCGAGAAGGCCCTAACATCGAGAAAACGTTGATACTGTGCGGTGGTCGAACTAACAATTCTCCGCGAGACAACTTCGAATGGGACAGCTTCAATTTTTTTAACCCGAAAAGCTCCGCCTATATTTCTTTGAGCGAGACATACGGTGAACGAGAAAGATTAAAACGGTAACGCGGTCGAACGGAACGGCCGTTTTTTTGTGCGACGGCCGTTCTACGGAACGGAATTCGAAACTTTTTTTTGACTCCTACTGTAATGCTATGTGATAACTTGAGTTATCTCAAGGTCTGGTACCTAAAGATAAGTTGTTAAGATATCTAGCAAATAGCATTGTTAAGATATCTAGCTTGTAATAAATAAATAAATATATATATAATATATACAGTAGGAGACAAAAAAAAGTTTCTAATTCCGTTCCATCATAAAACAGTAGTTTTTTTTACCGTAGTTTTTTATCATTGCGTTTGGACACAACGGCCGACACCGTTTACTAAAACGGTTAAGCTTTTCCATCGATTCATAGATATTTTCTAGCTAGAAATTCTTCCATAGCTACTGTATATCAGCAAGCTAAGGCCTTGTATCGACCATTAAACGCTACGGGGATAGTGCAAAAAAGATTGTACAAAATTTTAACTTGCTTCAATAAAGCTGCAGACTGAAGTTCAGATGGGCACAGAGCTATAATGAGGTCAACACTTCGTAGATTTTTTGTTAGCTACCGATGGACCTCCAGCAGTAAAAAAATCTAAGCCCGAGGAGACCCTAACATCGAGAAAACGTCAATACTGTGCGGTGGTCGAACTAACAATTCTCCACGAGACAACTTTGAATAGGACGGCTTCAATTTTTTTAACTCGAAAAGCTCCACCTCAGGAGCCTGTAAACAAAAAGTCGGAACGTTTTATTGGATAAACAATTTTTTATATTTTCTTTGAGATTAAGACGGTAACATGGTCGAACGGAACGGCCGTTTTTTTAACAAATGGCGTAAACCATTCCCCCCGTTTTTTTTCTACGGAATGAAATTCAAAACTTTTTCTTGTCTTCTGCTGTATATATAATAATATATATATATACATATATATATAGTACTTTTTGCAAGAGTCAGAGTGTGATATGGCAGAATATTTCATGAGCAGGCTAATTTATTTTCATGAGCCAGAGACAACGAAAATAAAGCCTGAGAGTCTTGCCATATCACTCTGACAAGTGTAATAAGTGGTTTATTCCACACTAGATATCTTTACTACTGTAGTTAGTACTAGAGGACTGGCAACTCAAAGGGTAAGTTGGTTTTAGGGGCTACCCACACCCCCAGCTGACATTTTAGCAGCTTCTCTGACTGAGTTGAGTTGGCTACACTGGAGGAAGGTAGCCATAAAAACCAAGCAAATTGACAAGTTTGGCCAGTTGCTATAACTACTAGGGTAATGAGCTTGGCAGTACAGCGTGAAATAACAATAATAAATATTTATTCCACCCTAGATATCTTTACAATGATACCTTTAGGTATATGACATACATATTTCACCCTGTACTGTACTGAGCAAGCTCATTACCCTAGTAGTTATAGCAACTGGCCAAGCTTGTCAATTCTCTTCTTCCTGTGTAGCCAACTCAACCCAGTCAGAGCAGCTGCTAAAATGTCAGTTGAGGGCGTGGGTGGCCCCTACAACCAACTTTACCTGAGAGTTACCCTTCCTCGAGTGTTATGGCTAGATATGTCACTCTCAGGCCTTATTTTCACTCTGCCTCTGGCTCATGAAAATAAATAAGCCTGCTAGTGAAATATCACACTCTGACTCATGTAATAAGTACTATATATATGTATTGATATATTGATGCCATGCATATTAGACAGAGTTTACCTCTTGAAATGTAGACTTCTTTACTGATTTTGGTGGTAACGTTGTCTATCCTATACTCACATTGAGCTATATACGTTCCACATGGCAGAAGTAAGGTGTAGTTATTGTTGATCCAGTCTCCACTCTCTCTACATGTTACTGGATGATATTTTAGTAACCAAACAATGGTGTCTACCCTTTCTTCCGGGACACAGTATAGTAGAACTTTATCTTTCTTCTTGCAAGTGGTATTGTGAACAAGAGAACTGAAATTACCTAATACACTAAGATAACTTATATACTTGTGCTTGTATACTCTATGTACCTTCTTGCATTTGAAGTGGCTGAGAATTGTTCTCTATTGGTCTGTGACAGTTGATTAGGGAATGACTTCTCGTAGCATTGTCTTGCTGGCATCTCACATATGAACATATAACAACCAGTGTTGCAATAGACCTTCCTAGTAACTTTTTAATCGCCATATTTTTTTCTCAAGTGTAAGCACGTGCTACATAGTTGTTTATTCATGTGACTGATGAATACCATTGCATGCCACTCCCTCTAAATTTAACTGCAATTATTGGATGGCAGATTTTGTGTACGTATCTTTCAGCTTAAATAGTGAAAACTTTGATACAATAGTTTTAGCCTTTCTAAAGTTGTACGCATCTTTATTAAATTGGTTCCAAACCTACCTGAACTCATGAAACAATAATATTAATTGTGGAAGGCTGAGAACTACCCATCTCTCTTGTAATACTTTTTTTTATTTTTATTTATTTTATTTTTTTTTATTTCCTCTTCATTTTATTTGACTCAGAAATTGTGTGTTGAATTGTCACACTACAATGTTACCACATTACCTTGGCGATGTGCATATTTTTGAGATAAATAACGCTTGCCAGTTGTTTTGGTGTTGCTGTCTATCTCTCTGTAGCTCTACCAACTACCAATCCAGGATGAAGGCTACTCTATATAGTATTAAAAAGAAGAGATATTTCAGCTGCAGGTCCCCTGAGAATTCATGATGCTATGTAGCTCTAATCTCCCCTGGCTTCATTTTTATCTTTTCCTTTTTTCTCCCTCAATTATTCTCTCTGACCCACTTCATTTTTCCACATCTATTCTCTTAACAGTCAGTTTCATCTAAAATGTATATATTATAATCAAAATAACACATTGTGGAGGAAAACACAACTGTCCTAATCAATAATTTGTGGTGAATGAACTATTGCAGATAATCTGAAGAAGGTGCAGAAAATATTCACCTAAACTGTAAAAGGTGTGACACGTATGTGGAGCAGCTCTGAAATTTCATTTAACAATAAAAGATCAAATGTTTTTTGTTAATATAGTAGTGATAGCAATTCAGTTACAACTGTAGTATATCTTGCCCGACTGTATATTTGATTATAAGCTTGGCGATACTTACCTTGGAAAACTGCTCAAAACTCTGATAACAGTCACTGTGAAATCTGTGAACAGGGGTTCATTCGCAATACAGAATATAAAGCCAGCGGTTGCTAAGTATCTTGTCTGTGCAACTAACGGGTGCAACACAATACATTCAATTCACTGAGAAGACCATTAAATGTCACTAATTGAGGATCCATACCATATGAATGTGAAATTTTAACAAAAAGACTGCTAATTATCTCCAAATCTATGATCAAGTGGCGCTTGATGTACAATTTTATCGCAAATTAAGAATTATGCACTCGTCTTCTCCTCTGTCTATCTCTCCTGCTCCTCAGAATCTCGGTGCCATTTTGTGCATTTTCTGTCACTTCTTCATTGAAGTAGTTACATCAGTCAGCTTTTCTCACCTGCTTCTATTTTTCTTGACCCTTACATTTTCCTGCTTGCCCTTTTTTTCTACCCACGATTTGTGGTTAGCTATTGTGCGTGAACACTCTTTCCTAACTGAGTTCAGCGAATACAGACACACTTAGAGCAGGTAAAGGATAGGGCAAGACCTGGGGGGGAGGGGGGAATAATGAAAAATATGGATACAATACGTTAATAAGGCACTTCAGGGATTTCTCGAATGCTAGTTCCGGACGGATGGTGCAATGGTAAGTGGGGACGTGCAGACCTCACGCTCAAGCACACTACTAGTTAATCTAGTAATCCATGAGATGTTGATGTTCACGCGGTTTTGCAATTGTCAAAAAAAGGAGTTTGTGGCAATCAGAACAACGTGGAATATAATGGTGATGATTGTAGAATAATGATGGTAGTGGTAATGTAATATACTATTTGGTCACATGTATAATACCAATTATTCATTTTTTTTTTTTTTTTTTGTGATGTCAAGAAATTAATCAAACTACACGTAAGAGAAGAAGAAGTATTACCAAAGTGGGCTATTTTTCATAAAGGGAGGTATTTAGTGGAAGGCTTCAAGATGTTCTAGAAGAACTGAAAAGTTCTGCTTCTAGACATTCAAACTGATGTTGTGCACTTTCAATCTGGTACAGCTACAGCTGAGAGACTTTTCTTTGGTGTGGGGGGGGGGGGGGGGGGGGTTTTTTTGGGGGGGGGGGGGTTTTGTTTTTGTTGTTGGTTTATAACACCCCCGCCGGGGGCGGGGGGGGGGGGGCGGGGGGGCTCTTTCACTTGGGGTGGGAAATTTCAGGTTTCTGCCTGCTCTATGAAACCCTGACCGAAGTGTGCAGTTGTAGGTAGTGTGTTGAGTAAATCTTGGATTAAGCCGAAGTGACCAAAATTCTCAATTTTCTTTTTGAAGCACTATATGAAAGTGTACACAAGTAGCACAAGCCAAACTTCATTTAGTGCTCTTTTTTTTTTTTTGTGTGTGTGTGTGTGTGTGTGTTTGCTTTGTTGTTTTTGGTTGTTGTTTTTTGTTTTTGTTTTTTTTCCAGATGGAAATAAAGTTGAACCACAGATTCAGCTCACTATACACCCTCAGGCATTAATTTTCTTCAATAATTAACATTAAATTTGAAATTGCGTACATAAGAAATTTAGAAAAATTATGCAAAGGTTGTTTTTTGTTTTTTTTTGTGTTTTTTTTTTTGTTTTTTCGAGCAGGACTTCATTTACTTTCTGGAAGCAATGGCTTCAGCATTCTTGATGAGTCTATTCTACCTTTGTCCTATTACATACAGTACATTAATGATAGCAGTAAATAACCAAGTGTATCGAATTTTACAATGCTTACCTTTTAATGAGGGAGTGTATAGTAGTTTTATTGCAATACAATTTCAGTGCAATGATGAATAGTAGTAGTAGTGTTATTATTTGTATTAATGCCACTATTGAGTTTGTAATTCCCCAAATATTCTGGCAAGAAGTTGGAGCTACATTAAATATTCCATGTAAACGGTGAAATTGATTGGTAACAGTTGTTCTTACCTGTACTTGAAGAAACTGTCAACCATCCCTCATCACTCTTGACTTCTCCACCGTGCAAGTGAATGATACATTGTACAACAGAATTATTGTGCTTTGGTAAACAATGTATTTTTAAAGTTATGTTGTGATGGCGATGTTGGAAAAAACCATTTACGATCCAATCAATTCTTACAACATCATCAGAGTTACCCATAGTCACACAAAAGAAGATTTGAACATCGTTGTGTTTACAGGTTCTATTCGTGGGTTGCAAGGCAAATGAATCTGCATAACAAAACAAAAAAGAAAAACAAACAAACATTGTTTGCCTTTTTGGTTTACTGGGTATTAAAGCTTTTTTTTTTTTTCTTTTTTTTCCCGCTAAATGTGATGGTACTGAACAGATCCATCACCTGGATTGGCTATATTATTATTTGTTTTATCTGCTTACACATACATACAGGTACCTAACTCAATGGGGATTTCATAGAATTTCTACTATTTATTAACAATTTTAGCCAACATTTCATTGAGTGAAGTGCAAAAAATTTGATTTTCAACTACAATTTAGGCAAGTTAATTCAACCTCGAAGCAAAATAGGTAGAAATTGGCTTCTTCTTTTTTTTTTACCTCGTGAAATATAAATAGATGGACTAGTCTTGATACTGTTGTTAGTCGTGTACACACATTGAACTGTGAACATTTGACAGGGTAAAGTTAAACTGTTATTGCCATTACGGCTTTCTTCTGTCCAATTTAATATTCTGTAATGAATATTCCAATGAATTGAGGTAAAATTTTCTTTTGGAACACAGTGTAGTGAAACGTCATCTTCCTCTTTACAGGTGGTGTTTGGAGAAAGTGAAGTGAAATCACCTAATACATAAGTAGCAAGAAACATTACACGATTGTATTTCAGATGTGAAAGTTGGCATTTTATGAGTATATTTATTAAATTATATGTAATAAGCAGATTCCTAAGCAGTGGAGGCTTTTCTAGGGTATTGAGGACCTAAAGATTAGCTGCCGTTGTTGTTTGGGCCTTACAAATCTTTTATATTTTCAAGCCACAAAAATATCACAATAAAATGATAGTTACTAGTATTGGCCGGCACTCTACTCATGGTCCTTGAACAGTGTTTGAGAAAGGGGAACGCTGGGACTTCCCTCTGAATTTACTTTATCAAACCCAGTTAAATGTTGTTATTGTTGTTTTTTTGTTTTTTTTTTGTTTTTGTTTTTTTGTTTCCTAATGTATTAATTCCGTATTTGTTCATTTAATCACCCACTGTGTACCTTGTTCATTTTGAAGAGGTTGCTGATTGCTCACATCGGTTTTGTGGTTGGCCGATCTCATAGCACTTTCTTCTTGCTGGCATTTCACACATGATATCACTGTAATTGCAAGAAGCAACTTTACTAGTGCCATTGTTTTTCTTGGTTGTTTTTTCTTGGTTGTTTTTTCTTAAGTCATGTGATAATCTTATATTATAATTCAAGAGTCCATGAATACAATTAATTATATTCATGGGCTCTTCCCTTAAAATTATTTTTTTTGAGACTTGGTTGTGATTATCATCATATCTCTTTGTTGGGTCATTCCTAATAACGTTCCATTCTGATTGGTTTCATGATTCTAATCTCCAGTTTTATGTTTCATGTGATAAGCAGAAGATATGTTTCTTATATATTTTGAACTATATTTGTGGTTATACTGATGACATGGTTATACTTGGTTGTACTGGTATGAGGATTGTAGTATAGCATTTATTGATCTGCTAGAAGTTTTATGAGTACCTGTAATAAATATACCTTTGATATTTATCTCAAATGTGTGAATATATTTCTCTTGGAGATAAATATGCATGTAAACTGTCCAATCAAAATTAATTTTTGTGTGTTTCCTTAGCCTAGAGCCATGGTACATGTCAGTTTCACCATTACATTCAGTCAATACAGGATTTACACTATCCTCGGGCCTTTGGTTCTCAGTTGTGTAAATCCCATACCAACCTCCTCATCATGGTGTAGCGTATTATTAGTTGCAACCTTTGAAACTATTTACCCAATAAAATTCCATAAATATGTTACTATCAGATCCATAGGGTATTAATATAGCTCAAGCAATGAAAACTGTAGATTAAATGCTGTCTTCTTAAGAGAAGGAGCTATACAGGCCATAGACACTCACCGGTATATATCTTAAACGCAAAACTCCACTTCCAGCACTTGGTAACTTCCCAGCATAAAACAAAACTATATAGCAGGGCAGCAAGAATTATTTGCTCCTGTGATTATGATGTGGTGATAAGAGGTGTTACACACAAAAGCTAGAACCTACACGGAGCTGACAGCTTCACATTTTCTCAAAAATCAGCCCGACATTTAACAAGAGTAGCACAATGCGAGGCATCGTTCTGAGTAAGTTCATACCTATGGTAAATCGACAGTTAACTGTCAGTGATCTCCAAAATTAGAGCACACAGAGAGGCAAAGTGACTAATAACCCTCTCACACATGCACGCTGAGGGTTAATGACCTGATTGTTCGTGATGATCTATCTCCGACCTTGCTGTGTTTTATTCACTAGGCAATATCGCGGCAAAATTCCTGGGCAACTTCTATTTAGCAAGGTAAAGGGAAGTGTGAGTAATCGCAGAATCAGAGTATGGGTTATTTCTTGGATAGAATCATACTAAAACTTGTACAAGATAATGATTTCTATTCATTATAGCTATAGCAATTAGGTTATACATGTATCTAGAAATTTTTGTTTGAGGAGGAACTACGGGCAAGTCCACATTTGTTGTGTGTAATAAGTGGCTAAACTGGATAATTTTTTTTGTAATCGAGCAATAAACATGAAATTATTAGGAGCTAAATGCTGTCATTTTTGGTAAAGTCTAAAGGCTTAATGCACACAGAATGGAACTATTAGGGGTGGGAGGCCAATAATTTTAGCCCCCCCCCGTTACTGGTATAAGCCTGCAATAGTATGAAGACTGGCATATTTAATATTAACTCATTTGTCCAGTGAGAAATTTCACTCAACTTCACCTTGTGAAGATTTCCTCGCACTACTAATTCCCAATACTTTTTTCTGTAATGCTTCCTAATACCATAGCTGAGTGATCTTTTGGTACAAAAAAGTGAGGTATTACTTTGAAGTGGAAAACTGAAATAATGATCTGATTGGTCCTGGGGATATCTTCGCGACCTCTCCGCACTTTTATCTGCTAGGTAATACCGCAGTGAAATTTCTGGGCAACTCTATTTAGCAACGGTATGAGAAATATGAATAATAGCAAAACTAGAATGAAAACATTCATTGACAAAAATATAATACGAGATTATGGTTTTTTTAACTGCTGTTATAGCTTTAAATATGAGTAATTGTACAAATTAATTGTACATATTTTTTAAATAATATTTAAGATTATAATTATTATAATCTTTGAAAACTTGAGTAAAAATACAATGATACCAAAAGTTGTAATAATTGATAAGATTGGGAATTTTTTCACGAAATATACAGAAATGATACATAACACATACATGCATCTACATGCAATGCTATGTGAAACGTTAGTGATTGAGTCTCCACAGTCATCATACAGCAGTACCTTTAGGAGTTGCTTCAGGTGATGGTGGTTCTGCTTTAGGAGGGGAATCGTAGTCTTCAACCAAGCACCATAAGCAAGTCTGGTACACCATTCTCTTTTCACGATGGCTTCGCATCAAAGATATAGTTTTACTTTGGCAGTAGGCTTTTGCCTATGAGAAATTGGGGAAGCAATTAATGAAGAAATGAAATATTACTCCGGTATATGATGTACCTTGTCACTTACATACAATGTGGTTAATGGATAGTTACTTACAGCCAAAAAAATCGTTAAGAGGACGAATACTGCAAGAGCCACTGATAATGCTGCTACCACATACTGTAATGCCTGAAGTCCATGTTCCTTGCTGTCTGGATTTGATACTTTGTCTTGACCTTCAGTGCTGTTAGATAATTCTATAAAGATGATAATGAATTGGTTTCTTTATGTAAATTTAGTATTTGTGTGTGTATTATTTCGTACCTTCTGAAGCTTCTATGACATTCATCCATCCTGCTATGTACGTTACTGTTTGACCTCCTCTGTACTCAATAATGTATGCTATTTCAGCCTGGTCGAATTCAGCTGCACAAGGAACAGATAGTTTGAAATTGTCTTCACTTGAGAAGTTATTTGGTGCCGACTGATTGTTGATGAGCCAATTTAAGATAGTATATAAGCCTGAGGGGACTTCAAAGAGTGCTGAATTATCTTCACCACTGATGCACGATACATTATGGGGAGATTGGACAGGTGTTTCTATATAAAAAAGAATTAGTACACAACATTTTAATACACGTTCAAGTGTTTACACTAACCAAACACCTCAATACATCAGTATAGGTGGGCATTAACATTACCTGTAGCTGACTTACCTCTGATTATGTGAATATAGCCTGAGGAGTAAAGTGTTGAATCGAGCGTATAGATGCATTCAACTGTGATTGGTTCGCATGGCAATGTAACACTGAGGGTGTTACTTACTCTGCAGTCTGTCACTTTAGAATACATCATCAGCACCATTGCTTCATGTTCGGCTGGGTAACAAGCTATAGTTACTTCACCATCTTGGCACAAAGTACTCGAAGAAAGATAGCTAAAGTTCCCTGCATAAAGACATTACAGTGTATTTGTATCTTCCCTCCTATAAACTTAAAAGTTACCTTTCAGCAGGGTGGTTGCAGAATTACCAGTAAAGAGAGGAGGTTTGATTTGTGCAACGTGGCAGTCTAATATTGTTCCAGTAGTAGTAGCGGTGGTTCTCTCAGTTTTAAGTGAAAAGATGAAGAGAAATAGCAATACAGCTCGTGCAGCGTCCATCTTAAAGTGTTGTCTAGTCTTCTTCTACTGTTTTTTGTTTATAGTTTTTATGTTTATATAAGGTATGTTTTGGGAAATCGTGTTAGTATTTATTGTGTAAAATGACTCAGCATTTAATATTCATGGTAATGGAGCAATAAATATAATTTTCATTCAAATGTGTAAAATGGGAATGTAAATTCATGACCCGACAAGCCATTTGTCTCAGGTCTGAACCACACACAATCTATGACTTCCTTTTACCTCTAATCATATATTATGTGTGTGGGTGTGATTAACTTCTCATTTGGAATTGTGTGGAAAGATTGATTTTGGTATACATATGGAACCCACCATCCCTGGTAATCTGGTAGGAAAAATTTTTTTTTAATGCCATAGCCAAGTAATTTTTCAGTACAAAAAAGGTGTGGTATTATTTTTGAAATACCACAGCTGTGAAAAACTGAAATAATGGGTCACGGCGAACTCTTCGTGACCTTGCCGCAATTTTAGCCGCTAGGCAATGTCGCAGCAAAATTCCAGGGAAATGAGGTGAAACAATTCTTTGAGGAAATATAATACAAGATAATGGTTTTCTTAGCTGCAGAAATGAACTGTTTTGGCTATAGTATTAACATATGATAGCTCGGGAAAATGTGGTATTCGGATAAATAGCACTCGTGCGGCAAGAAATATCACTCGGCTTTGCCTCGTGAAATATTTCTCACTTCACTCGTGCTATTGACCACGAATACCATATCTCCAGACACTATGACTAAAAAATGTGATTGTATTTATTCTATCATTTGTAGCTTGTATGAGATAGAAATTGCCAAGTGTACAATAAGCCAATGAAACTCTACTAGCTCCTATAGGGTGGTACCACCTTTAAGAAAGA
>WLWI01005063.1_pt1 | contig 11051 bp, 10 predicted proteins | sample 6701501 | NCBI WGS metagenome assembly WLWI01 (sample SAMN12718690, study PRJNA515312) | sponge metagenome | isolation source: marine sponge | host: Mycale hentscheli | place: New Zealand: South Island, Marlborough, Capsize Point | collected 2014-11-01
CTCCTCCTCCTTGCCCTGTCTTTTTCATTTCTTATCGCTCTCCTTACTAATTTTTCTTCAGGAGTTTCTAACGCCCTCAAAGCTCTTGACCGAGCGTTTCTAACGTTTTGTCTACTAGGCATCGCTAATTCGTACGGCGGATAAACAAAACAAAATGTTGCTAAGAAGGTTACCCGGCCCGCGCAAGAGCGTAGGAGAAAAGGTACACACGTACGCCCACGCGAGAACAAAAACAATTTCTAGACCTAAATATATACATATATCGCGAACTCATTAGAGAGTCAGCTCCGCTCGCTTCGCTCGCTTCGCTGAATGAATACATTTAGTTGTAAAAAAAAGATATTTTTTATCTCAAGTCATTAATCTAACAAAAAAACATTTACTGAAAAAGATACATAGCACCATTTAAAGTACTTAATGATGAAATAAACCTACATAAATACCAATACCATATCAAACTTAACTTTTGAATTATATTATACTGAATTATTCTGGTAACATCTTTTGAACAAAATAAGAAAAAAAACAGCAAGCTAGAGTCATAATTGAAGTTTTAATGACTTGAATTTCCAATTTTATTCATTAAATTCTTCCAGTTTGACATAATGTGATGCTATATTCCCTGCATTAGTTATCTCTTCTCACTAAAAACTTTCCTTCATATAGTTACTTCAGAAAATGATTAGTTATATCTTAACTATATTAACATAACTATTATTTTTAATTTCACAGTGTTTTTAATAATCGTTAATTCTTTTACAAAAAGAATGATAAACTTAAAAAAATCTCACTTATGACTTACTTCTACAAGATGGTTCTATTCCATTCCACTGACCATTAGTTTGACACTGTCTCTGTTCCATTCCTACTATAAAGTATCCATTCTCACAGTTGTATGTGGCAGTGGATCCTACATTGGTTCCACTGAGTACTACAGATCCATTAGTAATGTCTGAGAGATTATCACACATAACAGCTGTAGGAAAATAGTAAAACCCAAGTAAAAAAATGCAATTCAAAACTTCAAAATACATTAATTAATACAAATCAGAAAGAAAAGAAAGTTTTGTCATCTGCTATACATATCTAACATTTGACTGATAAAGTTTAATGTATAATTTTTACTAGCTACAATATTGTGATTAATAGCAAATTTTCTTGTTCTAATGGCAAATATTATGTTAGTTAAAACTTAACCGGACGTTTTAACTTCTTGTCGAAGTCCTATTCAGGGGTCAACCTTCGGCAAGAAGTCGAAACGTCAGGTTAAGTTTTAATTAACATAATATTGGTTGTTAAAATGAGAAAATTCACTACTATTGTAATTATTTCAGCTGAGAATGACTGAATCAATATTGTGATTCTTTGACTTACGAACACATGTAGGTGTTGAGCCAGACCAGGTCTCGTCTGCTCGACACTCCAAAGTTCTAGATCCCTGTAGAGTATATCCAGAGTCACATGAGTATGTGGCACGTGCTCCAAAGGTAGTACTGTCAGGTGGAGAGTACGTCACTCGACCATTACTTGGACGAGAAAGAGCTCCACAATCACCAACTGATACAAACAATACAAACAGTGGCATCAATTATTATACAGAACATTTATCATGAGCTCACAATAAAATAAAGTGGATAATTATGAATGTATTTGTAGTAATGTATGTTTATAACAATTCAATGTGTTGATTACACTGGTGACAAAAGTTATGTAGTCATAAAATAAATGAAGTAACAAAACAAATCAAAAAATTGCCGAAAATACAATTACTGGTACTATTTAGAGTACTGAATCTCGATTTTCAAGTTATGGATTATTCTAGTTGTATCTCAACTAATAAGTGATTTGTTTTTAATTTCACAGTTGTATAAAGATTTAATTCTAACACTTACAAAGATTGTACGTAGTATATTATGATAAACAGAAAATTATTTATGACTTACTTCTACAAGATGGTTCTGTTCCATTCCACTGACCATTAGTTTGACACTGTCTCTGTTCGACCATTACTTGGATTAGAAAGAGCTCCACAATCACCAACTGATACAAACAATACAAATAGAGGCGTCAAGTATGATACAGATTATTTATAATGAGCTCATAATACAATAAAGTGGATAGCATTTAATAATGTATTATTACAACATTTCAAGTAGTCACTACATTTTGTGACAAAAGTTATGTAGTGATACATTAAGGTAAACAAAATAACAGAACAGAATTAAAAAAATTACCCAAAATAAAATACTGGTACTATTTGCACGGAATCTTAAAATTATGACTTATTAGTTGTATCTCAACCAGTACATTTTTTTTTTTAATTTCACAGTAGTATTAAAAGACTTTAATTCTACTACTTACAAAAATTGTGGTATAATGATAAACTGAAAAATTATTAATGACTTACTTCTACAAGATGGTTCTGTTCCATTCCACTGAGCATTAGTTTGACACTGTCTCTGTTCCATTCCTACTAAGATGTACCCATTCTCACAGTTGTATGTGGCAGTGGATCCTACATTGGTTCCACTGAGTACTACAGATCCATTAGTAATGTCTGAGAGATTATCACACATAACAGCTGTAGAAAATAGCAAAACCCAAGTAAAAAATTCAAATTCAAATGGATTAATTGATACAAATGAGAAAGAAAAAAACAACTTTGTCGTCTGTTATATATATCTAACACTTGATTGATAAAGTTTAATGTATAATTATTACTACAAATTGTGATTCTTTGACTTACAAGCACATGTAGGTGTTGAGCCAGACCAGGTCTCATCTGGTTGACACTCCAAAGTTCTAGATCCCTGTAGAGTATATCCAGAGTCACATGAGTATGTGGCACGTGCTCCAAAGGTAGTAGTGTCAGGTGGAGAGTATGTCACTTGACCATTACTTGGATGAGAAAGAGCTCCACAATCACCAACTGATACAAACAGTAATTAAGAGTGACACAAATCATTATATGACAGATACACTCATAATTAGGTAAAGTGTCTCAGTAATGATACACTTAGTTCAAAAAGTTATTTTTTATTACTGGTCATTAAAATATAAAAATTACGAAAAGAAAACTTTTACCGAAGAAGATACATTAGCACAATTTAAAGTACTTAATGATGAAATAAACTTACAAAAATGCCATACCAGAGCAATCTTAACTTTTGAATTATATTATACTGAATTATTCTAGTTGTATCTTAACTACTACATAACTATTATTTCTTTAAAATTAAAGTATTTAAAAAAATTGTTAATTCTTTTACTAAAAAATGGATAAACTATAAAATCTTACTTAGGACTTACTTCTACAAGATGGCTCTGTTCCATTCCACTGACCACTATTTTGACACTGTCTCTGTTCCATTCCTACTAAGATGTACCCATTCTCACAGTTGTATGTGGCAGTGGATCCTACATTGGTTCCACTGAGTACTACAGATCCATTAGTAATGTCTGAGAGATTATCACACATAACAGCTGTAGGAAAATAGCAAAATCCATGTAAAAAATTCAATTTGAAATATTATGTTAATAATACAAATCAGAAAAAAAAAAAAGTTTTGTCGTCTTGCTATACATATCTAACACTTGATTGAAAAAATTTAACATAATTATTACTAGTTACAATACTGTGATTAATAGCAAATTTTCTCGTTCTAATGGAAAATATTATGTCAATGAAACTTAACCCAACGTTTCGGCTTCTTACGGAAGTCCTCTTTAGGGGTCAACCTTCAGCAAGAAGTAGAAATGTGGGGTTAAGTTTTAATTAACATAATATTGGCTGTTAGAATGAGAAAATTTACTACTATTGTAATTATTTCAGCCGAGAATGACTGAATCAATATTGTGATTCTTTGACTTACGAACACAGGTAGGTGTTGAGCCAGACCAGGTCTCATCTGGTTGACACTCCAAAGTTCTAGATCCCTGTAGAGTATATCCAGAGTCACATGAGTATGTGGCACGTGCTCCAAAGGTAGTAGTGTCAGGTGGAGAGTATGTCACTTGACCATTACTTGGATTAGAAAGAGCTCCACAATCACCAACTAATAGTGACACAAATCATTATGACAGATACACTCATAATTAGGTATACATGTAGTGTCTCAGTAATGAATATACTTAGTTGAAAAAATTCTTGGTCTTTAAATAAAATTTTAAAAAATAATAAAACATTTGATGAAGAAGATACATTAACACAATTTAAAGTACTTAATGATGAAATATACCTGCGAAAATGCCAATACCATATCAAGCTTAACTTTTGAATTATTTTATACTGAATTATTCTAGTTACATCTTAACTACTACATAACTATTATTTCTTTAATTTCACAGTATTTTTTAAAAAAATCCTTAATTCTTTAATAAAAAAAAAAGATAAACTATAAAAAAATCTTGCTTAAGACTTACTTCTACAAGATGGTTCTGTTCCATTCCACTGACCATTAATTTGACAATGTCTCTGTTCCATTCCTACTAAGAAGTATCCATTCTCACAGTTGTATGTGGCAGTGGATCCTACATTGGTCCCACTGAGTACAACAGATCCATTAGTAATGTTTGATAGATTATCACATGTGATAGCTGTAGAAAAAATAAGTTCAAATCAATAGCAACAATAATAGTACGGCGCATTAAATTTATGGGAAAAATCGCTATTCAATTGAAATCGCACGGAAAAAGTGAAATAGGATGTAAACTAGGTGAAATACCAATGGTAGCTAAGTGAAATACCAATGGTAGCTAAGTGAAATAGTATGGGTAAGTGCACATGCGTGCAGTTCTAGCCTTAGAAGTGTACAGTTCAAGTATAGTTACTAGTTGGAGACAATGCCATCCATTCTTTACAGCAGAAATGTATTAGATGGAAATTTTTTCAACAGATTAGGAGGAGCCACAGGTTGAGAATGAAGTTCCAGAAGAAACTAATCCTGACATACTGAGACAGTGCATGAACCATACAGTGTAGCTACAGTGGAAATGAATTTTTTAGAAGGTGGCCTACTATTAGCGAGTGATAGCACGAGTAACCTATGCTATTAGGGATCAATAGCACTCGTCAAGTAATTGAAATAGCACTCCGCTTCACCTCAGGCTATTTCAATCGCGTTACTCATGCTAGCTATTTATCCCGTATGGCATGGTTACCCGTGCTATTGCTCATACAAAGCATTCATTGTTTATACACCCTTTCCTCAATGTAGCCAACATAAGGTGCACACATACATGCAAAAAATGCAAATTTTCTTGCTGCCGCTAGGCGGTCACGCGCACCTGGCAGAGCCAGGATGCCTGTGCACTAAGCAGGTACTGTGAGCCGTGCAAGCAAAGCTCCTGGAGCCTGGCTAGGAACTCGCAGGAGAACAGGCCTTTCCTCACAGCAAGTGGTGTGGGCACCCGAAGTCCCACATGGACCATTGCTGTTTCATGAGAAAAGGCCTTGAATCTGCACCCTAGCAAATGCCAGGTACCCAATCACAGCTGGGTGGACTGGTGGGGCTGGTGGGAGGCAGATGGAAAATCAGATGGAAAAAGTGCCTGAGTTAGGCTTGAACTCAGGACTGTGGGCCCTGAGCCCAGGACACAACCACTACACCACACAGCCACCACACACATACACACACATATTTGCAGCATACACAAATTCAGTAATCAGCAACCATTCACTTCAAATGTACTAGACACTCAAGACAAGGCAGATATAGTGATACAAGCATCAAGAATCCTACTAGAAAGATAAAACATACGAGTCACACAGTTAGAGGAAGCCATTGTCCAGCCTGGCCTGCAAACAACTTCTCCATTGCTCCCACAAGTATAATGCCCTAAGGCATCATCTCTTCCCTCACAATAAGTCGCACAGTTGCTACCATAGAAGTTTGAAGAACAAGAGACCCTAGCTTGTAATCTAATTGTTGACGTTGATCTAACACCGACAAATGATTGACTTGAGGAGAAACTTGATGATGGTACAGCGCGGATAGTGGCATAAATATCATCAACGTGGTCATCAGAAAATACATCAATGTCAGTGACTCGGGTATAGAGCTGAACTTCACCCTAGTTAAATTTGGAAATAAATGAAGTTATTTGAAGTTATGTTTCACTAACACAAGATTAAGTTTATGTCTGAATATAATACTCGCATGATAAGTCACACATCTTAGTTCAAATATGACAGGAGAATTCATCTGTACTAGTAGATAGTTAGCTGTTTCTCTCACTACTTACTGGCCATACACTTCCTGTGAATCGCAATGGGCTTGCTAATCCACCAATAGAAGAACCAAATAAGAAGGAGGAGCCATCTATTTCTCCACTCTGATATGACCCAAGCGGACAATTCCCCAAATTTCCATCTCGAGGTGTTCCTCCGTTTCTCAGACAGAAATCAAACTGGTTGTCACACTCACCACAGAAAATATCGCAACAGCTCTCTCTTGTGGAATATGATATAGCTAGAATTTCCAGCACATAGGTTCCTCGGGATACTTCCAGCTGGATACAAACAGCATTCAATACTGTAGTCACTGAGCACTAACCCAAAAGGCACCTAATGCTTCAGTTTTCTAATTATATACTCTTATACGGTTCATCTCTGGACATTCTTGCGAAGATTGTAAACCTTTCAACACTCTGCAAGTTTGGCTAGCTAGAAACTTCCAGTTGGCTGCTTTATCTCTCCCTTTTTAGTACTACAATAGATCTTGAACTTACTAGAGATGCTAATACGAGAGCGAAAATCTCCACGGACGTGTCTACAGATCCTTCTAGTTCCATCTCCGTTATTTCCCGAACAAATCCGCGGAGCCGATCGACGATGAATACGCTCCGCGCATCTTTTATAACAGACCACTGGAGTTCCGGGTCTGACTAAAACAAGGACCGTACCGGACCCACGGACCGGACTAAATTCGCGAAGATTCGCGCACAGCGAGCGCGCATGCCCGGACTTCGGGTAAACTAGTCTCTCCACGTCCAACTATTGATAACCCTGCTTCTTATTTGGTGGCAATGAGTGGAAGAGAGATATTTGTTACTTGGCAAGGGTAAGAAAAAATAGCTTAGACAGCACTAATTATTTTGTTGTCAGTGATGCTTCCATAACTACACTTTAATAAGCTTTGGTGAAATTATATAACCGTATTTAAAATAGTTGACAGTACACAACCTCAACAGGATTATCTTAAAGAATTAATGTCAACATAGCATTGTCGTATGCATTGTAATAATTATAATCATTCTTATTGCCATTGCCATAATAATAACATACACTATTAGTAATAAAATTATAATTACTACTATAACTATATTGTTATTGTTATTGTGGTTATTATTATTTGTTGTTATTATTATTATTATTATTATTATTATATTATTATTATTATAACTATTATTATCATTATTAATATTATATTATTATTATTATCTTCATTATTATCTTTGTTATTGTTATTATTATTATTATAACTATTATTATCATTATTATTATGAATTCCAGCTAATTAAAAAATATGCATCCCTCCTTTATTTTGAAGCGTAGACACATGAATGAATAAATTCTAGCTAATTTAAGAGTACACAACAGTTTCCCCTCCTTTATTTTGAAGTGTAGAAACATTAACGAATTCTAGCTAATTAAAGAGTACGCAACAGTTATTTAGCTTAGCACCACCACCACTACCACCGTGCTTTCCCTCTTACATATACTTACGTGAGGCCCAATACAGCATTACAAGAGACAGAAGTGACCTTCAATTGGTAAACTCAACCGCCACCAAAGTACTACTACTATTACAAAACCGACAGTTTCTGCAGTTCACTCCCACTATATTTTGCCGCCGACCCCCATTTTACTTACGCCGCGGAAACCCGGCGATTATGGGCACCGGATCGTGAGCAGATGGTTTCAAAAATTTGAATATAAAATAGCTAGCGCCGTCAGTAATGATTGGCAGTTGGGAAAAATATTATGGACTTCGCTAGATACATAGGAGCTCCTATAAAAAATTAATGTTAGCTATTGACCTTAAAAAATCCTGACCATTAAGCTAACTCTGATGCTGGCAACAGATATGAATATAAATCCATGAATATCATTAATGAATAGTGTTCATAAACCAAATAAATGTTTATAAGGTTATGCTGAGAAACGTAAACCTTTGAATGAGTTTTAAAGAGCTCTGAATGTATTTGTCAAAAGGAATATGAATGTAACAGTTTTCCATCAACATCAACTGTCACAAGAAAGAATAATTATCATTGAACACTTAGTGTAGCTAGCCCCTGAGTTCACATTTGGGTGGGCTGGGATGAAGTGTTGCATGCATTGCTATATATGCTGATATAGCTACTGTCCTCAGTTCATAAATCTAATTATCAGGTATGTCGAGACACATGTCAAAGTTGAAAAATATCACTCAGAAGTAGAGTATGCCATCAAAATAGTCAGGCAGAGTCAATACAAGCTTGACTGATCATAGAAAGCATGATAGTTTGTAGCTAATACTCCATGTGGAAAAGTGATAGTATCATTCTCACAATATTAGGAAAACACTGTAGAAAGAGTTTCCATCATTTCCACTCTATTCCTAAACTTGCCCACTTTCCCAAGAGCTGTTGAAATTTGCGGGGAGCAGCTGTATTTATAACGACCACTGGGAACAGCAAACTATGGCCCCTGAGTAGCGTACTGTACACCAGGTCTTCAGCATGAAGGAGCTGAGTAAAATAAAACCGATTGCTAAACTTGTCCTTCAGATCCCCTCATGAACACACTGTGGCATCCATTTCACTGATGTTGTTGTTCACCAGACCCAGAAATGAAATTTCTGTGAGTGAAGGCTCAGTTCTGGCAGAGTCTATGGAGATTCTGCCTTTATTAGTCCAACTAATGTTGTTGTGGTTGAACATTATATTTGGTGTTTTAGTTATAGTTCGTTGACAAAACATTATTTCAAGATTAATTTTAGGTTTAGTTTTCACTAATGTACTAATTTCAATCTTAGTTTTAGTATTAGTTTTTCAAATTTACTAACATCCATTTTATTTTATTTTTGTTGTTTTTGTTTTGTTTTATTGCTTGTTTTTTGTTTTTGTGTTTTTGCTAAGGGAGGAGGCTAGGCTAGATAGTCGAACAACTGCAGACAGCTGTCCAAACAACTAATGTTGTTTTGGTTTAACATTCACATTATAGTTTTAGTTATAGTTTTTTGACAAAAAATATTTCAAGATTAATTTTAGTTTGTCACTAACAAAGACTACAATTTTAGTCTTAGTTTTGGTTTTTTCCAATGTACTAATTTCAATCCTAGTTACACAATAGAGCAGTAGCAAGCCTTTGAAGGACGAAGGACAAATTTTAGTTAGTGAGCACGTAAGTTCATCACAGTGTTCACATATTTTATGAAACATGATATGTGCAAGCACATGTGTTAAGTAGTATATTGAAATATAGTCTCACGTGGCCAGACCCTTCACCAAACACAAAGTGAGAAAAGGGTCTGGTCAAGTGAGTGGGGGTACGCTGTACAGGACCCACGAATTCCTGGGCTAAATGTGGTGTTAATCATAGCACCAAATTACCACAAAAAGCTAATTAGAAGCATTGAGCTTATAGCTCTGCTCTCACCGTTTGTTGTTTAACTGGTTTCATTTAACTATAGCGAGTTGTTGTTTATGCAGAAGTGACTTATCTTCTGGTCAGTGGTATAATTACCACATCTCTCAAAGACACTGTTATGACATTGACACTCATGGCACACTCATATTGTATTCTGTTACTTCTATTATCAGCTATCACTAATAATGTACACTAACATTCCATTCCCATACTTCTACTTTGCACCTCTTGTTTATGCCATGTCATTCTGTCATGCTTGTGCTGTTTGGCCCTTCTATATAAAGGCTGAGCAATGCAGGTAAACTCTCAGTGTATGTTCATGCTTTTCAGTGAATTCTTAATTACAGCAAAACTTAAACAGAATTGAGACATCTGTCTTGGGAGCTGCTAAGCTTTGAATAGCTATACTAACTGTTGAGTTGTACACTCTGGTGGCAGTCTACTCTGGTTGTTTCCTGCATCTGGTGTCCAGCGGTGGTCCAGTACTTTTCAGCATTGGATCAGTGGAAGCAACCCACTTCATCATATTTACTAAGAAGCTCTTCCATTCCTGGAGTTGGATATTGGAACTGCCCTCATCACATTTCTCCTGTGTTTACCTTCTTCAAGAAGCTCTCCATTAAAGTGGATTGCATTCAAGAGTTTGAATATTTCAAGATTTTGAAATTTTTTCCCCCACTCTCTCCATTCGGGATTGGAAATTGGTCAAGATTTACCTACTCTCTGCAGGAATTGTTTGGAGCAGCGGCAATGCTACTGGATCTCACTCTCCCTCAGCATGGCAAGTTGTTATTTAGAGTTTGAATTGATTTCACTTCTCACTGGCTATAGTATCATTTACTCACTTTTTTTTTCTGATTCAGTGTCATTCCATCTTATTTTTGCTAATTTCATTCCTTTTTTAAATTTTTATTTTGAGTCAAGCCCACTTGTAACTTGGTTACTACTGTCTTTGTACAGGCTATTCCTGTCTAGTTTTCGGTGTAGAGGGTGTTCGGTTATCCTCCACAAGGACACTAACATTAACACTTTACTTTAGCTATGTCACTCACGCAACTCGTCTATCGTCAATGTTCGTCGATCGTCGATCTATCACTTTGTTTTTGTATTTAAACTTTAGCTATTCTCATTTCACTTAGTTACGGAATCTGTTATTGACTCTGTTACTGTTCCTGCTGTTGTTCAGAACTCAATATATCTATCTTTGATATACCACCTGTTGGTCATCACACCAATCTTCCTACTTGGTAGTAAGGTGTATTTTACTGTATTATACATAGCTTGCTTATTTTATCTAATAAGGTATTTGAGTCTCAGGTTTGTCTTAGTCTGGGTCAAGACAACCTTTATTCAGAAGGTCCAGTCAGTGGGAGAGCGAGTTGAGATTTACGACCTCTGTCTCTACTCTCCAACGAAG
>WLWI01005064.1_pt1 | contig 11051 bp, 8 predicted proteins | sample 6701501 | NCBI WGS metagenome assembly WLWI01 (sample SAMN12718690, study PRJNA515312) | sponge metagenome | isolation source: marine sponge | host: Mycale hentscheli | place: New Zealand: South Island, Marlborough, Capsize Point | collected 2014-11-01
CGGTATTGAATACTAAACTAATTGGACACATTGACTAGAACAGATACAGGTATGTGTATCAAAACATAGTGAAAAGTTGAAACTACTCAAGTCAGACAACTACTTATCTGATATAAAAGGCCTTTTGCGTTTGTTTCAGAGACTAGTACCAACAGGCACACACATTTATTTGTTTATGGATGACACAGATTTTCAAAATATTTCATCCCATTATTACTTGCTTCACTCACTTCCAAATAAGATATCCAAGCAATTATTCAGTTATAAAAATGTCATGCTAACTTCACTCTCTATTAAGTACTGTTCTATTATATATATATATATATATATATATATATATAATTAGATATATATATATATGTATATATATAATATTACATATTATATACATGTTTATTTTTTTAATTTTGTCCTGGATTTAGATTACAGATCAAGAAAATTAAACATCAGGTAGGTTTTTTGTAATACAAACATGAAGTACAAGCTCTTAGTATACTTGGTAAGAAATGAAGTGATTTGTTGATGCTAATAGCTATGAAAGTACTCAAGATAGAGTGTAAGTATATAAAATATAGTAATATCTAGTTTCGTTATAATAGCATATTTGGAATAGCTTACAAAATGCTTGCTTCAAATTTTCATTAAATTGTATATAAGTGTGTTGTAAATAAAATAAACGTTTGGAGAATTCACCTGAATATAACGATTTGACAAATCAGGTTAGTTGCTTCTAGCAATTGTTTTGATAAATAAGATTGTCCACAACTATCTTGCTAGGTCAAGTTATGCTAGATACTTCTATAGATAGGCTGAAATTTTTAAGAAAAATATTTAAGAGAAATAAAGAACTCTGTTTTCATGTTATTATTCAAGTTTAAAAAATATGAAGTACCGAATATTTTGTTATTATGAGCATCATAAGCTAACATAATTGAAGCAGCATCTGGGAGAGTTACACATTATATCTGAAGAAAAAAAGGAATACAACTAGGGGTATCAACCTGCACAAAATCATAGGACTTTCAATTGTAGAGCAAACGGTAAATAATGAAAGTTGAACAATTTAAAATGCAGACATCAGTTTTTTCCTCATTCATCCTGGTTGAATATCACAGTAATTTGAAAAAAATACAACAACCTCGAGTAGGTCAAATCAACATTCTTGAAGTTTCAGTGGGGTTTCATATTTCATAAAAACTTTTGTCGCAAAATGTCACCATGAAGGTCACATAATTTTCAGTTGATGAAAAACCAATTCCTGGCAGTTAAAATGTTACCCAAAAATGCCTATAAACTCTCTGATTCTGTATTACTATTTAATGCTCATAGGATGATGTTCCCAGTATTATGTCACATGTTTCAGTCTAACTCATTCCACTTATGACAAAGCTAGAAACTATATTAAAGATTTTAGAATCATGACTTTTTTTGCTAAATTTTTTAAGTAAGTTTTTTTAGACTATTAAAATTATTTTCATTAATATTTCTAGTATTCACGTACTTGTTTGGTTTATTTTCCATAATTATTCATGTCACACACCATGTTTTTGTTAATGACAATGTGTCCCCCTGGATTGGAAGAATCCATTTGATGTTTATTCCAAACAGCCTCCTTCTCCAGAAGTTACGGAGCATGGATTGAACTCAAATAACATTCATTGTTTTCTCATTTGATAATGTGTCCATTATTTCCCCCATTATTCTAATTCTTATTTTAATATTGAAATTTTTAATTTAATTATTGTTTTCTGTTTATGCCTTTCAGTTTCCCCTTTCACAACTAGTTGTAGTGTTCCATAATGGTGTGCTTTTTAGAGTCAAATATGTCACTTTGTATTTTACTTTGCACTTGGACCATAATGATATAGCTTTTATCGCAGTGACATTATCATCTAATTATTATAGAAAAAAATAATTGTTCAGCTACTGAAAAATTGTAATCATTCGCTAAGTATGTGATTAACACATTATTACGTTATTTGACTTTGACGCAACACTGTTTTTCAATTGTAATTAAATATAATAAAAAGACTAGTGTAAAATAGTTTAAAAAACCGACCGTTTTCCCACTTCAATTAATTTTTAAAATTCTTATTCCGTTCAATAAGCTTCAATTTTTCATATCTTTGATATGAATTAACATCCAGTTGTTGAAATTTAGTTTAATAAACAATCAAAATTTATTATGATTTGAGTCCAAAAGTCGATGGAAACCAGACATATACTAGATACATGCAATGTACTAGATACTTGATGACAGAAAATTCCAGTTTTTGCCCTGTCTTCTTTACTTTACTTACTACTTGTTCTTCCTTCATCTTTTTAATCGCCACTAGAGTAAAGGCTTCCTCCATCTATTCCGTTTCACTATATGTTTTCTTCATTCATTTTCTCACTCACCATACTTTTTCTTCCATCTGTCTTTTTTATTTCCACATCGACATCAGTTTTTTCCTTATTCACCACTCTTACTGCTTAATACACTAAAATACATTCCTATATCTCCTCATGCATAACTCCTTTCACTTTTTGTGACTTTTTGTATAGTAACTAATACTTGATAGAACATGGCATACTTTTTAGCTCTGGGAAGTAATTTTTAAACAATAGCTTTTGAGTTGTATTTTTACACTAAATTGCAATGTCTTCACTTTGAAATGATTATTTTATTCTCTGTCCAAAGAAAAAAGTATTATCGAATTTTGTTACATATCAGCTACATTATAGAGTATAATGAACGTAACAAATGAATATGACACTAAACTTAACAATATTGGAATGTCCTTTCGTAATACTTTAGTTATGATAATACATAATAATATAAAAAAATTTCACATTACAGTATATCATAAAACATGAAATACAAATCACTACCAATTTTATAAGTAACTTCTATGAATACTTTATCATTTGACACATTATAAGTGTATGATATAAAAATGTAATGTGTAAAAAATTGTACAAATTATTTATTGCTTTCACCAATACTGTCATCATTACAAAAACTACTGACTATGTTTTTATTCCTAAATACTATCTTGCAAAAAATTGTTACAGTCCTTCAACCAAACTCAAGTACGAATGTCAAATAGCTTCATAAACACCAGCAGCTTCAGTGTTTGCTCTATCAGTTGCAGATGCTTTAGCTTTTATGACTGTTTCGTATGCCTGACATTCCACCATATGAACATCAGAGGAATCTCTACTTTAGATTTGCTTTTGGTAAAAATATTCTTGGACTGTTTTTCCTGATGAAATCTAAAATAAGTTAACGGATTATTTTATAAACAAAAAAAAAAAATTGTTTTCATTTAAAAAAGTTCTTATAACAAGTGAATTTATGTGTATATCGTAAAATTAAAAAAACTCACTTCACAATGAACAGTATATTCAGAATAATACTAGCAGCAGTGACAAGAGAGCCTAATATAGTGACACCAGCCAAACTTCCTATATATGAGTCACAAGTTGGCATAGTTTTGTTCAAGCTATTTCTTGATGGACACAGTTCTCCTGAAAGCATTGCATTATCAGTACAACAGAATACATAACCAATTCTTTAACTTTTTATACAGTACATTTTATATGTAATAATAACCGCATAATAGAAACCTATTGGTTAGTGTTTACCACTCAGCATTATACAATAACACTTTAATGAGTTTTGCATTCTTACTGTAGTTCCCTTATTAATATTATGAGACATTATTTTGAGCAGTATACAAATTACCGTATAACAATTAGAATAAAACACAATTATGTAATGACAGAAATAGACCTCAAAATATCTAATACATACTTTGCAAAGTTATTTCATAAACCCATTGCAGTTAAAAAAAAAATTGGACCTAAACAAAAGTGAGATTGATATTTACACAACAACAGTATTATAATGGAATAAGTAACCACAGTCTTGCTTAGGTTAATGAAAACAAAGCCAAGTTTAAACTAGAACTAAAAATGTATGTCTCTAATCAAGTAGTAATACCTTTAGATATAACTCCCATTACATTGGCAGTAAAAATAGGATCACTTCTCACATGAAATATTGGAGTAATAGTAATTACATCTACATTACAGGGACTAGTAATATCTAACATGTCCAATGAAAGTGTAGTAGCATTGGGTTCCAGAAATCCAGATATTTTACTATAGTGTAAAGAATATTGCAGTCTTGAAATGCAGGTAGATAATTCAGTTGGAATAGACCATCGCAATACATGAGATTCTTGAGAAAGACATGATAAACTTATATGGCCTAAAATATAAATATAATTATAATAACTGCATATGTCAGATATATAGTACTTATACCATGGTTGCTGTGGTAACACCCATGGATTAAAAGTGATATTATCCCGGTGATTTTTCCTGGGGCTATGATATTTTCCCAGTTTGGTGTCAAGCGAATTCTTCCGTGTTTCTGGCCCAAAATTAAAATTCAATTAAAATTCAATTGAAGCACGCCAGAAAGTTTACTTTAGCAAGTTTACTTTAGCAAGTTTACTTTAGCATTTTAGCTGCCAGCTGTTATCTCCAGATCTAACTCTACCTGGGCTGCTCAGCAGTAAGCAGTAAAGCAGCTAGCTGTGGTAAATTCCTGTGGTATGAGAGCGGCAGGAGAGTTATAAGTGGTAGGGCTGGTCCCATATAGGTGGATATGAGAGAGTAGTAGTAGCAGCAACTATGGTATAAAACAGTTATGCCATGGCAACATCGGGGTTATGGAATATCACCGCCCTTATCTCTCAGGCTTCGCCCTCAGGATCTGGACGGTTATATTCCATAACCCCTAGTTGGCCATGGCATAACTATTACTTATTACATGAGTCAGAGTGTGATATGGTGAATTATTTCATGAGCAGCGAGTGAAAATAAAGCCTGAGAGTGAAATATTTAGCCATTTAACTCTAAACACTAGATACCTTCACTACTTTAGTTAGTACTAGAGGAAGGGTAACTCACAGGGTAAAGTTGGTTGTAGGGGCTACCCATATCCCCAGCTGATATTTTAGCAGCTGCTCCAACCTGGTTGGGTAGGGTACAGCCAGAGGAAGGTAGCTGTAAAAACCAAGAAAATTGAAAAGTGTGGCTGGTAGCTATAACTACAAGGGTAATGAGGTTGCTCAGTACAGCATGAAATAACTGGGTCATGTTCCATTTAATGAGGTTGCTCAGTACAGCATGAAATAACTGGGTCATGTACTGTATGATATCATTGTGAAGACATCTAGGGTGGAATAAATATATATATATATATATATTAAATCTTCCATGCTAGATGCTCCATTTACATTGACCCTCAGTGTGCATGTGAGAGTGAGTTACAGTACTCAGTTTCTCAGTCTGTAAATCAGTCAGTAAGTCAGTCATTCTGTCACACGTATCTCAAAGATGGCAGTTTTCCTGTGATTTAAACAAGTATCAAAATAATGCACTGGACATTTTAAGTCCATTTAATGTACCAGCAACCCACTTAACTTACCAGTTTCTAGGTTTTTACAACTACCTTTGCCTATTGAAGCTTACATAATCAGGTTAGCAGTCTGCTAAAATATATGTGTGTGTGGGAGGGGGGAGGGGGTTAGAGTGTTTTAAACAAACATTACACCACTATAATAATCAACCCTAGTACAGACTACTGCTGTGAAGATGTGTGCATGGTAAATAAAACACTAATTACACTCCGTTTGAGTGCTATAACTAGATATTTCACTCTCAGTAATACTTTTCACTCATCATTGGCACATGTGAATAAATTAGCCTGCTCTTCAATAGTTTCACCATATTACACTCTGACTCATGTAATAAAAAGCATCTCATGTGCCATTTTAATTTTATAACAGACAAAAAAGACACTATATAATTTTTTTTAATTATAAATAAAAAAATTACCTGAAAAATTGAAGTATCCATTTATTATTGGACTAGGTTCAAAACTATTAGATGTTTGTACATGAAATGAATAATTGTTTTGACAAGGATTAAAATCAATAACATTCTTTCTACTGATAGATAAAATTACATTAGAAGAATCATAAGCAGAAACTGGAATAAAAGTTACTTGATTATCAGTAATAACTGAGACATTGTATTCAGTTACACATTCTGCATAATGCATCGGAGGGTCAATAACCAAACTAAAAAGAGGAGCATTTCCTTGAAATGTAGACATAATATTTGAGATATGAGGAGCTGAAGGTTGCACTGTAAGATCAATATAATATGTATTCTAATACCTATTAATAATTGATATTGTTTAAAAAATTCATAGCATTAGCACCTTAAAATGCAGGCTGATAAGTATAGACATAAGGTATGATAAAGTATCATTTATTTTTAATTTTTGTTTCATAAAATGAAGGAAAAAAATTGCAACAAATTTTTCTGTGAGTTAAAATATAAACCTAGATAAGATATTAATTAAAGGGAAAGGTTATTAAAAAGCTTGTTAATTAATATGAAAATTAAAATGAGATAGCACAGAATTTCACTGATGCAGAAAAAATGATACTGTTTATATTTGATGCTTGTGAAGGTGTTATAAAGACAATGAGTAAATTTCTAAAATATTCCCTCTATGATAAGACATGCATTTCTAAATTTTTGATAATGTTACACAAATATAGACAATATTATATCACATAGTGGCATGTTATGATGCTTACTTGATTGTTTTACTCTTATTAAAAGCTTAGTAAACGTGTATATTATGGAAGGAGTCAAAAGATAGACACATGAAATAGTAATGATCACATGAATAAATAATGTAGGTTGCTATATATTAGTGTTTGATTACATTACCTTTTTCAAGGACCATCACTTCTGCCCTCACCAAAATATTGTTTTCATTTCCAATACCACTTATAGAATAATTGTAGCTGTAATCACATAAGTTGAGATTATTAAATACAATTTGTGCAATAGATCTGTCAACCATTACTATTTTGATTTGTAATCTTGTGACCATAGTACTATTTATCTCAAACAAACTTGCATTGATATATCGTAGGCATTGCTGTGATGCATCAGAAAGTGATACATTTAATACTAATGTAATATTGTTTGAAGAATTAATTGTAGTAGCATTGATTATGAAAGATGGTGGTACTACAAAAATAATGTGAAACAAGTTCAATTGAAAAGTCAGGATTCCTTCAAGTGTGAGATTACTATACGAATTTAATGTATAATCCAAAAAGTATTCTGTACTTCCACAGAGTTGTTATAGCTATTTTTTTCTGGCATTATCAGACTACGTATACTGTGATGCTTACATACAATGTTTATATGACAAAAAATATATGATAGACTTGGCTGAATGTTACCAGCACTATTTTCACACACAAATAATATGCGTTAATTTCAAATGTATTGTACCTTTCACTAACCTTAAAATATTTTATACAAATGTCTCATCCATTTTACAGTGGCCACGATTCAATGAGTGTATTATATATCGGTGAAGTAAAACAATGACCACAAGAATGTTTTCTATGACAGAGCGATAATATACATACATGTTTCCTCGATATAAGCTACAGCACATAACATTAGCTGTAGGCTAAATTTCGATTAAACAATTATAGACTGAAGGAAATATACAAGAATATCTATTCATTATGGGCCCATGCATTTTAATTTGCCATGATTCTAAGTAATGCCTTTTGTATAGACGTTACTGATGGTCTACCACTTTCTTTTTCCCAATCAATTTCATGATACTTTTCAATTGCACATTAAGCAACTGCAGATTTGGTACCATTAAAGCCATTTTATGTTCTTCTACACATTGCTGTAGGGTTCGTCCAGTTTGTCCTATGTACCCATTTTGCAGGTGTTAGTTCATATTGATACATCACTCCACATTTATGTATATGTAGACGGATCAGCATGCATTTCAGTACCTTGTGTGGTTTGAATGTAGTTCTAAATGTAAGATGCTCTCAGAATAGCTATTCACTTAATTGTGTTTTTTTATACTTTTTGATTGTTTAGCATTAATCTTAATGAAAACAAAAGTGGATAACTGTTTTTCTTTATAACTGTTATTACACATAAATCTTATTTGACTTTGTCCTCACTAGTGCTTTATAAAGTATTTTTGCAGCAGACTTTGGTGTTGTAATGGTTGATGGCAATCAAAAGAAAACTATTTGTTTGTGTGTTATTTTAATGTACAGTTTGGTTAATAAATTGCCATCACTCTTGTGCTCAATGTCAGTGTCCAAAATGCCGTTTTACTTATTCTTGAATTAGTAACAGAGCCCAACCCTCAACAAAAATGAAAACTGTTCCTAGCTTGAGTGATAAAAGTGTATTAAGCCTGAGGAGTGGATTAACAAATTCCCAGATGACATTTTGGTGGTTAGAAAGGGAAATAATTTTACTCAGTTTGTAAAAATTGGTAGTAAAGAACCACACAGATCATAATTATCAATAATTCTAAGAGAGATCTATATCTGAAATGACAGCTAGAGAAAAATATATAGTGAGATTTTTCAAATTAGACAAGGAAAAACAGAGAGTTGAATCTTAACTTTCTACAAAGGAAAAGTTAATCAAATTTGAGTATGACTATTCTCTTATTAAGCTAGCATTATACTGCGAGCCTAAGGTTACTCATTATGCTCAAACTAATGCTGGCATAACTCACAAAACCTATCTATCAGCACAAGTGAATTTTAAAACTGCAAACATTAATAAAATAATTGAATTTTCTTACTGAAAATCGTACCTGTTTAGGTGATCTGAAATAATTGCACTTAAATTTGTACTGAATTTAATGAACACAAACTAACTAGCTAATGTAAAATTCTGCTATTAGGTTATAAAATGATCACTTAGGCTAAAAGAATCATACTAACATTCTGTCTACTGTATTTTCATTAAAAACTATTAATTTCTTGGACTAGACAGAGCAGAAAATTTGCTAGCTACTATATTAAAACAAAAAAAATAGTTCCTAGATTTAATAATTATGCATATCTATACCATAAAGATTGTGAAGGAAATTCATAATGCCAAATAGATAATTCTTACCTAACACTGATATGGTAATATTTTGAATATAAGAAGGATCTCCACCAGATTCTCTACATAGAATTTTAACTCCATTGAGCCCAGGGAATGCAGTGACTTGTAATGTACTTCTCCTTCCAGATCCTGTGCCACTGGCTGACAGAGTGATGTTACCTACTGTCTCAGTGGTATCTATTAGAATTCTTCCATTACCCTGAGTTCCATCCAGAAATGGCAGAGCTACCCAATCATATGCTTACACCATTAATGTACAAGTGAATACTAACTCATCTCCAGTACAGAATTGTGTTTGAGAAGTTGTCACACCATTTGACTGAATCTCCAGTACTGTTTGACAAACTATGTAGCACAAATAATAGTAATGCTAACGACTTAATTAGCTCTACAATCAATTCAGAATTTTTTTTTTATCTATTATGCCAATAACACATTGATAGTAGAAAACAAAAAAAAATTAAGTAAAAAATTATTTATAACCAGTCAAGTGTTGAGGGTGTGGCTATTTACTGGAGATACCCTTAACCAACAATATACTTCCTAAAATTAACTTAAAATGAATTGCGTGCTGAATGCGATTTTACGCAAAAGTATTGAACAAAAGGAAATAAATATTTATTACTGTAAGAGTAAATCTTTTTTTTTTCAATAAAAAAAATTAAAATGTATTTGTGATATGTACACACCATAATAATTATTTTCTATCACAATGTTTATGCAAAATAGTTTCTGTTAGTTATGAAAATGAATTCAGATGTTCAGATTTCAGTGCATATTGTAGACTGCATAAACCCCTTTTTTTAAATGTGTGTTTGACATACTAAGTTAAACATTATACACTATAATAAATGAAGAGCATCTATAATTGTGAAACGTAGTGAGGTTTGCCATACAATTGTTGTGTTTGCAATGTTAGTTGCAACATATCCTAACAGGACAAGTTACAAGCTTGAGAGCCTAGCCTGCTCAGCCAACCTGTAAATAGAACTTCAGGGGTTCCTTTAAATCACATTTCTGGATTTTTCATTTATATAGGAAAGTAATTTTTTTGTGAAAGAAAGAATTGAAATCAATTGCTATATTATATTATCACTTAACATGAGTAATAATAATATATAGTACATTTCTAACAATTGTGTAGTTTTAGGCCACTTGTGCTCAAGCACATCACTAGTTTATACATAGCAAATAACTTCTTTTTTTTAACCTTTTTTTGAGTTATTCAAGATATAAGTGAAAAACTTAAAATCGCGCATTTCTTTTCCCCATAATTTAATCTGCACAGGGTTAAGCTCTGTGGTAAATTAATTGTAGTTTAATGAAACTCATTATCATGCATATGCACTCATAATGAAGATCACTTTCTGTTAAACTGATTAATATCAAACCTGGCAAAAGTGGAATGGCAATGCCCTTTCCGCCCCTATTCCTATGCCCCTGTGTGAAATAGTAATTGGTAATTGTTCTACCATTATAAACAATCATAATGAAGCACCAAAGGTACGAACCCTCAGCGCCAAGCTATTACAATCTCAGATCAAAAGAACAAGCAATCTGTTAGCCATTTTAATGAAAATAGCCCGACCAATGAAAATGGTACATGGAAACGCTGTCTTCATAAGAGAAGAATCTAAACTAGCCAGAAACACTCACCGATACACATTTTCAACGCGAAACTTCACTTCTTTCAACTCCCTTAACTTTCCTGAGCTTAACCGATTAATCGCGGAAGACACAAATACGCGTCAATTGAGAAAAAGCGATAACCGTGGAGGACGCGAAAATGCGTCAAAAATGCGCCTTCGCTTCTATTTCGCCCTACAGCTTTGTGGAGTCAAGGAAGCCACCAATCACAATTGCAGACGATTCTATATTGTTGTAAGTGTATTTTAGGCTTATAAAATACATAGACTGCCATAAGAAAATGTTGAGTAAATTTTGTCACAACAATAAGACTTCTTTCTGATAAAGTATAAATTGAAAATATATTTCATAATATAATAAAGGTACAC
>WLWI01005065.1_pt1 | contig 11050 bp, 6 predicted proteins | sample 6701501 | NCBI WGS metagenome assembly WLWI01 (sample SAMN12718690, study PRJNA515312) | sponge metagenome | isolation source: marine sponge | host: Mycale hentscheli | place: New Zealand: South Island, Marlborough, Capsize Point | collected 2014-11-01
TGAAGTTTTCTTTCTCTGCCTCTGTCGTTCCCGGGCTTCCCCCCCCCCCCCCCCCCCCCCCCCCCCCCCCCCAGTGTTCAATGCTGCCCCCTCCTATTAAGATACTTCGTGCCCCCTCCTATTAAGATACTTCGTGCCCCCTCCTATTAAGATACTTCTTGCCCCCTCCTATTAAGATACTTCTTGCCCCCTCCTATTAAGATACTTCGTGCCCCCTCCTATTAAGATACTTCTTGCCCCCTCCTATTAAGATACTTCGTGCCCCCTCCTATTAAGATACTTCGTGCCCCCTCCTATTAAGATACTTCTTGCCCCCTCCGAGGGACTAATAGGATGTTAGTACATTTGAATTGTTCTGTTCTCCATATCCAGTGAATGGGTGTTATGTGAGACATGAACCAGGAGCCAAGTTTTAGACCAACTTGAAAGAGATATAGTCAATACTTTAATTCTGCCTATTGTAGTCACACTCCAGTCTAACACCTTCATGGTTCCTCTCTACTTCCCCGCCACCTGTGTGTGTGTGTGTGTGTATGATCTCAGTCATGTCAACATGTTATCCGTCCCCTGTCTCTGTCGCTATAGATCCTCTAATCTCATCATCCGTATTTTAACTTCATATCGCATTCTCAGAATTGTTTTACCATGTAATATTTGTCGGTAATTGGTAAAGCTGTGTTGCCGTATGTGCATGTGTGCGTATGTGTAGATGTTTCACGAACACCATATCGGACTGAGTGAGCTTCGATGTCTCTCTGATGAACAGATGCAGTCTTTAGGAGTGTCTCTTGGGCAGAGAGCGAGATTAGTAGAAGAACTCAAGAAGTTGGTTCCTTACAAGACTTAGCAAATGACACTTGACTCTATCTCCCTCCTCTCTCTCTCTCTCTTATTAATGGCTGCCACTCATAATCCCTTACTTGCTCTTCAGTTATTGTATTTGTACTTTTATTAATGTATTAAGTTTTAATGCTTAAAATTGAGTACAGAGGATGATAGCAAGTCCCATAAGCTATGGACATTTCTAGCTATTGTATTACAAATGATGATAGAATGGACTGGGACCATGTAAGGACATATGTGTGCAATGAAGTAGATGAGTTCTAATAAAGTGGAAGACACAACTTCAGAATACCTGTAGTGCTGAGGTATGGAATTCAGGACAATTCATAATATGTAATAAGGAGAAAGTAAGTCCATGAAATGAAATGAGTTGATAAGCTATTGACATGAAAGATAGAAGAGATAGTGCTGTCTGTGGTTGGTGGGTAGGCCAGGAGTGATGGTATCTGTTCCATCTTGGGAATGGGTGGAGAGAGGTAGCTTTATCTGGAGTGGTATGGGGCAGCTGCAATCTGTAGGCCTACAAGTGCAGTACATGACAGTGACAAGTTGCGTCTGGACACATGGGACTGGACATAGCTCTGTGGAGGAGGCATGCAGATAAAAGGAAGGGCCATTTGTTTGAAGAGAGAAGCAATTGGGTGGAGAGGAACATAGAGACAGAGGAACTGAAGGTCTACAGGTTTGGGTGGGTAAGCTGCTGCTGTCTTAGTAGCTGTTTAGAATGTGCTTCCAGGTACCTGAAAAACATGAACAACACCACATGGAGTGAATTAGGTCAAAATTACCAACAAGAGTAGCACTAGAAACAAAAGGACTTCTAGAAACAAAAGGACTTCTTCTAATTACCTTGTGTGAGGACTCCAGAGGTTGGGATAAAGCCATTAGAAGACTCTGAATCTCCACCTCCTACTACATGTGCACACACATACACATAAAACAGTCACATGTCTGCCTCCTCAACTGCTATCACTGGTTTACTCACCAGGTAATGGTAGACCTTCGCTAAGGTCACTGAGGACATGGAGAGGAAGTTTGGGGATCATTTCTCCCTCAGCTAACAACTGTGTGGTAGAATCACAATCGGCTCTCTCGCACGGACTTGCAGTAGTCGAGCGATAGTTGACATCCTTCTCTATGTACCCAGCAGTGTTGGAATTTGCAGCCATGCTACGTGGGGGAGCTGGTGAGTCTCCGCCCACATGGCCCATAACAGGAGAGACACTGAGAGGGGGTGTGAGGGGAGCAGTGATGGAGGATGACTCTTCTACTTGAGCAGGTCTTGGAGGACTGACAGCTTGTGGCTCTGATGCACTTGTCACTTGTGCCGTAGGAGCTACTTGCTGTTGCTGATGATTCACGTGTTGACCCAAACTATACAGACTACATGATTCTGAGGGGAGTGAACCGTATGCTGCCGCAGCAGCAGCAGCAACAGCAGCCGCAGTGGAATAGCTGGCGTAATGGGAAGGCGTGTAGTTAGTGAGAGAGGTGGAGCTCATCGCGTGAGGAACTTGACTCGACTGAGCACTGGCTGCTAAGTTGCCTTGATATCTGTCTGGTTCTTCTGCATACTGATAATAAGTGACTGGTTCATGTTTCATGTACTTTACTGCGGGAGGCTGCAAGTGATTGTAATAACTGCAGCTATCGGCCGCCATCATGCTATATGCATCCAGAGTAGCTTGGTGGGCTGATCTCTTCATGCCTGTCTGCGGTCTATCGTACCACAACATAGAGTTGTAGAACACATCAGAGTCTGTGTAACCTGACGTAATGGCCACTATAACAAATATATAAATAGATTTGTTAAATGTGTTTATGAGTAGAATGAAGTGAAGCCATAAGTCAAGGGAGGCCATACACGTACCTCTGTGCTTGTCATATAACTCCTGAGCTCCAAATGCTCCTTTGATTCTCAAGTTCTCCAAAGTTTTCTCCCTCAGTTTCATATCTTCTTCTCTTCTTACACCTGAAACAAATTGACCTTTATTCTAATCACCTTCACTTCATAATGGCAGTCACACATACCAGTGGGAGAGACAAAGTTGGACAAGTACAGGTCCAGCTCCTTGACAGTAACTTGGATATGGCTGGGTTGCACGCACAGACCCGGGTTGCGACAGTCTGGGGTCTTGCCCAGTCTCTCTCCGTCAGTTGACTCCAATGGGAAAGCATGGAACAGAATGGCCATGACCAAGTCTAACCTCCACACCTTGTCAGCCTGTCTGAGGCAGTCAATGCGCCTCATCTTTCCCTTCTGGTCAGGTGTGGAGAGAACGCAGCAAGTCCTCATCTGACAGGTTACTGTTTTCAACAAATATTCACGATGTTCTGGGCGGATATCTTTACGCAGTTTTGCCAGGAGTTGGGATGCCCACTTCCTCTTCACTTCAGGTAGTTCGCTGTCTAGCTCTTGCTTGCAGTGGCGTTCTTCATCGGCACTCATTCTGCGATCATTTTCTATTGCATTAATAAAGATATTTGAAATGATTATTAACTAACCAAATCATACAACTAATATAATCTACCTTTGTAAAACTTTCTTTTCCTGGCCTGGAGGTTAAGCCAGGTGTAAGCAAAAGATCGGACATGAGGCAAAAGAGTTTCTATGAAGGTTCTTTGTTGATCCTATAACACAAGTATGGTTGGTTGCACAAGTCAAGTTTGCATGGGGATAGATGGCAATTGGGAATGGAAGGATAAAACAAACACTTACAGTCTTGTACTCATGGCCTTGCTGGTGATCCTCCATGTTGCTAGTACTCGTGCTGGCTGAGGATGGACTGGATTGATGATTCATCATAGTTGAAGCACCACTAGCGCTCCCAGAGTTGCGAGGGAACACCGCGGCAGACTCGGAGCTTGCTCCCTGCCAAGTAGATGGACGAATTTCAGGCATCAAGGATGACGGTATTAGAAAATATTAAATCTTGATAGTTCAGCGAAGCAGATTATCAGTAAGTAATTATTCTTCAAACTGAGGATATTTTGGCTCGAGGATTATTTTTCCGCTTTTATGTCATCCGTGTAAGCTCTTGCGGCGGAATGAACGCGCGCATGACAACAACAAAATACCACTTTTACTCACCACCATATTATATTAAAGTGGGACTGGTTTGCTCCGCCGCCTGATTGTGCCGAAGAATTATATACTACTGGTTGAAAGAGACAGTTCTGAAATGAAAAAAAATTGAGTACATTTTTTACATGCAGACTCAGCTAGGAAAGTTCATCTAAAAAAACATTTTAAAGCCATTATTTTGTTCTCAATTGTTTTCTAGAATATACCTAGCATGATATTAGTAAATGTGGCATGTTCAATTCTATTGACATTTTTTTTGAGATTTCTTCTACAATGATTAATAAAGCTACTAGAATAGCTAGCTAACTATCAAATATTCTAAATTTAAATATTAATACAAATTTTCTTTCCAGATTTAGGACCAGTAGTGCGTGTTGAAATGTTATAGGAAGCAGGTAGTGTGTATTGAAATGTCCGAGTCAAGTACCTGGCTATGTGAAGTACTAATTAACTACAACCAATCATACATCTCTGGTATACCACGCCTGATCACAGGAGAGTCCCCAGGAGACAAATGACTTCTTTGACAGACTCTCAGTCTCTATCACATCTCACAACCTCAAATATTTACAGCTAGCTAATGTAACCACTCCACTGTGAGATGTGACAGTTGGGTAAGATGATAACTGGGAGTGAACTACCACCTTCTCCAGCAAATATCCTCAATTCAAACTACTACAGCAAGAGAGAGAGAAGCCAAACCAGTGACTGAAGTTTGTACACATGTCCCTCCTTCTATATCCACTAATTGTATGCCCCTATAATAAAATAAGGCTGAACCATTTAAGACAAAACATTGACCTCTGAAGTCAATGTCTGTTATTATTTTAACTTATATGGAATTTGTGTTTACCTGTAGCTAGTAGAGTATTTAGAACAGGTTTACAAACAATTCACTGCTACTGTAATATGGAAGTTGTCCTCCATCAAAGTAATGCAAGTCGGCCAACTAAACCAGGAGCTCAGGAAGGATGTTGCAGTGTTATCACAAACAGAGGGACTTTGATGAATTAGCATCTGTACCCACACTCCATTCAAGAACATGTTGAATAGTTGGCTGGCATGTAGGGCAAGATATTCCACTCCCTCCAGTCATGTCAGAGTGTGAAGACATCTCCCACTCTTCTGTGGAACAATTTAACCAGAAAAAGGATTCTAACAGGTCATGAAAGTATCTTGAAACCACAATGGAGTCTCTCACCTATTGTGCTGTGACATCCGCCCACCTCCCTCCTACCAGTAGCTATTGCTTACTGAAGTCTCCAATAATAAAATTCTAGCTAGCTAGACACAAACAGTTTGTATACATACATGCTTTCTTTAATGTATGTTCCATCCATCTAGCTAATTGAAGACTGGAAACAACTTGATACAGTGTATCAATTACAGAGTTTCCCATGAATATGTTTAACTAGCAAATCAGGCATCAGAGACCTTCCTAGACTAACCAGGTACGAATAAATAACACACAACCAAACCTTTGTGGTCCTAGCCAGAGGGTTTCACTAATTTGTCATGACATAGGAAGTGGAGATGTCTATCCCAATGATATCATGGTGAACTAAGTGAATAGCTCACCTCTATCCTATTGCTGCCAGTAATTGACAGGTCAAAGTGACAACAATACTGTACCAGATTCTATCTTATCTATTGCTGCACAATTTTACTTTGTTTGTGTTTTGATCAGTGCAAAAGTATCACTTTAATGGTACCATTTTAAAAACTTAATCGGAACTAAAACAGAACGTTGGAATTTTTCTGGTGAATATCGGTATGCTTTGCGTCGAGAGCGCCAAGTACAAAAATGTCGTTTCCATAGACGCGCGAGCGATACGCTGGTTCTTCCCCGTGGTGTAGAGGAGGCGGCGGTGGGGGAGCTGCAAATACTGGTCATACACAGGAATTACGGACGAACTTATAGCTACCCACTTATCGGAGGGTAAGGGAGTACAGCTGAGTGAAGATAGCTCTGTGTTAGTCTTATGAGTGATATGTTGCTGACATTTACAAATAGTTTAGGTAAAGGGAAGAAATGAAGCCTTATAGGAGTTATCTTTAGTTGGCTGGGTTGTTGTGTTTTAGGTGTCTAAAATAGGTGCACAGGAGGACGCTATCTGCCCAAACTAAAGGTGCATAAAGTAGTTATCTTTAGTCAGTTTTGTAAAATGTGTGACTTGTCAGCCATTTATGTAGCTAGTGACTTTCCACATGAGCACTTCCACTATAGCTATTTCACTTGTAACTATAGCTATCACAAGATGATGGAAAGGAATGTAGAAACTGTTTTCAAAGTCAAGAAAAGAATTAAAGCTAGACACTCCTACGTCATGTCAGTCAATGTGCAGTATTTATATGTCTTTGGCTCTAAGAAAAAGTCTTACATCAACACATATATATATATTATATATAAGGTGTTCCTAGTCAATAGCTACATCCCACAATACTATTCTCTAAATTATGTATAGCTATAACAACCTTGTTGAATTTTCCAGTCTTAGCTACATCAGTAACAAAATCAAACTGATTTTGGTTACCGGTATATCTGGATTTACAACTTCATGGCAGCTTGTCAAAATGAGTTATCATTATCTCATGCTGATTGAATGCTATTAGCTACTAGCTACTAGTTAGGATGGAGACAAAGAGACAAACTGAACACTAAACTTATTCATTCATTGTTAATACTGAGAATGAAGAATCTGTTATTCCATAGCTATCATCTCTCCCAGATACAACTTGCAATGATGGATTCTTCCTGGATCAACTAACACTAAGTGAAGTACATGTTTACACTTACCAATCTCAGATTTTAATAAAATATTGTGTGCTTTGAGTTGTTCAAATTCTTCATACAGAATTATTTCTGTCTAGCTAAGTAGCTAGGTCATGTGATGGCACACCAGTAAGTAAGTAGTTTGAAAGTGAAGGAAGATTTTCCCTCCACATCACATTCCTGTCATGTTTTAAATAGAGTTCAACAAATTATTTTCTGCACTTTTTTCCTTTTTAACAACTGAAGCACTATTGAGCCACAGGGTATTTACTCTGTCATGGTGGGCATAACGAACAGTTGACTAGCTACATGAATGCTACTCGTCTACTGTTATTACTTGCCATACAACTACCTATACAGATGATAGCTACCATCGACTCAAAGTCATCTTTGAGTGTGTCCCTGTATGCAACAGGTATGATCTCTTCCTTCAAACAAATATTGTACATGATATAAAGTCTATTACTACAGCTTTCAGATATTCCAAGAATTCATAGGTCCCTCAGAAATGGCTGACCACTTGCTGATATGAACTTGTTCGAGTAGTAGCTCGCTAACAATGAGGAGTGAATTTTTCAGAACTAGTTTAAATGAGAGCAACTCTTCTCTGAAGTAATTATCACTTCATTTTCTTTGATGACTTATATCACGTGCTACATGGACTGATCTAATTCTAAAACTCAAACAAACAGCTAGTTACTTTTATAATAAAAAAAACTTGAGCAGCAAATGTCTCGAATAGTCCAATAGTGAGTCTCTAACTATTTCCCTCCTACACATTGTGCTTAGCTACATGAGTGCTGCTACATGAGTGCTGCTACGTGAGTGCTGCTACATGAGTGCTGCTACACAAATGCTGCTACGTGAGTGCTGCTACGTGAGTGCTGCTACGTGAGTGCTGCTACGTGAGTGCTGCTACATGAGTGCTGCTATGTGAGTGCTGCTACATGAGTGCTGCTACATGAGTGCTGCTACATGAGTGCTGCTATGTGAGTGCTGCTACATGAGTGCTGCTACATGAGTGCTGCTACTTGAGTGCTGCTACGTGTGTGCTGCTACGTGAGTGCTGCTACATGAGTGCTGCTATGTGAGTGCTGCTACATGAGTGCTGCTATGTGAGTGCTGCTACGTGAGTGCTGCTACATGAGTGCTGCTACATGAGTGCTGCTACTTGAGTGCTGCTACGTGTGTGCTGCTACATGAGTGCTGCTACGTGAGTGCTGCTACGTGAGTGCTGCTACATGAGTGCTGCTACGTGTGTGCTGCTACGTGAGTGCTGCTACATGAGTGCTGCTACGTGAGTGCTGCTACGTGTGTGCTGCTACGTGAGTGCTGCTACATGAGTGCTGCTACGTGAGTGCTGCTACGTGTGTGCTGCTACGTGAGTGCTGCTACGTGAGTGCTGCTACGTGAGTGCTGCAACGTGAGTGCTGCTACGTGAGTGCTGCTACGTGAGTGCTGCTACATGAGTGCCGCTACGTGAGTGCCGCTACGTGAGTGCCGCTACCTGAGTGCTGCTACGTGAGTGCTGCTACGTGAGTTCTGCTACGTGAGTGCTGCTACGTGAGTGCTGCTACGTGTGTGCTGCTACGTGAGTGCCGCTACGTGAGTGCCGCTTCCTGAGTGCTGCTAGGTGAGTGCTGCTACCTGAGTGCTGCTACGTGAGTGCTGCTACGTGAGTGCTGCTACGTGAGTGCTGCTACGTGAGTGCTGCTACATGAGTGCTGCTACGTGAGTGCCGCTACCTGAGTGCCGCTACGTGAGTGCCGCTACCTGAGTGCTGCTACGTGAGTGCCGCTACGTGAGTGCTGCTACGTGAGTGCTGCTACATGAGTGCTGCTACATGAGTGCTGCTATGTGAGTGCTGCTACATGAGTGCTGCTACTTGAGTGCTGCTACATGAGTGCTGCTACGTGAGTGCTGCTACGTGAGTGCTGCTACGTGAGTGCTGCTACTTGAGTGCTGCTACATGAGTGCTGCTACATGAGTGCTGCTACATGAGTGCTGCTACGTGAGTGCTGCTACGTGAGTGCTGCTACATGAGTACAGTTTCTCAAGCAGTCCACAGGGCTTGTTTCTATATTTTCTATTAGTAAGATTTTTTATTACTAGCTGAAGTTTGCTCATGACTATTAGTTAGTTCTTGTTAGTCTTAGGATTATTTATTTAAGTTTGTTATTTTCAAACATTTTCCATCAATTTTAGTTAGTTTAAGGATTGTTTATTATGCACTGTTTAAGACTAGTGGGGTTTCCCCTGAAATCTGTTTCCCACAAGCAGATTTCCTTAGCTACTTATTCTTGTGGCTGAAGGCCAACTATGAACTGGGCTGCTAGCCAGAGATGAGCAAGCTGATAAATCTGTCCATGAGAGTTAACTCAGACATTATCACAGATAGTCTATAGCACAAGTTCAACTGAGAGTTGGAATATAAGTAGGCTGTGTGTGGATTGATAACTCTCCTGGAGTAGTAACAGAGTGAATAGAAGTATAGGCTGTGGTGCTAACTCTCCTGGAGCAGTAACATGAGTGAATCATCAGCAAGTTGTGGCGTTGGGACCACATCTATCAACTGAGAAAGTGGTCTGCTCTAAGTGGTGGGTGTGGTCATTGTAGTATTGGCTATAATAGTTATTGCATCTAATTTATACTAGTGTTTGTTTAGTTTTAGTGATCGTGGGATGTTAATTATTAGTTATTTCTAGTGATTGATTTTGACAATATCATCTTGCTTTAATTTCGAGAAAAAAAAATGGCCAAGTAAAATAATCTTATGTATATCCATTTTAGTTTTTGTTAATTAATTATTCACGCTATAGTTCTGTGGTACCTGCCCGCAGATAGTTATGGTAACTGTTGAAGTTGAATGCCCCAACAACATGTGACTGCTCATGTAAACTATTGGCTTGCAATGGGACCTAAAGCAGATCTTAATATTAAAATTTGTAGTTGATAGTGCATAGCTTAAAAAGCTTTATAATAAGATAGCCTTAATATGCCTCATTGTAAAGTAAAAGGTCTTATTAGTGGTTGCTAAGGAATTTTAACTCACACTGAATGTAGCATTTTCAAACTGTGTGCACATCACTAATTAAATTTAGTGGACCAGCTGATATATTTTAGTGAAGTGTTGCTAGTAACTTCTCCACTTCCTGTTAGATGGAGAAAGCTTTGAATGACTCCCTGAATGGAGCACTTAACAGCAGATGAAAGAGAGAGCTGAATGATGCTAGCTACCAGTAGCTCCGTCTCACCAAGAGCTAGCAACAGAAGACATAAGCAATCTGGATTGGTTGTAGTTGCAGCAAAGAAGCATCGTTGCAATGTAACTCATAAAAATATGAGGGTTGGTTGACTTAAGAGATTGGTATCAACCCAACCGTAAATGTGGTAAGGTGTAATCAATTGACTAATGCAAATGGCACATCCAGCGTATTTTGTATTTCAAGATGGAGTACTGCCACACTGACTAAAGCTTGGTTTAAGGAAAATATACATTGGGCACTTGGTCATCTTAAAGCTCAAATCTACACCCACTGAAGCAACTTGTAGCTAAGAGGCAATGATGAAGATATCACAGAATTAACCTATGGAGCACAAATATGTAGAATATAGTTATATGCACTGCTGGGAAGGGAGGACTTGCTATAACACAATTTACTCAATGCTCCAAGTTACATAGCTGCTATTTAAACTGCCTTTTTTTTTTTTGCCCTTTTGTGTCCATTATTGTAGCTAACTATCAATTCGTGTGTTTAGTGATACATTAGCTACTATTTAATTTCTTACACTAGTATGTTGTGGTGACCTCAACCGTTTGACTTGTAGCTAACTACGGTATACCTACACATTCCTTTTTTTTTTGTAAATATAGCTAAGAAATTCTTGAACCAATTAAACTTCATATTTAAAAATGCAAGTATAATGCTCTTTGTAATTGGACATGGTAAAGATGGTCACACCACACATTGCTCCACAATCACCAATAAAGTGGTATAGGGTTGACTATGTAAGCATGTCTTCTCAATACAACTTTGTTGTAATAATAGCAATTTTTTCTTGTTCTAACAGCCAATGTATGTTAATTAAAACTTAACCCGACTTTTCGACTCCTTGCTGAAGGGGTCAACTAAAAAAGAGGACTTCGGCAAGGAGTCGAAACGTTAGGTTAAGTTTTAATTAGCATATATTGGCTGTCAGAACGATAAAATTTGCTTACCACACACACTCCTAGATCAATACCTACCACACACACTCCTAGATCAATACCTGCCACACACACTCCTAGATCAATACCTACCACACACACTCCTAGATCAATACCTGCCACACACACTCCTAGATCAATA
>WLWI01005068.1_pt1 | contig 11043 bp, 4 predicted proteins | sample 6701501 | NCBI WGS metagenome assembly WLWI01 (sample SAMN12718690, study PRJNA515312) | sponge metagenome | isolation source: marine sponge | host: Mycale hentscheli | place: New Zealand: South Island, Marlborough, Capsize Point | collected 2014-11-01
TTGCGGGAGCGGTTACTATGACATTGAAACCCCTTTACCTCATACGTAATTTAAAAACTCGACTTTATTTTAATAGCTTGAGTGTTAGTTGTTAAAATCAAATTTAACAATAGTGTAGTTTAAGGCTTGCTCGCCATTTGTGCTCAAGCACACCACTAGTATTATGTATTGTTAAATACTACATGGCAAAGTATGCAGAAAAGTTAGCCTGGTTTCAATTATTGGCAGATATTTTGTTAGCATATAAATCTGAGGATGTAAACTGATATAAATGTGTACTTAACCATATGTGAGTGGGTCTAGGAAAAGGGACCTTATGGTGCAAATAAAAAAAATTGAGTTTTTTATGCTAATAAAAAGATACAATTTATCTCAACTTAGTGCTAAAATACTGGAGGGTATAACTTTCGACACGCAGAGAAACTGGATGTTGAACTGGGCCCTATTCAGCAAAGCAATTGAACTAGAAATCGAGAAAAAATAAATTGAGCTTCCACTTTTGGTATAATTAACGTTTCCTTATACTTAACGGCGTACTCCGCATACGCAATTAAATCGTACAGCCGCTTTTTCGGCGACTAACGAAGTTTGCGTAGAGTTCTTTTTAGCTTTCAGAGCGTCTCACGACCTGTCTTGTTGGAATCCTTGGCTGCTCTATTCGCTGTAGCGGTAAACTTTAAGCCAAAGGTAAGCTGTAGAGTGCATGCAGTAGTCTCAAAGCTGTGCCGTTTTTTTTAGCTGCTAGTTTGAAACTCCGCCCATTCCCCGTTTATTGTACTTCGAGAATGAGAGAGAATCAAAAGTAGCTTGTCTTTTCACGGCACACTTGGTGTCTTTTAAGTCGTTTTGACGTGCGAAATTTGGCATAGACGTAGAGTAAGGGTCACTAAGACTAATTCTGCAAAAAAAAAAAATAGGAGAAAGAAAGAATTTTTCCGATGACTTACTTCTGGAGCCTATATCTCAATTTCAATTTTTGCGCCTTAAGGTCCCTTTTCCCAGACCCACTCACATATTATGGTTCACATTTCATATAGCAATGCTCATCACTTTAGTGGTTAATCTACTGGAAACATGTTTGTGGACAGAATTCAAAGTCACCTCAACTTCATTCACAACTATAAGAATCCTTGTAGACATGACTAATCTGAATCCTGATATGGCCACTGTTTATAAAGTGAGTTATTGATCTGCATCTTGCTATGGGGAACAGTGCTGGATTTGAAAGTATTTTATTTCTTACAGAAAATTAAATTAAAATGTTCAAATAGAATTAGCTATCAACACAGACGGTATTTAGTAAACTCAACAATTCATTTAAAGTCCCAAAGCCAATGTCTGGAAGACTACATCAGATTGCTATTGTTTTTTTTTTTACAAAAACCAGCTACCTCATTATGTTCTTAATTACACTAATAATTCTAGCATATCTTAGTTTTTATAAAATCACTTCTTACACTCAAAATCATGCCAGCACAATTTGCCAACACTTAGTAAATAGGTACACTTAATCAGGAAAAATTCAATGAAACTAATTCATGAGATAAAATGAAAGACATTTTGGCTAGTGATAACAGTACACTTACATAATTACTGTATTGTCAAATTCAATCATGAAGAAAAAAAATTGAATAAGCAACAACCACTAAATTCTGTCCAGAATTAGTAAATTCTGTCCAGAAATTCTGGACTTGTTCTGCTTTGGTATACTATGAACTTTGGTCTGCCATTTTGTATAAGGACACAAGTAGTAAAAATTCTGACTCAGCATATCAATAAGTAGAGGTGCATTTAAAAGGAGATCGCAATTATTGTTGGAGTACAAGGAAACACAATGACAAACAAAACGTGATTGCTATTACAATTTTATTTCAACTTACAGGTAAGAAATACAAGTACTTAAAAATGAGGGCTCATTCTGAATAAGGGGGGCTCGTATGACACCAGTCGAGCCCGCCTAAATCTTCCCATACTTACATGTGAAATTATTTATTTTCGGGATGGCAATACCCCGAGAAAGAGTAACACCAACAATAAAAACAACTCAGTCTTACCAAATATCTCACTCATTTTGTACATTATTATTTGAGACATAATATACTGCAACTAGTAAGACTTACTCATTGTGCTGTTAGTTGTTGACTGTGTAGATGCTGTGTTATGAGCGAAGTAGTCTTTTAAACACATTATTGTGTAATTACAACCATTTAAATTTACTACTCCAGTATATTGATTATCTGAATTACTTTCTACAACGACACTTCCGGATGCAAACAACAAATGATTGCATACTTGTGTTGTAACATTAATGGTGTAGTTGGTATCACATGAAATATTTAATGAAATTGTAGCATTAACAGTCACAATAGTTAGTGACTCTGTAGGTGTTAATACGGTGACATTAATGGTTGCTGAACTTGAAAGATTAGCAAATATTATATCAAAGATAATTCTGGTGTCCACATATTTACATGGTTGTATGTAAAATTCACCCAACGATATTTCTGCACAAGGCAAGTATAATGTTATATACAATGTTGTAAGAAATAGAAAAAATCAACTTAGAAATCTAACCAAATAATTTAGGATCCAAATGAAGTATCGTAAACGTAAAAATAAATTCTGTAAATTATCTAAAGTTTAACAGATGAATAAAATTAAAATTAAGTATTTTCAAGAGTCAGATTAATTTGTTGTACTAACCTAGCTCTGAGAATAATTGACACCTTACACATATAAGTTAAAAATATTGACGTTGCAAAGAAGCAGTATTTGTATGCTCTAATGTTAACATTTAACTACAATTCACCTTATTGGTATAGTTACCTTGTGTCATATTCCTAAACTATAGACAGTCTGAGCTGATGTGAGCCCATAGTCATGTGTGCATATTCTCTTTGCATGAGACAGCGGTATGACCTCAAACCCACCCCCCTGTGTGGCCTTGGGGGTGGGAGACTTGGCAGGTCAGTGGCATTTAGCGGTAATTACCCTGAATCACCAGAGCTCAAATCACATCCAATGAAATGGATGGAGTATTTCTAGTTATTGTCTCAATTGGGTGGTTTGAAATGGGGAAGTGATGGGACTGAAAGCTGTGGCTATCAGTAGCTGCTAGCTGTCAGGACTAAGACACTTGTGTTCATGTGGAGCTGCTTTCACGTGTACTAGCTTTGCACATGGTCGCAGTATTTATGGGTTCTTCATTGACCCTTACCTGTATGCACATGATGCATGGGCTACATCTCCATTAACTACGTTTAACTGTGCTAAACTACATGTATCCCTAATTCCTACCCTCTCTTCACTATTCTGATCAGATGACTACTCCCACACTGACCAAAACATAAAATTGTCCAAAACATTTTGTGATAAAGCACTATGAACAGACTAATGAGTTTGTTAGGCATGATCAGACTTTAGCTCCAGAGAGATGGCATCACTCTTTGGCAACTATTCAAATTTGTTATGAGATTTCATGTACAGTCTCTAAAATATGTTCCAACTAATCAGAAGGGGGCCTCTGTCAATTTTGAAGAAGTTAGGCCAAGAAGTGGGTGTGGCTAATATAGACAGGAAATGGAAATTATTATTGTAGTTAGTGGCTACATATTACATAAAGTATGCACTAGCTACAATAGTCTAATTGAATTCGATATTAGCTAGCTTACTATTCTTGTCAAAATTAAGTTCATATAGCTATATGCATTTAATGTAGAGATAATACAATGAAAATATTTATTATCCCAAGTCTAAGAGATGATGATCAATAGTAAACGATGTCACCTATACACTTTACATTGCCTCGCTTAGTCAGTCCCTTTACCAAACTTTTTCTCTTGTAAAGGGTTTGGTGACCACTTTGAATTCACCCATTGAAACAAAAATTAGTGACAGAACGTATGTATTAATGTGACAGTTTTAGTTATGCAACAGCCCTACTTTCATAAGTTTTTTTGGTTTAATTGCTTTCAAAGCTTGAAGTTTGCATCTAGATACAAGTATACATACTGAGATTGCTGACATTAGCTCCATGTGTGTTGGATGCAGAATCGACCTGTCTGATTGCATAAAAAAAGATTCAAAAGCAACATACTGAATAAAAACAAGACATGTTTTTAGTCACATAATACAATAAGACTAACCTGAAAGTGAATTCTGAGGAACTGGCTCATTGTTGATGATAGCCTGATGGCCCATGAGGAGAAATCACCAGACTATGCATCTCAATCATGTCAGAGATCATAACATGTATCCTTGGCACTGGATTATTTTAAAACGTAATTGAAGCAATGCATCAGTTTTAACAAACTCCAGTAAAAAAAAAAATTCTCTATCTCTATTTTCAGACCCCAAAACATGTGTAATTTACACATACAGGTTCAATTTTGTTACAAAATACAATGCGTCCTTTAAGTAAAAAAAATCACTACTGAACATTTTTTAAAAAAAATCAAACTCAGGCCTGTCATTGCCGGCATATATGTGGCTACGGCGTCGCAAAGGACTCAGGAGCTGTTGGGGGAGCAAAAATATGTCTTAAAACTTGGGTGATATGTACTCAAACTTTTACAACGAAAGGCAACTGATATTAGTTATTGCCAAGGTTTGGGTTACCAGCTGGTTTTAAGGCTACTAAGTTGTGTAAAATTATATCCAGCAAGTGGAAAACTTTATCTTGCTTTTAGATAGACTTCCAGGTAAAAAGGAGGAGTCACTACCCTAAAATGTACTCAAAAAAGAATTGTGTGAGACGAATAAATCAGGTACCTTATTGATAATTTTATAGAATATTTTGCTCTGAAACATTGATTAATAGTGACAAAAAAGGTGAATGTAAAATGTAAAGTATTTTTGGTCTATAAAATGGAGTACTGATAACATTAAGTAAAAAACAATTTTTTTAAACAACCAACACTCAGGGGCAAAGGCAGGATATTATAGAGGGCGGCTCAGAATAACCCAAAGTCTAACCAAATCCATTTCATTACAACTACACCCAATCCATAAAGCCACACCACTGTTTGGCATAAAATAGATATTTGGTGAAACAACAGAATACTTTTCTCATGGTCTACCATGACGGAGCGATAAAACTGAAAACAAAAACAAAAACAAAACGAAAGGAAAAATGAATTAACTATATTGAACTCCATCTCATAGTGGTCCTAGTTTACCACCTTGAGGAATGTCTACTGACCACTTTAAAATGCATCCAGCCAAAGCCAGAAGTCAGTCCTCTATTATTTTTTGTGCTCCCTGCGAGTTCAGTGTGTGTAAATTACCATAATTCTGAGAGGAAAAATATGCACAACTAACTGAATTCAGTTTTTAGAATCAAAGACTGATGGGTGAATATCAATTTGAAAGGGGGTGTTTCACGTGAACCCCCTGAATCCCACCCCCCCTCCCTGCCTACATCCCTACGTTCGAGGGGTTCGGTCGAACCTCCCTTTAGAGTGACCGGAAGTAAATATTTTAGCCACACCCCACATATAACTATTGGAATATCATCATCTGTTCAATCCTGCTGAACCAGCGCTTGAATTATCTGCTATTTCTGGCCTAGTGTGAGTCCAAGTGACCTAATAAACAACATTTATCTCCTTGGATACAAAATTTCGCTGCAGGAATAAAGCTTGCTACTTTATATTTTTTTTTATAAAGTGTAACGTAATGCACTTATTAATTAGTAAGAGTAATAGCACCAATAAGCGTGCGATTCAATATTAATAGCACAAGCAACGGAATTTTTTCAACAGATTAGAAAGGTAGCCATCCGGAAGTATCTGAGAAAGTTAAACCTGAAATGCACAGATAATTGTAGCTACACTGCAAATGATAAAAATAAAAATAAAAACAGGCCTACTATTAGCGAGTGATAGCACGGGTAACCTCTACTATTAGGGATCAGTAGCGCTCGCAAAGCTACTGAAATAGCACTCCGATTTGCCTCGTGTTATTTTAATCACGTTGTTCGTGCTATTTATCCTGAATAGCACGGTTACCCTTTAATAGTAGGCCAGCTTTATAAAAATTGCACGAGACTACAGTAAGCTAAAGATCATTTACAGTGTGGCTACTATGTATAATGCAGTCACTACCTCTATACTTCAGGATAAACTTTCTCTTGAATTTTGCTTTAATAGATGGCTCCTCCTAATCTGTTGAAAATCTCTGTCTAAAAAGGGTATAGCTTCTGCTCTAAAAAATGACGTCTCCAACTAGAAACTACAACTGTACAATTCCAAGGCTAGAGCTGCGTGCTTGTGCACTTACTCTTATTAAGCTACGGTGGCATTTCACTTTATCCCGTGCTATTTCACTTAGTTATAGCGATTTTACCAATGCAATTTGAACTGGCAGTTTACACGCTGTACTATTAAATAAGTGTACGAATAAGGCGTATTAATGATGCACTGCATTGGTTACATGAGAATAATACCGCTTTTCTCTCGAATATCAACAGATTATAGTTATGAAGTAGAATATCAAGAACAAATTATAAGCTTTAGTGCACTTATCTTTTTTTTTTAGTATTGTAAAAGAATTAACGAGGAAACAAAAGTAAGTGTGGCTTTTTGCGTCTTAAAATCCGAACCCCCCAATGCGAACCTCTGGCTACGGGCCTGCTACGCCTATAAATTGCTTTGACGAACTACAGTTTTTTTGTTTTTTTATTATTAAGGAGGTTATGTGGTATTTATAAGCACTTTTGGTAAAGTATCGCGTTGGATTCGGATCAGTAAGTGGAACACTTTATCTGGCCTCGTTCGCTGGACGTCACTTCTATTTTTATTTACTTTAATTGATTTTAGTGACAAGAAACAAGCTAGGTATGGTTGTCATAGTTAAATTGAGAACTGAGGCTAGGTAGCTACCAATAATTTTATTGTTCTTGCTGTCACAATTATATTCATATCCTAATTGTGACAGTCTATGGGAAAAGGGGGCACTCCACTCGAAATTGAAATTGAGATATCAGCTCCAGAAGTAAGTCATAGGAAAAATTCTTTCTTTCTCCTATTTTTGTTTTTTGCAAAATTAGTGTTAGTGACCCTTACTCTAAGTCTACCCAAATTTCAAATGCTGAAACAACTTAAAAGACCCTAAGCGTGCCGTGGAAAGACAAGCTACTTTTTATTCTCTCTCGTTCTCCAAGTACAATAAACGGGGAATGGGCGGAGTTTCAAACAAAAACGGCATAGCTTTGAGAATAGTGCATGCAATCTACAGCTTACCTCTGGTTGAAAGTTTACCACTACATGGAGTAGAGTAGCCAAGGATTCCGACAAGACTGGCTGTGAGACGCTCTGAAAGCTAAAAAGAACTCTACAAAACTTCGTTAGTCGCCGTTAAAAAGCGGCTGTATGATTTAATTGCGTATGCGGAGTACGCCATTAAGTATACGGAAACATTAATTATACCGGAAGTGGAAATTCAATTCATGTTTTCTCGATTTCTTATTCAATTGCTTTGCTGAAAATAGCCTAGTTCAACTGCCAGTTTCTCTGCGCGTCGAAGGTTTTACCCTCCAGTATTTTAACACTAAGTTGAGATAAATTGTAGCTTTTTATTAGCATAAAAAACTCAATTTTTTTGGTTTAAGTGAAGTGCCCCCTTTTCCCATAGACTGTCACAATTATTCACGTTACTATTCTTATTATTATAATTGTTTAGTTCATTCAGGATAAAGACAAAAAACCTAAATATAGAACAACAAAACAGCAAAAATGTTTAAACAACTAGCTACTAGGTAAACATAGATTGTAGCTAGAAGTCAAACCAATTTGTAAATTTTATTCCTTGATGCAAGTATAATACAAATAATGGTAGCTCTTTCCATTATAGCTATAAGAAATAAACATAATACAAAAAAAAAACTTAGTAGCTCTTCCATTATATCTATAACAAATAAACAGCAACCACAAAAACAAACTCTGCTGAAGTAGCAATTGTGACCTAAGAAATACTGTTTCCCTTGTGGACAACTAAATAGTAGTAAACCCTGCTGGGAAAAAAAATATTGGGGAAAAAAATTATTGGGGCAAAAATGTAGGCAATTTGTAAAGAAGTTTAGAAAGTAAAGGTAGGGATCATGGAAGTACAGAAGAATTAGAATATTGCACAGTCAAGTACCTTGTTTACATTTTCATGTGACATTTAATTTTCATATAATAATTCCTCTACTTTTTTCTTTTTTTTTTTTTAGAAAAAAGTAATATTAGAGGGAAAATGTTTATGAAGCCAAGAGATCATATACAAAAAGACCGTGATGACATTTCTATTGGTAAGAATTCTGCCTATGGAATTGTACAAAGAAGCTTGCTCCAGAATTGAATGTCAATAAACATAATGAGCCACTTCGATTGTCTTATAAACAAACTTTTGAACTAATATTAGTAGTAGATATAGATTAGTAGCTATTGCATCCACAAACAGAGTAGTAATGATGGAATCATATGAAATTGTAGATTGTTTTTTTTATTTGATTACTAACTAATTAAATTTACATATATTAATTGATGTGTTTTGGGATTAGACTAAATGATTAATGAATGAATGAATGAATGAATGAATGAATGAATGAATGAAGAAATATACCAAGTTAATAAATGTAGTCGCATTACATTAACTGTGCTAATACCAGTACAGCTTAAATTAGTTTAATTTAAATGGAACACAAAAGTTTGGATGTACAAACTCGAAGTAATGATGACTCTGATCACGTAAATATTCTTTAAATTGCTATGCTAACACTCTCGTATGCATGGGGTTTGACTTCAATTTTTTTTAATGAATTGGGAAAGGCATTTTTCTTGGTCTTTCTTTTGGTATTTCTCCTACACTACTCTGAGTTTATAATAATAATAAAATAATAATAATAATAATCTCCAACCAACAGTCCATTGGAAGACAATGGATAATAATAGCCAGTTTCTGATATTTTTCTCAAGGACAGAAGACAGTGATGACCATTCTAATAATGTCGGAAACAGAGTAGCATTTGTACAAAAAAATGTGGGTGCTAAACTGAAAGTCTCATTCATCACTGTAAGTATAAGATAAACAACAACTATTGTTTCAATAAAATGCTCTGTTTATGGAGCATTATTATATAAGATTTTTTGTATAGCTATTTAACATGTTCAACTTAAAGTTCGTGACAATTTTATGGTGAATATGGGACTATGTGGCAGAAAATACACCTGAATAAATAAATTAACATCAATAAAAAAAATTGAAAAAAATATTTAAATTTGTGGTTGCATGTGCAACTACACATCATAGATAAGCTTTGCAGGCATACTTAATCAACAGACTACATGCCTTTGAAATTTCTTGTATGGTAAGCCAGACCAGTTCTCAATACTGTGCAGCAGCAATTTTTTACCAAAAATTCACTTGCATTTGGAATTACTTAGTGGGGTCAGTGCAAGAGGTCCATATTGTAGCCTTATTTACTGGCCTTATGTGTTACATAAATACATTCTTTGTAGGTGGTATATTGTCACTATTTAGGCTCTTAGGGATAAATAACCCCTCTCTAGCAGCATCACTGAACTCAATTAACTTGTTTTGTCCTAGTGAATAACTGTTAATCTTTCTATCTTTTGAAAGTGATTGGACCTGCAAAGTACATAGTACTGCTTGCTTCAGGTAAGTGATAGTTTTTACTAAAGTCTAACTTCACCGGGGTTTGCACTATAGGAAATTGAAAAAAAGGCTGATTTTCTAGTTCCTTGAAATGACTTCACTACAGTTGTAGAGGCAAGGGTTATGGTCAAGATTATCCAGAGCACAGACAGTGAACAATACTTTCAGTAAGACAGGCCAGGACCACAACTCCTTCCTCATAATTCAGATACTGCTGCAGCTATCATACTTTTAATTTCTAAAACTATGTTACATGAAATACAAATTCTCTAGTGATAAAATTGTTTAATGAGTTATCCTTTTTGTGTTAAAATGACTTGTCGTACAGTTAGACATGCCTAAGTTTCACATCACATCACCCTTGGTCTTTCAATTAGTACCGTTTAAATTAAAGAAATACAAAATTTGAGGCTTGAAGGAAGAGACTTTTGTTGGCAATTAGCTAGATGGAAAAGAAACATAGAACTTAAAAGGTCTGTTCAAATTATTGTAGCAGTCTTAACTGAAATAGTTAGCATCTTCAGAAAAATTCCTTTTTGTAAAGCTTCCCTCAGCATAATATTATATTTCATATCTCTCATATGCTGCCTAAAACTTATCTTCTCCATATTTTCGCAACTACTTGTAGGGCCACATTGAACATCGTCATGTGTCATTTATCCTGCAGACAAATGAAACATCCTTTCCAATCTAATTCCGTGTAATACAATACATAAGCAAATTTGCATCAACCGACCCTGACATAGCTATATTTACATCTAAACTTACTGAAAATGTTGCAAAACCTATTCTATAATAACTAATTACCAGTTAAACATTTCCTGCAATACTGTTGGGAATTGCTTTTTGACCGCTCTTGCAGAGGTCATTCATCAAGCTCCAAAAAAATATTTCAAAAATCTTGCTGGCTATTTCAATATGAGAAACTTTATTACTAAGGCCCTATCAAAATAATTTCTTGTTTATCATCCCCTCCCTCTCCAATTTTTGACTCAAGAGAAAAAAAATTATCTAATTTACTGCGCATGCTCAAGGTGTGCTCTAATTAGAATATTGCTGTGCACCAATTAGAACAGCATGGTGTTTGTCATAGTTCAGATCAGAAATGGTGCCCAGATTCTGAAACCCTGGTATGGATGCAGTGTAGCAGAAGGAAGCAGCATAGCTGATTTTTATGCTAGCTATAGCTCAGGACAGCTGGATCATAATTTGCGTATACCTGATGAATATCAAGACTCTGAAGTTGCTGTCAAGGCTGCAAAAAGTAGGAGTGACATGATATTAGTCAGCTTTGATTGTCCAGTTGCAGAAGTGGTCAGCAGCCTGGGGCAATACATGGATTTTGTTGTGTCCACCAAGCCTGCTGCCCAAGAAACTAAAACTCTG
>WLWI01005075.1_pt1 | contig 11037 bp, 8 predicted proteins | sample 6701501 | NCBI WGS metagenome assembly WLWI01 (sample SAMN12718690, study PRJNA515312) | sponge metagenome | isolation source: marine sponge | host: Mycale hentscheli | place: New Zealand: South Island, Marlborough, Capsize Point | collected 2014-11-01
AATCTAATTACAGATAAATTTGAAGTGAACATAACAGATCTTATTCAGGAAAGATTGGGCAGTTCCATTTATACTACCATATTAGCCCAGTATGCAGGCATTCCTGAGCGATTGCTTCAGTGGTACGTGAATGAGAGGCCTGTAGGCCCCACAAATACTGTATTTAATGTCAAATATGATGGACTTAATTCATATCTGCGATTCAAGCACAATATTAATCAGACCTATGGAACCTTCATGCTGAAAGTGAATGGTACTAAGTGGAAAGACACACTAAAAATACCTAGTTCTCAACAAATACCCAGTCTTTTTAAATCCCCTAAATCTTTCGTCAACAAAGTAGTAACCAAAGTAGTAAATGGAAATATTCTTTCTGGTGTCAAAGCTACTACTAACCCTCAATCTGATATGTCTGGACATCAATTCCTATCACATGATAAACATATGACTACAAACAGAAAATTTAGACCAGAAATAATTCGTTTAGGTCAAGATAGGAAACAAAAACCTATCCCACGAAGTCACTATGTTGGTGAAGACTCAATTGTTTCTTCACGGACCAACTTGGCCCCTGATAATAACAAAGAAAGTGGTAGAAAATTCCTAAAGGAAGTCATTCGTTTAGGACAGAACAGGAGACAAAAAAGTACCAACAATCAGTGGAAACATCAACCTGCTCATGTTCAATCTCTAGAGAAGAATATTCATAAAAGTATTGTTCCAGAAAACACAATTTCATCAACTCCTTCACCAGACTTTAGTGAGTTCAAACTAATATAACAAAAGCATGTCAACATACCATCATACATTTTTACATGTTTATGATGCATACATTTTATATACATACACACAACCAAAGTGTAGTCTTCAACTAGAAATGATGGCTAACTTTATAAAAAGCAATTTCATCTGCAGAAAATGCCAAAGAATTACATAATAATATAAATGTACGATCATTTTTATGACATAGTATAATATTAATACTAGCATCATTGCAAGTAGAGGTAAATGGCAAACTCCAGAAATATATCCATCATTTGGTGAAAGTTCCGTATGATGCAAAGGTCACATTGAAGTGTATATCTCCAACTTCCAAACTGCTCACTTTTGTTAACACTACTTTAGACTTGGACCAAAACTCGTGGAACGGACTTTCTCCCTATTTGTTTGTATACTCCAATATCACCATTGACCATTTTAATGTCAAGAATAGGGGTTTCTACAGTTGTACTACCAACGTGACTACAAAATCATTACAAAAGACTCTAATCACAACTAGTGAGTTAACATTGTGAACTTGGAATTATATACATTTGGCAATGGTGTCTATATAGTTTTTGCACGATAGTTATTACACTTCACAACTTGAAAAGATGAAGTGAAATGCTAAAAGTAAATGCATGTAAGACCAATGTGGAAGTCTTCACACCTTACTCACCTCTATTTTTTTTAGCAGCCTCCTACTACAAAATAACACCATCCTAATTATTGTGAGTAGTGTTTTCTTATTTTGTCAAACACTTCAGTTGTACTGAAGATTGTTTTACTCGCACATGCTACAGCAGCAGGCCAAGTGATCGTATTTGTTTAAAAATATTTTGGCAAAACTCAATTTCTACGAATCTAACATACTTTAAACTTTGCCCAATGACGTATTCTTGAAAATATACACCACTGTTAACTTTCTAATCGGCGTTCACTTGCTAAGGTGCTCAAAATCCTGGATTTTGTAAGCAAATTTGGCGAACCTTAACAATTTAAAAGGTCACACCTAAACCCACCTATACATAATGATTTTTACCTATTTTGTGGGGTGGGGGTTTGCTTGGAATAGTAACTCGACATACTGGGCCAAGAATACTATAGCACATGAGTTGAAAGGCACTTTAAAAATCATACTGTATAATGTTGGCCTATAACTATAACAAACATAGTAGGGACATCCTGTTGTCAGCCATGTTTATAAGAAGTTCATACGTATAAAGTATTTTGAATTTTTAACTTAATCTCTTTAATTCAATCTAATTACAGATAAATTTGAAGTGAACATAACAGATCTTATTCAGGAAAGATTGGGCAGTTCCATTTATACTACCATATTAGCCCAGTATGCAGGCATTCCTGAGCGATTGCTTCAGTGGTACGGGAATGGGAGGCCTGTAGGCCCCACAAATAATGTATTTAATGTCAAATATGATGGACTTAATTCATATCTACGATTCAAACACGATGTTAATCAGACATATGGAACCTTTATGTTGAAAGTGAACGGTACCAAAGTGAAAGATATTTTAAAGTTACCTCACCCCCAACAAATTCCAAATCTACTTGGATCCCCTAAAGCCTTCATTAACAAAGTAGTAACCAAAGTAATAAATGGAAATATTCTTTCTGATTTGAAAACTTCCAAATCTGATGCTTCTCCAAATCAATTCTTATCTCAAAATCACTATAACCCTACTAGCACAAAACTTAGACCAAAAAAAATCCATGACAAGACACAGCAAACAAAGCTAAAAGATCACTATGTACGTCAAGACTCAACTTTCTCTTCACAACAGCAAACAGACAGTGGAATACGTGATAGAAATGATGTCACATCTTTTGTTCCAAAGAAAACTAATTCACTGACTACTCCACTAAATTTGTGTAAGTTGAAATAAGAGTCAGTAATTCCAAAATTTATTTTTAATAATAAGTGCAAAATTTTTTTAAAATTTCTCAGATGCCATTAATAATTTAAGTGCATAGGTACAATTTTATAGTGTACAATTTGAAAGGGCATAAAGTCACAATTATGCTTTGTTGTATACTGCTTTATACTTAAGTATACATTTTGTTAATAAAAAGCTAATTCAAATTACAAAAATAGTGGTAACTTGTAATTCTTTTGTGGAAAGCTGTCATTTCACATGTACCAATTTTACGCATTATATCACCTTTTTGTTAATTACATTGTGAGAGCTCTATCAATGGGGGAGGCTGGGGAAGCTTCTACCCCACATTTTGTCTAAAAATTCAGCTTCCCCCTTCATATTTAAATGCTGTGTGCAGTATGTTGTTGAACCCCAAATTATAGTATTTAACTCAATAATTTCATGCTAATTACTCTCAATGATGGTATTTTTTTTGCCTTGTAACTGGGTAAATATAACTTAGACATGCCTGAACTTGTCCCTCAAAGACATTTCTAGATGGAAATATTTCATAAGAATTCAGTTTATTGTATTACTACATGTTACTTATAGCACCCGCAAAAGTTGAGGGAAGCTCAAAATTACTCCTTAGTAGAAAAAAGCATTTTAACAACAAACTCGGAGCATTATTTCATTCAGGCCAGGAAAACAAACAAGATAAGATGGCCAAGGAAAGGATGTCTCAATCTTATAAAACTAAAATACCCAGTCACTATGTCAGTCAAATGTCTAATCAACAGCAGAAAGACTCTAGGAACAGAAAGTATTATGTTAGACCTCAAGAGAAGACAATGGATTCAGAAGCAATTCCTTCCACAAGTTCTTTAACTGATGATTTAAGTAAGTCCACAATATACTTCAAATATCCAAGCTATAATTTCAATTGAATACCATTAGTCAGCATTAACTTCTGCTTAACTTTTAATCTATATTGAGATATTATTTAAGTAAATAGCTACTTTAAATTGTTTAGTTCATGTTTCATCTTTCACTTGTCCGTAATATACCTGTATATTTTGCAAACAAAATATAGAATATATTACCTTGATAATGCTAGCCTTCTATTGTCAACTGTTCATCTTGTTTATTATTTGTCAGATTTTATTTACAACTTATTAATCTCTTTTGCTGTTCTCTTTGAATAAATTTTATCAGTACGTTCTTCAATTGCCAGTCATAGTATGAATGTGATTATAAAAGAGACACTAGTTTGGGATTATTTACTGCTACTAAACATTTCTACAATATAAACTGGTGGTATTCCAAGATACAATATTTCATGTATTAAATATATTTCCAAACAGCACCCCAACAAGATAGAGTAAATGACATTTCTCAAATGAACCACTTTGAAAGTAAACTTGGAGCAAAAATATTTAAATTGGGTCAAAGGAATGAAGAACAACCAAACCTGGTCAAGGAAAGATTGCCTCAACCAATGGAAACTACAACCAATGTCAATCAAGGTGGTCAAATTTTAAACATTGTTCAACAGAATGAAGATTCAAAAGGTGAATTGAAATTTGGTGAGAAGAACATTTACATTTTAATTTATAGCTAAAATGTGAATTGGTATAGGTGGTTTATAAAAATTGAGTCCTGCTTGTTCATATACTTTTGATATTGCAATGCAAATTAAATAAAACAGATGTATATTAGAAACACTACTTATGGTGTAAGACTTATTATAACAATGAGTTCACAGTGTTGTAGCAATAGAGAATTAAAGTAGCCATTTTTGCACATTAATTTTTATCACTATTTCACTCATTCAGGCACTAAACAGCACAATGTGAGAGATGGACCAGTAATAACGGTAGATGGGTTTTATGTGAGAGCTGTACAAAAGATCATACAATATGCACCAGAGTTGCCTAATATGATCCAAGAAGGCTTAAAGTATCTTAGCAAGAAGTTCTCAAATGTAAGGAATAGGCTTAATAGTGTGTCAGATTCTTCAAGTAGTTTACTAGATTACTCGGAACCTAGTAATCTAAAGGATGAAAACTTCCGTGAAGATTACATTCATAAATCATTTACTCCCAAAAATAGATTACATTTAAGTAAGTAAAATTCATCCTTTTTAAGTAACATTTGCAATTATATAGATATTCCATTTGTACTTGCAGGAAAAGCAGGCTTTGTTCTAAATCCCCACTAAACTTTTAATAGTAAACTAATTCAACATATTGTATTTAAAAAAAAACAACCCTATGGCAAGGTTATATACATATTCATATATATATATATATATAATATATATTATATATATATGTCATATGAATTAGCTACACAATTTTCCATATAAATTTCATTCTTTATAGACTTTACTGAAAAATTATCATTGTTATATTAACAGTTGTTCTAGTAATATTCTGTTTTCCTTGACGAGTTCATAAAATACTTAATCAAAAATGAATAACAAAATACAAATTTCAGCGTTGCCTTTCTTTCTTAGAAACTCGTCCAAATTCTGCTTATAGAAAGATAGAGGAGAGAGGCCAGATTATCGAACAAGAAACAGAATCTGTGTCAACTGATCTTAAACCTCACATCATTATTGCAGCTTCCCTACTCGTTACTGGAATATTATTATTTACTGCTAGCATTATTCTAATCATTGCACACTGTAAATCCAAGAAAATGAAAATATCTCAGACAGATGAAGAATCTGGCAATGGAAACGTATCAAGGAAAAGTGGGATAACCTCTAATAATACCAGGTATATCAGGAAAATGTTTTATATCAAAAGTCAATAAGTATACGAAAAAATTAAAAATTGCTTATAGTTTGTCAAAAGTTTGTCATTTATACTAATGTTGCTTGTGGAGCTGATTTATACAACTTATCAGAAATCAAATCAAATAGCAAAATAATAATTATAATATTAGCTAGCAGAAATAATAGTAGTGAATTCATCTTTCATATATAATAACATTTTATATTGCAGGAGGAATAAAGTTGCCCCAATCAGCTGTTAGATAGTTAAACTATACTATAATGTTAGACAATTAAATTAATGTGTATTATTTTTTGATAAAAATTATTGGGGCAATTATATATTTATTGGAAAGTTTAGCTTTGCAGGGCTAATTAGGATTGTGGGTATATGGGTATATTTAATCATAAAAATAGCGCAGGAAGTACATTTTGAATAGTAATGCACTCATCTTTTATGACAAATGAAATAGCTAGCTCATAAACTAGAGTCAATGTTTTGTTTTGTTTTTATTATGTGAGTGAGTGAGTGACGAGTGAGTGAGTGAGTGAGCCAGTGAGCGAAGAGTGAGTGAGTGAGTGAGTGAGGAGTGAGTGAGTGAGTGAGCGAGTGAAGAGTGAGCGAGTGAGTGAGCGAGTGAGTGAGTGAGGAGTGAGCGAGTGAGTGAAGAGTGAGTGAGTGAGTGAGGAGTGAGTGAGTGAGTGAGTGAGCGAGTGAAGAGTGAGCGAGTGAGTGAGTGAGTGAGTGAGTGAGGAGTGAGCGAGTGAGTGAGCGAGTGAGTGAGTGAGGAGTGAGTGAGTGAGTGAAGAGTGAGTGATTGAGTGAGCGAGTGAGTGAGTGAGTGAAGAGTGAGTGAGTGAGTGAGTGAGTGAGCGAGTGAAGAGTGAGTGAGTGAGTGAGCGAGTGAGCGAGTGAGTGAGTGAGCGAGTGAAGAGTGAGTGAGTGAGGAATGAGTGAGGAGTGAGTGAGTGAAGAGTGAGTGAGTGAGTGAGTGAGTGAGTGAGTGAGCGAGCTAGTGAAGAGTGAGTGAGTGAGTGAGCGAGTGAAGAGTGAGTGAGGAGTGAGTGAGTGAGGAGTGAGTGAGTGAGTGAAGAGTGAGGAGTGAGTGAGTGAGTGAGTTAAGAGTGAGTGAGTGAGGAGTGAGCGAGTGAGAGTGAATGGGTGTGAGTAAGTGGCTCCTCCCACAGTTGTTTGGATAGTGCATCCGCATTTTCGCTCTCCTTTCCTTGTTGATATACTATCTTCACATTGAATTCTTGCAGTTTAAGTGCCATGGACCTAGGTCTTCTGTTCAGGTGGGTAGATGATAAAAGTGACACACACAGCTTATGACCTGTAACAACTGTAAAACTCCTCCCATACAGATAACCAAGAAAATATTCAACACTGGCAACAATTGCAAGTGATTCTAGTTCAGTTATTGAATAATTTTGACCTCTGCACCTCTCAATTGCATTGACCAGAAGGCTATCGGTAAAACTTTGTCTCCAGCTGCTCCTAGACCAGTCCCATTGGCATCTGTGTGTAACTGGAACTCATCCTCTCACTATGGTACATTCAGAATAACAAAATTAGACAAACACAAATGTAACTCTCAAAATCTCGATCCATGGGTTCGGTCTACTGCACCACAGGGTCTTTCGCAGAAGAAGTTGCTTGTTTCAGTACTGATGACAGACTTGCGATAGTTATTGATAAATTTTCTGTAAAAATTTATAAAGTCAAGGAATTCAGACACTTATACTTCTTTCCTCCCATCAGCACTTTCCTTGTGCTTGATACTAGCATCTTTCTGCAACTATATTCAGCCTTTCTGCCATCCTTCCAACCCACTCACATACACCTATCTGGCTTAATGCATCTTCAACCCACCCAGAGTACATGAGGTTTATGCAGCCTCTCAGATTCTCACCATACATCATCTGGTGGGAACTCAACCCTGTTTCTCTGTTATTAACTTGCTACAAAGCAAAAAGTGCTAAGGGCAATAATGTCACCCAATTCACTCCTCACTTAACAATAGGCTTTAGTGAGCCATGAAACCTCTCCACTAGGCCATTGTCCTTGGGAAAGTATGGGGTTGTCTCAACCTTATCTATCCCTAACAATTTACAGAAATCACTCATGATGTTCCCTATAAATTGCGAACCTTGGTTCGAGACAATTTATAAGAGAAAACCTGTTTTTGTAAAGATGTTTGTTAGGGCTTCACCAACTTCTTTGGCTGAAAATTTGATCTCAATGGCAATGTGTCGGGCCACCTGGATGCCAAACACAGGTAAGTGACTAGATATTTATTATCTCCCTCGCTTTTTGGCAGGGCCTACAATTGTGGCATACTGAACCATTGTTATCCCTTACCTAACATTAAATGGTTTATATCATGTCATCCCTTACCATTTGTTTATCATGTGCCACTCTGGTTTTTACATGTGCGTTGTCAGACGAACTGCACAGCGATGTTGTCAAATCATTCTTCAAGTTCAGATGCTGATGGACATGCTTCTGGTTCTTCTCCCACTGCTCCGCCTACTTCTCCAGCCATCCCCACCCCGCCCCCACTGTATCTGTTCAACTCAAGCTTCCACCGTTCTGGCCTGCGGACCCCGAGCTCTGGTTCGCGCAGGTAGAAACACAATTCGCCTGTCGCTGAATCACCTCACAGAGATCCAGGTTTTCTCCCTCTCACCGGAGTATGCAGCCGAGGTCAGAGATCTATTACTCAAGCCACCTACTGACAATCCTTACTCAACACTCAAGACGCAACTCACCAGATCCACTACAGCATCTGAGTAGCGCAAACTGCAGCTCCTATTCACATCAGAAGAGTTAGGCGACAAGAAGCCAACACAACTCTTGCGTAGAATACAGCAACTGTTAGGAGATCGTCCTGCTGTGGCTGACGAGTCATTCCTACGTGAGTTATTCCTCCAGCGCCTCCCGCCAAACGTCAGGATGGTTCTAGCATCAACTCCAGTGAACTGGTTGACAAGCGTTTGGAAGTAGCTACTCCAACTGGAGTCATTGCTACAGTGACTAATACTCCAACTGGAGTCATTGCTACAGTGACTAATACTCCAACTGGAGTCATTGCTACAGTGACTAATACTCCAACTGGAGTCATTGCTACAGTGACTAATACTCCGGATATATCTGCAGAAGTAGAGCACTTACGAGATGAGGTTTCCCGACTTGAAAAGCTGGTGAGGAAGCTCTCTCACTCTTCTCGACCCACTAGTCGTTCTTCTAATCGTTCTCCATGTCATTCTCCTCGTCATTCGCCAATACCTCAGCATACATCTGACTCACTTGACCGTCACTCTTCGCAGACATCGGATTCCTTCTGCTGGTATCACCAGAAGTTTGGCAGACAGATACCAGTCAAACTCCCAGGCAAGGCCCTAGCGGCAACAAGTGTCCCTGGCCAGAACATAAGTCACCTTTTCTTCAATAAAGATCACCTTTGAAAATTCTGTTTTTTAGTGGACATAGGTGTCCGCTGTAGGTGTGATTCCTCCCTCTTCAGCTGAACGCTCACATCCATCTGACACATTACTCACTGCAGTGAATAATACTACCATCACAACTTACAGCTCACGTTCCCTCACACTGGATCTGGGTCTCAGACGAAGCTTTCGCTGAGCATTTATGATTGCAGATGTTGGCCGGCCAATTCTTGGTGCAGACTTCCTCCACCACTTCAATCTACTGGTAGATCTCGCCAATTCTCAATTTGGACAATGTGACTCGGCTACGCATACAAGGCTTAGCCACTATCGACTCTCCTAGTCCAATCTGCCTGCCACATACACTGGATGCTGACTTCTCTGCACTTATTCATGAGTTTCCATCAATCACTCGTGTTAACATATCTAATTTCCCAGTAAAACACCACACAACCCATCACATCAAAACCAAACCCACCAGTGTCAGCTCAACCACGCAGACTTGCCCCAGAACGCCTCCAAGTAGCTCGACATGAATTCGAGCATATGTTGCAGCTAGGGATCGTCAGACCTTCCTCCAGTCCCTGGGCTTCTCCTTACATATGGTCCCTAAGAAATCTAATGGAGATTGGAGACCGTGTGGAGACTAACGCAATCTCAACAATCATTCAGCACCTGATCGCTATCCTATTCCTCACATCCACGATTTTTCGGCATCACTGCGTGGAGTTACAGTCTTCACGAAGATTGACTTGGTACTTGCACATCACCAGATCCTGGTAAAGCCTGAGGATGTTCCGAAGACAGCTCACACAATTTGGTTTATTTGAATTTCTGCGTATGCCATTTGGCCTCTGTAATGCTGCTCAGTCTTTTCAAAGATTTATTGATGAGGTTTTGCACGGTCTGGATATGTTTTGGATACATTGACAACCTGCTTATTGCTAGTGATACTCGGAAGGATCATCTTGATTGAAGAACACAGTTCATCAATGGACTTACTTAGAACCAGTATATTACCAATATCATAACAGGACCCTCCAGTATTATCTTCTGGAAGTGTAGGAGGGGCTAAACTCTGTAATTCACTAAGTTGAGGATGATCCTTCTCATTCTGGAATGCGTGATCTGATGTTGTACTGCTGGTCTCCAGTAATTCTAGACAAACCAAAGATCTCATGCAGGGAGGGAGGCACACACACACACACAATTACCCTTCCTAGCTAATACAGAATGGAAGGGTCTGTTGAATGTCCAATTTTTTCCATAAGGAATGTTGTTGTGTACCCTAAGCTGAACAACTACTTTGGCACAAATGTGGCAATGCTGACCTAGCAACAATTATTGCTAGGCATATATCAAATGCAAAATATTTGTAATAATTATGTAACCCCCTGAAAAATAAATGCCAACACATATTGAAAACAACAACAATAATAATCAAGAATCAGCAGCAATAATGCACCCTTTACCAGTAGCCAGATAGGCTCATCTCATATTTTCAAGCTCATTCTACCAAATAAAAGTGGTAACACTACAATATGGCTAACAGTCCACAGTAGTAGCAATTTGATTCATGAAAATAATATAACCTTATTTTTAGAGGAAGATAAAAACATTGTTTATTGCTAGATCAGCACTTATAACTTCAATTATTAAAGAGAGGAGTGTGTATTCTAATGATGTAGCATTGTTCTGCAATGTCTTTAGGAGCAGAGAAGAGTTGGGTTACAATGACCAACTTAAACCTGCTCACTCGACCACCAAACATCTTTGCAGAGTATTCTTCTCCATCAGATGGCTTGACCAAGGACAGGAACCTAAGAATAGATAATAATTGATTGATTAATTAATCAACCAGTCAATCTAATAATTGGCGAGCAAACGGAGCGAGCGAGACACTTACAGGGGTAACATAATTGAAAATGGGGGATATTTGTTATCGAGCGAGCGAAGCGAGCGAGATACTATTAGGAATGCAAAATCGGGTATATGTTATATATATATGTATGTATGTATGGATGGTGTTCGGGAGTAAACTAACAAGTTACTAGTAATAACTCCGAAAGTGTAGGTTTACTTTTATTGTAATATAGAATACAATTGTAGAGCAAAGATTATGAGATATAAGAAGAAGTGAGAATAAAACGTAACTAAGAGTAATACGAGTAACAA
>WLWI01005077.1_pt1 | contig 11035 bp, 14 predicted proteins | sample 6701501 | NCBI WGS metagenome assembly WLWI01 (sample SAMN12718690, study PRJNA515312) | sponge metagenome | isolation source: marine sponge | host: Mycale hentscheli | place: New Zealand: South Island, Marlborough, Capsize Point | collected 2014-11-01
ACGAAATCACATCTAACTTCAACACGTGGGTGCCTAGTTACCGCAGCTATTTTAATTCAGCTAATTAATCCTCACATATTTTAATTGACCGCCGCCTGTAATCGGGCGGCTCGAACAGATTTAGTACTACCATGTCCCCAAACCCTTTCCTCCTCCCCCCCCCCCCTCAATAATAGAAGGTAAGAGGTCGGCTACGCCAGACTGTGTATGTGTATGTATGAATGATTACTCACTGACACACACACACACACACACACACACAGACAACTGACTTGACCAATGAACTTGAGTGCTGCTATGAACAAGTCCTCTGAGCAGTTTAGCTGGTGAAGCGGTTTCTTCAGAATGTCCTTCAGTTCCTGAATTGTGTAGAAAGCTTGTTGCTGCCCCTCTCGTTGCTCTCGGTTACGAGCTCGCACCTGACGAAGCAATTCATCAACTTGAACATACAACTCGGGCACTTGGCGAGGAAGAAGCACTCGGATACTGGGCGGCTGGGCAGAGACTGAGCCACTGGCTATCTGTGGGAAAGAGGATTACGAAAGATAACCCATCAATGTACTGGCCACACCCATCAACTCACTAGCCACACCTATTCAACTCATTAGACACACCCAAAATATTTACACACAATTTTAATATAGCCACACCCACCCAATCCTTAGCCTCCTAATAACCACACCCACCTGGTCCTTAACCTCCTAATAACCACACCCACCTTGTACAGCGCCTTCCTGAGACTAGCTATGTTTTCTCCAGAGATACAATTGACGAACAAGACCTTCAGTACCAGAGGCATGAGGGCAATGTCAGGACCCTTCACATCCTGCAACTCTAGGGCCTCCTACACAAGATATATACGTACATGCTGTGTGACTACCACTGTGTAGACCCCTTACCCATACTGCCGTGTAGACCCCTTACCTGCACTGCTGTGTAGACCCCTTACCCATACCACCGTGTAGACCCCTTACCTGTACCACTGGGTCCGACTCGTATGAAGCTAGCATGGAGGAATCTTCTTGGATTGATCGCACACTCGTTGACGCCATTAGACTAAACAGTCCGTTGCCTCCCTGTTACAGCACACGTACACAAACTTGACCCTGTACCTCAAACAGAATGCATGTGTGTGTGTGTGTGTGTGTGTGTTTGTACCTGCTTGTTATGGAAAGTGATCCACTGTATACAGCTCCTCCTGAATTTCTCCTTCTCTTCTCTAGTCTTCAGCAAGTCCATATGTGTGAACACAACTACAACTGGAACTCGTTCTTCAGACCGGGACTGCACAATGAATGAATGAATGAATGAATGAATGAATGAAAGAATGTGGACCAGTACCATGGTAAGGCTATAAAGCCTAAAAGCCACACCCTCCCACTTGCAAGCCACACCTTACTTGAATGTCAGAGAGCCAGACTGCCAAACTGTGCACTCCTTCCCTTGCGTCACACACCACCACGTGCAGTGACTGGGAGCAAGAGAAGCAAGAATACACAAACTCCAACTCCGGATCTCCACTGAAGTCCCACAAGTCTATAGTCAACCATTTGTTACGAAATGAAAAAATCTCATTGCCTCGATACTTCCATTCTACCACCTGAATAAACAAACAAACAAACAATACAAACAAACAAACAAACAATAAACAAATAATACATCCACTGTAATCTAAGCACGAACCAACCATCTCGATGGAGCTCTAGTTGTCAGAGTGGGACTTACTTGCAGTGCTCTTTTGTTCCTGCTATGGACCCCTGTTAATTTAGAGACGATAGTGCTCTTGCCTGATCGATGGGGTCCTACCACGACAACCCGAACACTGCCCCAGGCAGACTGGTTAACCAACTTCAGTCGCAAGTACTGCAATATGGCCTGGGGCCCCTCCTCCACCACAAATGTGGGCGGGTCATCCAGTGACAGGCTGTCCAATAGGAGGGTGTTGAGGTGGTCCATGCGCCCGAGTTCCAGAGGCAAGCAAGAAATCTGTCGTCACAACAAACACACATGCAGTTATCAGCCATGAACACGAGATGGAGAGAGAGAGAGAGGAGGGGGAGGTAACATAGTCACTATAGAGACAAGGAGAGGGAGGGGCGATGTTAACGTAGACCTGTTGCTTAGTTACCTAATACAGGTATACAACAGAGTAGGAGTGTGTAATATCCTTACCATATAAAAAGACTACTACCGCAGCAATACGATAGAACACTCGACAACCCAGTAGCTATGACAACCTCATGGATGCCACAAACACATATAAGCGTCATGCATGGACGACTTCACAAATGAATGAATTAGACTTGAAAATTAAGTTCAGGTAACATCACCCCCAGTAATCATTAGGTAAGAATCATCATCCTCACTAATCATCAGGTAAGAATCATCATCCTCACTAATTATCAGGTAAGAATCATCATCCTCACTAATCATCAGGTAAGAATCATCATCCTCACGAATGATCTGGTAAGAATCATCATCCTCACTAATGATCTGGTAAAAATCATCATCCTCACTAATCATCAGCAGTATTAATAAAGTTTGGTGAGTGTGCTTGATGAAAACGTGAATTTGCGGTGTATTACTTATTAAATTGTTCTCTTTCACTTGAAGCTTCAAAATGTAATTTGTGTGGCAGTTTGGCTTTTCAAAAATCACACCAGTTCTATTTAATGATCACTACTGTAAGCAACTGATTACTGTGAATATTAGCAAAGAAGAGTGGAACAGTCGTAAAGAAGTGGCGTCCAGTTCATCAGAGACACCAAACATATCAACATTAGTAAACACAAAGAATAGTTTACTAGTGAACAGTTCACATGTATCGAGACACACATGTACCAGACACATATACTATAGGTACACTGTACTAGAAACGTACATACATGTACCAGACACATTTACATGATATAGAAACATGTACCAGATGTATGCACCAGACACATGTAGATACACCACAAACATGTACATATACCAAACACATGTACACCACACACATGTATGTGCACCAGATACATATACATGTACCAGACACAACTAGACACTGTACCAGACACAACTAGACACTGTACCAGACACAGCTAGACACTGTACCAGACACAACTAGACGCTGTACCAGACACAACTAGACGCTGTACCAGACACAACTAGACGTTGTACCAGACACAACTAGACGCTGTACCAGACACAACTAGACACTGTACCAGACACATGCACGCTGTGTCCCTCCAGCCATCACACTCACCGCTGGATTGTGCGATAGATCCAGGTGCTTGAGTGAGAAGCTGAGAAGAAAACTGGGAAAACGAGAGAGGAGATTGTGGCTGAGGTCAACAAACCAGAGTTGCCGGCACAAGATGCGGCCATTCCTGTAGCCGCTACAAACATCACCGCTGAGATGGTTGTAGCCCAACCTCAGAACCTGCAGACGAGAGTCTTGCTTCCAGACGTCCAGACAAGGCAGTGCCATGATGATGTTATGAGACACATCTAGAGACTCCAAGAGAGGCAGCTGGAAGAGAAGGTCTGGCAGAGAAGTGATCTTGTTATACGACAGGTTGATGTGTGTTAGACAAGAGATGTGTAATGCCTCCTCGTTCAAGAAGGAAGGCAGGAAGGTTGCCAAGGAGATATCCTCCCAAAGCAGGTGGAAACTCCTGGCCACATGGATAGTTGGTCGAATATCTTGAATAGAGAGCACCGACTCATCATCTGCTTCCATCATGCTGGAATCTTCCCAAGAGAAGGTAGTCTCATGAAGGTCCTTCAATTCCATGTGCTTGAACCTAGCAACCTCATGCAATGGATACTCACCTGGAACAAAACCAAAACACAACAAGTATTTCCCCAAAACCTGAACACAACAACACCCGGCCAACTTCATGTATTGTAAACAATCATTCCATACTTTGTAAGAGGATTCCAAATTTTACATATTGCCCTCTATAACATGCGCAATACTGCAGGTTGCCATGGCATCATCATACACATGCACACATGACAGTTGCTGAACACCATCACCAGGAGTAATAGATATAGAGGAAGGGTGGGGCTATGTAGATATAGAGGAGGGGTGGGGCTATGTAGATATAGAGGAGGGGTGGGGCTATACAGATGCTGCAATTGATAAATAATTGCCTCACGAGTCATTATTAATTCATTTCAACAGGAGTGGGGAGAGAGAGGGGGAACTCAGTTCAACGAGGAAATCAAACTCTGATTACTCACCCATTCTCATGCCAAGCGCTGCCTCTAGCCACACCCACATACTCACCAATGAGATAGTCCCTGATGACTGTAGGATACTTCTCTATAATATCCAGAGGAATGGAGTAGCCCAGCAGTCGTAAGTGACTCAAAATATTGGCACTGTTGGTCAAGATAGCCCATTCCATCACCTAGGCAACAAGTCACATGATCATCACACTGGCAACAGACGCCAAGTAGACAGTACCTCATGGACAAAGTTCTTTTGCTCCTGCTCTGTAGTAGTCTTGATCTGCAACATCAAAGGAACATGAACAAGCTAGCACAAGATCCACGTCTGCACTGCTGATGACCACTTACCACAAATTCATTGATGAGAGGTCTGGCCATGATCTCTTGAAAGGCCAGCAAAATGGAGTCGCCGTGCTCAATACTAGTCTCATAATACGGCATCGTAGGCTCACAGGACTCACAGAATCTCTACATATGAAACAGCCACACCCATATATACCACGCCAACATGTACACCACACCCACAGAAATGACCAGTTTCGGGAAAGCCCGCCTAAACGTGGCATCAGAAGGCTACAGAAACTATTCTTCTTGAGTTACACGAGGAGGTTTGTGTGAATACAGTAGATGTATTGTGTAGACGAGGAAGTGCAACTGGGCTTTTCATCCCGTGGTAAGCAAATCGTTTGTGAATGCTTTCTTAGCAACGCTGCATACAAAAGTCCAACTGGCAAGCATTCTCAGCCAGAAGTGATCACCAGATCTCATAACTGCTGCACCACAAGCTAGAGCTAACAATTTCCATCTATTTACACCATATAATAATAATAATAATAAATAAATAATAATAATAATAATAAATAAATAATAATAATAATAATAAAAGACTCAGTGTGATTTGTAACACTATTTGCCACGTTTAGGCGGATTTTTCCAAAACCAATACATATCACATCCACATTAATACCACACCCACATTATATATACCACACCCACATTATATATATACCACACCCACATTATATATACCACACCCCACTACTACATTTACTGATGAATGCCCTCTGAATTGAAGTGAGTGATAGCATATGTAATGTTTTAAAGTCATACTTGTGGCTGCTGGTATCTTTATTATAGTACTAGTGACTCCACACAGAGATGCAACCTTCATCAATTCAACTTCCTTTATCTCTAGCCATTCAATGCCAGTCACACACACACACACACACACACACACAAGTCCCTCCATTGTTTCAGTTGGCTAACATAGCTTCCATTTGGCTGGACAAGATACAGCCCAACATACAATGACTGTCTCTACTGGCAACACCAAAATCAGAAAAAGCCACCACAAGCCCCCCCCTCCCTCTGTCTTCTTTATTCACTTCAACTCACTGACTGTATCCATCAGACACATCACTTCATTCATACCTGACCCCACCTAACTAAACAACCAGTGTGACAGATATCTACAGATGAAGTATAAGGTAAAGGGTAAGTGGCTAGGGCTAGCTTATAACCACACCCATTTTATAACTGCAGTGCATTCCAGGTGTATCTTGTTTCTCCCCACTGCCCACGGCCATGCTTTAAACTGAAAGATTAGTTATTATCTACTTGCACCACTTCACTACTTTCAGTCACTTGTAACTGAGATAGCGTAAACACACACACACGTGTGTGTGCATGTGTACATGTTTGTGTGTGCGTGCGTGTAGCTTGGTCAAATGAATATGACGTGACTACATAATTATTTAGAAAACAACAACAACTGTTTGGCGTAACTAGTTAGCGACCATTAATTAGAGTGTGATGTGTGTATGTGTGTGCATACGTTCACTAACTAACAGTCAATTCTAAGCCAGAGAACAGCTGAACTTCCCTGCAAGCACACCATTTAAACATTGCAAGAGCCAAAGGCCACCATAACCAATACCAACTAGTTAAAAAAAAGAAAAAAGAAACAGAAACAATAACAACAACAAAAAAAACACAGGCATATTAAATGAAAGGATTGATGAGTGAATAAATGGATGAATTGGTTAAATGCTTTTCCCCAGATACAATAGTGATCGCAACATGAAGGCAAAAGACTGAATGAATTAATCGATAAATGAGTGAAAGACTGAATTAATTGACTAGAATAATAGCAATTCAGTCTAAACCACACCCCTTTATTAACTGGGGCCACACCCCTCCATTTTAAAACTAGTCAGCAACTGACTCACCAATGACTCCTGTGAGGAAACGACCCTGTCATTCATAAGGTCAGCCTTGGTACCCACCAGTGCCCTTAGGGCGACGGGAGAGACACGTTGAGCCATCTCTATATAGTGCTCCAGTCTATCAAAAGAATCCTTCCATTGCACACACACAAACACACCGTAATTTAGATAATATTTACAATAATAAAGTGTACTACAATGTGCTGACTCAGCAGTTTTTCACTTGCTGTGGAGAGCTCATCATAACATGCTAAAGCTGTTACAACAGACAACAGAATGACGACATTTCACTGAACAGCACTGTGCAAACACTACTGTGTGGCTACACCCACATACACACACCACCCACCCACACATGGCAAGAAACTGAGTCAGCTCAATACACTCGCAAACACAACCAGCAGTCTATAAATATCATCCCAGTACACAGCTCACTCTTCGAAATATCGGACACACCCACTGACGATAATGATTCACTACTTTCACTTAATTTATGCACAAATAAGTTACATAAAACACATGACACTAAATCACATGACACTAAATCACATGACACTAAATCACATGACATATAAACAGATCACACAACATCAAACAATACCACATGATATCAAACAGATGGTATGGCACTGTCACTAAACAACAACCATCACACTCACCATATACACACAAATCCTTCAACCAGGACAACCCTTTCCCATAGTTATGTCACAAGACCACTGCCTCTATACTCAACCCATCTTGTCTAGTCAACTTGCCTCAGGGAATAAATAATTACACATGAAATAACGCAGAGTATCATGAAATGCAGTCAACAATTCCTCGCCCACCAGCTACTGCAGACTCTCCTGCACTGTCCACACCCTCAGCTAGAAGAACACTCACTTGTCTGGTGAGGTCAAAGAGGAGGATCACCATTATGGCGGGGATGAGCTGATCACGGCGCGGGCTTTCCACCATCTGTATTCTTATCTCTCGCCCACAGATCTGAGCACGTGCATGAAGGCTGAGCCGGGGCCCACCAGTAACCCCCTCCTAATAAAGTCAAAGCTACTATTGTATAAACTAAGAAAGATTATCTGCTAAATATTCATAAGTGATTTAAAGTAACCAAACTCACAAAACAATGCTCCACGAAAGTAGTCTTTCCCACTCTCTTCTCCCCCAGCAAGACTACCGTCACCTCGGACCTGCAGAGGCCATTAGAATGATAGTTAAATAATGAACTTTGCAGTGCGACTGAAAATCAAGCTAGCCATAGCATAGGCTACCTACCCGTCCATGCCTCTCACGCGCTAGCAACCAATCATATTTAATCTCAGCAGTTCAAAGGTGCAGATACACACCGCCACATAGACCTGTAAGCTCACAGACTGACACTGCCGCACCTGCAGCAGACGACCTTATCGAGAAAGTGTACCGTACACCGTTCAGAAGACGTAAGTACAGTACCGTCATGTGAGAATATGGAAGAAGGTGTGGCTGATGCGGAGAATGGGTGCGGTCAAAGCAACGAATTAAAATTCTGGTCGGGTGGGTGCGGTCAAGTACACACATTCATCCGTTTTTGCATTCCGTCACGAGTGTAAAATTAATTGGGAGGATTCCCCCCCCCCCCCCCCCCTGCACATTTTTGCGGGTACTTGCGGTGAAAGAAAGCGTGTCCTTTGTGATCTTAGCTAATCTGTGGTAGTTTGTGAATGACTGTGGACCCGCCAAACCTCCGGCAACGGCTTACTGTTGTAATCGTAGGTTCGGGCAGAGTTCTAGCTTGCCAGTGTGCAGTAGAATCTGGTTAGTCTTCCTACACTTCTTAGCTTTAGAATCATGAGTTCTCTGAAAGAGTGGAGTGTGGCTTTCCCAAGAGGAGCATGCTCACTGTCTCACATGGATAAAGTCTTGTGGAAGTCTGAGGTGATACCAGTGAAAGGTAGAGGGCTTCTGAACATCCCAGAGATAGCACTACCAACACAGCAAACATTTCCTTTTGAAGACACTACCCTAGATGATTCTCCAGTGCTGGAACAAGAAGCTATTTCACCCACTCTGTCCATAGATAGTGGTAGATCGACTGGAACTTCTCTGTGGCCCTCAAGCAAGTATTTTGTGCACGGTGGACCTGGCTTTTCCATTGGTGTTCTGGACTCTACAACAGGTACAATAGATCATCTACCCATTCCTTTCCCCACCACTCAGGTAGATCTGCTCAATACTGACAATTTCTGCACCAGTGAGGTGACGTGTATGACTCTCGTTGGCGAGAGCCAGCTGTGGGCAGGAACAGAGTCTGGTAGTTTGCATGCATTTGAACTGTCCCCTGGACTGAGGCTCACAAAACATAGCTATTGCAAGCTGCCAGACTGTGTATGCTGCTTGCAGACTGACACTCAAATCACTTCAAAGTATTTCTCACTAAATGGGAGGAGATGCAATCAAGGACGGTTGAACGTCAGCAAGGCAGAGATCATGGTAGGATCATCTAATGGCACTCTTACTATCCTTAGTGGCGAGGCTAACGATAGGGGCTCTCTCCTCAACATTGGAAAGTGCCCACGCAAAGTGGTGCATTTGGGAGATGGGAGGAGCTGCTGCAGGGTGCAGTGCATAGCTCTGGTCTCCTCAATAGGAACTGAACATTGTTGGTGTGGGTGTGGCTCCAGGATTATCATCCTGCAGCGAGGCAACTGGAAAGTGTTGGCCAGACTGGATGCTATGGTCGGCTTTCCTCTGGACGAGTCTGAAGACGACGAGGAAGGTGAAGAGCAGAGTTGGATGGACTTGCAGGTACGGCATTTGGAACCCACTGAAGATGGCATATGGAGTAGCATGGAGCACTCTCCTGCTGTAGTTCTCTGGGATACTAAGTACTTTTCCCCCAAGCTAAAGATATCTTGTTTGTAAGTTGGTTAGTTTTCCCTAGGTGTGTGTGTGTGTGTGTGTGTGTACAGGTATGATATTCATAGAGTGTTTATGAGGCACAAGCTATTTGTCATATGACTTGAGTATGTGTGTGTGAGAAGCAGCTATGAATAGTATTAAGATATTTAATAATAATAAGTTGCATAACAGCTGAGCTCTTTTGATTGTCACACTCCCTTGCATGACCACACCTACTTATGTATTTCATTGCAGTCAATCACGACCAGAGACTCCGTTAGTGAACCACCAGGCCCAGGTCACCGCCCTGGCTCAGCTAGACGACCTGATCTGCGTGGGCACTCAGGGGGGCTATCTTCTCTTGTTCCACATCCGTCATAGAGCCGGTCCAGTGCGTACCAGGAACAGCATTTCATTAAACGGCACCCAACCTACAACCTTGTCACTTCCTTCCTCACCCAAGATGACTGGCAGGCATAGACGGCAGAGTGGTGATCTTGACTACACTCTAATGGGAGCCTCTCATTGCAGCTGCCAGCCCATCATCAGCATTTACCCGTATGGGACCACACCCCCTCCACACTCCCCTATTTCCACTCCCTCCTGCTCCCCCCTCAACATCTTAGTGCTCACTAGCTGTGGCACGACCTCGCCTGACTCCTCCCACCAGAGCTCCGTCCACTTGTACGAGGTTACTGGAGGTTCTCCTCTGGAATCTCCACTGTGCAGCCCCCAAGGGGGTATGATCAAAGGAGGAGGGCGTGTCTCTTCCATGTCCTCCAAGTCCTTGCCCTCAGGCTCACTCGTTAGAAAATGCAGCCTCAACAACTTGGAAGACTTGCCCGAGCTCACGCTACACACAGTGAGCAAGAATTCCGTCTCTTACTTGCCTCTTCAGAAGTCTTCTTGACTTATGAGCCCAGCCGGCTGACTAAACTCACTCTCCTCTCCCTTCATAGCATCCATCAATTATTTATTTATTCAATCGATCATCATCATCAGCCATCAAGCTTGCTGACGCACACTCACACACACCAGACATCCCAGAACTGCACACATGTGTGCTTGCAACTCAGCTCTTCTATCTGTGACAGCATTGTTTCTTACACTCTGCACAAACTGTTGTTTTTTGTTTGTTGTTGTTTTTAATCATCATGATCATGAATGTATAAAAATAAAATGATCCAATGGTTGGCATAAAATTAACAGGCAGGACTAAGTGATACTGTGTCAATGATTGAGGAAGACAAGTCACTTGGAAGTCACTGATGCAGTGGCAGGAGAGGTCATTTGGAGGAAGACTTAGGAGGTAGGTGCTGAGCTATTGATGTAGAATTATTGGAACACAGTTGTTTTGTCTGCAAGGACAGCAAACACAAGCAGAACATAATAGCCAGTATCTCTGCAAGCATGCACCTGGCACGTGTGGAGCTACCAGTTGTGCCAGGCTAGGTAAGTACAGTGTGCCAGAACTGATGCTTGGAGAGTTGACAAAACAAGAACAAGTGCTCCTTCATAAAAAAAGAACTAGTTTCATATAGAGCTGTCCTTCTGACACGTCTAACAGTCCTGATACTGTTACTGACATGTCTAACAGTCCTGATACTGACACGTCTAACAGTCCTGATACTGACACGTCTAACAGTCCTGATACTGACACGTCTAACAGTCCTGATACTGACACGTCTAACAGTCCTGATACTGACACGTCTAAC
>WLWI01005078.1_pt1 | contig 11031 bp, 4 predicted proteins | sample 6701501 | NCBI WGS metagenome assembly WLWI01 (sample SAMN12718690, study PRJNA515312) | sponge metagenome | isolation source: marine sponge | host: Mycale hentscheli | place: New Zealand: South Island, Marlborough, Capsize Point | collected 2014-11-01
AAGAAAAGCAAACAGCGGCTCGCGAGGGAGTGTGGGGGGGGGGGGGGGGGGGGGGGGGGGGGGGGGGGGGGGGGGAATCAGATTAATCTATTGTTTGTTAACATGTAGTAGCTATGTACTACTTGTGCAAGCCATTCATGTCATGCACAGTGTTGTTGCTGTTTTTGTTTTTTTTGAGAGTTCATATTTTCATTATTACTGTTGACAAACCAAACTTGGGGTCTGCTAGGCAAGTAGCTAATCAAAGAAAGAAAGAAAAGTGTGACTATGCTAATCACTGGCAATATAGTTTGCTTTGTTGTTGTTTTTTTTGTTTTTTTTTGTCTTCTTGTTGTTGTGACACTTCAAATATTAGTAAAAATATTAATGAAATAATATCAAAGATAAAATTCTCACTTTCACGTAGATTAGCTAGTACTTTATAGTGTTAAAATGCCATCAGGTGTCTTCTACCGCTTGCCAATTCCCCATAAGTATTTACTTACGCTGGGTGAAATTATGCATCTGTTTCTATAATGACAATAATGACAACAATAACAACAACAAACATTATATTATTATGATATCTTTCCTTTATGAACACAGTGGTTTACTATGAGCCACAAATCCTATTCCCTATGAACACATGTTTCCCCCCCACCCCACCCACCCACTACTTTGCTACTACTTGTGCTTTCAATAATGCACTCTATCTACTGCTTGCTGCCACAACAACAATCAAAGAGAGAGAGAGAGTCTACTTTAAATGTGCTCAAATGAAAGAAGGACTCTGGGTTGTTCAGTGCCTAATTAACTATTCCATTACAGTTATTCTTTTTTCTTTTTTTTCTTTTTTTTTATTATCGCATTTAGGAGGGGCAGAAACCACTTCCTTAGTTTTAGGAAGGGCAATGAGAGTAACACACAACATTCTGCTGTATAAGAAACACTTACAATACTTCTGAACATGCAAATTTTATGTTATATAGTGAAAATGTTAATACAAAAGGATTTCTAAAGGGGGAGAAAGCTCTTCCTGGGGGAGGGGGCAAATTCTCCCTTTGCCCCCCCCCCCCCCCTTGAATGCAGCCCAGTCATCCTACCACCATTGATTAAGAGATAACACTTCATCCATTAAGTTGTTTGAGTGATATTAGATGGAAATTCCGTTCATAGCTCAAATATTTTACCTTTGATGGACTGCCTTTTAGCTGCTTCCTCTTAGAGCCACTTCTTTTCTCCTCATCTTTGTTGACTGTGGACAAAGCTGGGTTACTGCTGCCACTCCTCCCTGACTCTCCGGCGGTTGCTGTCGCACCTGCAGATTTTGAGCCTCTGGATTTGGATAGCTTGGGAAGGGACGCTTTACCAGTTCGCCGTGGAACCCGTGAGAAGTTGGAGCTGCCGGACAGGACGTCCTGATACACAAGCTTGCGATAAGATGCCCACTGGCAGTGCTCTAGGTAAATCTGCAGCAGAACATCAGCAGAAGGATACCTGCAAGCATAGGACAATACAGATTTTGAGGAGGAACAGTTTAAGGATGAGAGTGGGGAGAACTTGGAGGAAGTGTGGAGAACTTGGAGTAAGTAAGGCTGAGCTACAGAGAGAGGTAATTAGGTGGGACTTCAGGATATAGCTAGATACAATTCATTTACTATAGTCCATATTGGAAGTTTACAGGACTAATACAATTTCTACTATGCATATTATTATTATTATGGTTATTATTATTACTATTATTAAGATTTGGCTGTGGGTTTCTTTCCCCATCTGTTGCCTCCACAACCACACTCTGATAAGTTGGTCTCCACAATTGGCTTATCAAAGTTTATTCTGCACTGGTTCTTGGATTCGTGGCAAATATAAAGGAATGGACCCTTTTAATATCATTTAAAAATAACATATTCCCACCCCTTTTTATCAATCGGCTTTGTGCGATTAAAAAACGAGTTTTCAAAGTTTGTTGAATCAGCCTTGTATGTATCATCAGAAACACTTTTTATATGGGAGGAGTATGGATATATAGTGGTTTCCTCCTGTGTTGATTTAGATGACTGTGTAGTCTTTGGTAAAATTATGATTACAACTATTGTAACATTTCTGAACTTTTTTAAATTACTTATTTCATATTTTGAAAGCTAACACTGCACTTTGTTTTCTGATTCTTAAAATTTATTTTTTCTACTGTGTTTTTGTTTATGTAAAGATCTTTTTTCGTTTCCAATGACAGTGGTGCACACGTGCAAAAGGACTAATTAAGACATCATGGTGATTGTTAGCAATGAATGCAACAAACGTTTTAGTCAAGAGGAGGGTGTGGGGAGAGAGAAGGGGCAGGGGGCGTGAAGGAGGAGGGTGTGGGGAGAGAGAAGGGGCAGGGGGCGTGAAGGAGGAGGGTGTGGGGAGAGAGAAGGGGCAGGGGGGGCGTGAAGGGAGTAAATGAATGATCGCTAAAGATCTGGTCATTACTGAAACTTATCAAGTATGCCGTCTATTGCAATTGGGGACAGGGAAATTAATTTCGCATGCACCTACAATAGTTTGCAAATTGGGACATTGGATAGCTACTTATTTAATCACTTGCAACAGTCAGAGACTTTTCGGATGTTGTCCCCTGCCCCAGTGTAATTCAAGAAAAACTGTTTACAAAACAACAACAAAAATTTCCTCTCCTATCCAATTGCCAATAAGGAAGAATGGCCAACATGGATGTAAGCTTTGTCCTGTGAAAGACTGTACGGTTCTCAGCTGTCTAGAAAATTGATCCACAGTATCCATAACTGGTGTTTTCAAAACTGTGCCGGTGTCCCAGGGCCATTAGAATATTCTAGGCTGATTTCTTGAACGTGCACGTAGCCACTTGAAATTGTCACCCTAGATGGCACAATGAAATTTACACCATTAAAGATGACCTTTATGACCCCAGTCACAGGGATAATTTTCCAGGCTTTTTTTCCCCTTTAATTTTGTAGCTAAAAATATGGTTTGAGATGCCCCATAGTCTATATATAATCCCAGCTGACCGAGAATTATATTTGTCAGGACTCTATCTCATACGTGAGGATTTAGATCATAAACATTGAACTTTTATACCCACATTTCATGTAGAATTTGAGTATTATTAGCCCATAAGAGGGTTAGGGGCAATAGGATGTTGGTATACCGTTGAAACACAAAAATCAAAAGTTTTGTGCTGTTTCTCTGAAATTATTATTTATTTATTACTATATTATTATTATTATTATTATTATTATTATTATTATTATTATTATTATTATTATTATTATTATTAATATTATTATTATTATTACTTTCACTGCTAGATAAGCACAATTTCTTAATGTTACAGCTACATGTATATACCAAAATGAAAGCATATTAGTTTATTGTCACATATAGAACAAATTACACTCCATATTTTAATAGGCATACACAAACAAATAGCCAGCCAGCTAATCCAAATAAAATATTACAAAGATGATGATAGAGATAAGGAAACGCAAACTGCAGTACTAATTTAAGGTTTCTGTTTCTCTTTGCACTTGCTAATTGTAACTAGGTACTTTTAACTTGTAGCTATATCCCTGCAATTTGATCATACAATCTCTTAAGACTTAATTTTGACAAAAAACTGAAGGAGATGAAACTAGAGGAGATAGATTATTTGCTAATGATAGGTTACATCAAATACAGGGCAGTCTGCCGTCTTGCAACTCCTACATAACCCACACACGAACACAAGGGCACAAAACTATATTAGCAGTCCACACACATGTATGTGTGTGTGTTCACCCTTTTTCTTCTTCTCTTGCTCCAAGCCTCTTTTGTGGTATGATAGGAAAGCTCAGAAGGTCAGCTTTAACTACATTTTCCCATGCCTGGAATCTTATGCACCAGTTAGTGGGTGGGTGGAAAACCACAGGTCACTCCAGTCAGCCGGCGGCGGCTAAAGTGCTCAGCCAGTGAGATACAGTACACACATATAGCTAGGTATCCCATGAATTGAATATTAGGAAAGCCAAACAACTGCTGTAAGTGCAGAGAATCAAAGCAGCTAGTTCAAACAAAAATCATATAAATGATCTACATCCAAAAGTTATAATAGGAAGTAGCTAAGAAAGGTGAAAAAAAGCCATACTAGTTTGAAATTTTATCACCTTCTGTATTCATAGATGGATTCTCTTTCTTTCACAGAATCATCTTTTTAAATTCTACATTAAAAATAAAAAATAAAGTCATTGAAAGGGAGAGATTATAGTTTGAAATATACATTTTACAAAAGTACCCATATTGCCATAGCTATTTAGGATTTAAATCAGCACTGTAGTAGAGTGAGCCTGTCTGAAATGGATCTGCAGGATATATTGGAGTCGAAAGCACACACACACTTGTGTGCACGCTTCAAATCACAAAAGTAAATGTTGCTTGCTGTTATTGAGGAAAAACTATACGGTTAATCTACGACAGCCATCCTTTGGTGCGTGAAACAATTTCACGCTCTAGCCAAGAAGAAAATGGTGCGAGAAGATTTAGAGAGAATGTGTTATCAGTATGTCACAGACCAAGAAGGCAGAGTTGAATCCTGCAAAGCTGTACACAGAGTTAGCAAGCAAGCCAGCCACCATGACTTGGTTTATCAGGCAAACCATATCCCCATGAATATAGCTAGCTGACTACTTGACTGTATATTTATTTATACCACATGTTCAAGCTGCAACACATAGCTTATTGATAAACCAACTTGTTCATTTATCTTTATGAAGCAGATGAATTCCCTTGAAAATAACTATCACTGTAGCTAAATATATACAGCCGCGTCACCCAATACAAATAGTACTATTTGGAGGCAATACATCAGTGTGTTTGTATGTCTATCCAATAGAAACAGAACTAGCAGCTCGAGAAGGCAACTGATGGCTTAATAAATAATATATCTATTGCTAAATAAGTGCAATAGGGTTGAAAAGCAACCAGGCATGATGAATTGTTTAAACTATGTCTTAATTAACTTTGCAAACCTGATTGTCACATAGGCTTAAGCTAAGCAATGCTAATCAGAATTGCACGGGTAGACAGGCTGGCACCAAAAGTTTCTTTAGCGGCAACCACAAAACATTAGAGCACTGGAGAGTATTCCACTGGCCCCTAGCAGCTCAGGTAAAGATGGAGGGCATCAAGTTACAGTAGAATAATTGGCAGGTGGGATACGGTTACATGGAGACAGATGCACTATTGTATAGGAAGGAGTATGAAAATGGATCTGCTCTCTTTGCTGCACATTAAAATATAGTTCCTAATTTGCATCGAATAATTGGAGGAGATAAAAACATAATGAGAAGTGATTTTAATAAAATTTTAAAAAAATTTTTCTTGTAAAGTTTATTTTGAGGGTGTGGCTGACTGCTATGCTGTGCACTTACCAATATTGCATTTGATAGATATTTCACCTGTAACCCTTGCACACAAGTATATACATAATATGTATTAATAGTAATGTTCACTATATTGGCTTTATTCTATTTTGATAAAGAGGTAAACATTTGGCAAAAAAGTAGTTAATGATTTTTTTGTTTTAGAAAAAAATGTCTGCCTGTCTGTCAGTCCAGTGCCAACGTATGGGATGGATGCACATGTTTGTAAACACCACAATAACGATACACAAATAAACAATAGCTCAAGTCCTGTCAAGGAAACTGGTCTAGGCTTTGATTTGATACAGAAGATACACCATGGGAACCTTTTCAGAGCAGTCATGGAATTGAAAAACAAGAACCAAATGATACCGGTATCAAGAAATATCAAATATCAAATCCACTTCTATTATTAATTATAATATATTTTTTTGATTTGCAAAAAAAATTATTCATGGAGCGAATTATTTTTCAGCAGCTGTTATAACCAGGAAGTATGCTATACTTGTCCAAATTAGGAATGCCTTATTTCTACTTGTTTTGCAGTTGTTGATGCAACAGTTCATGATGAGACGGTGTGTGTTTCCCTGCAAGTGATACTAGAGTAGTAGGGTGGGGCTGATAGTCTTTCATTGCATGAGCACGTATGTAGCGTATTGACACGATGCAGCAGATCAGAGCACGGTTCCAAGTGAGTGGATGAATGTCTGCCTCGTTCATTGACGCTGCACACATCTGGTATGTTATAAACATGATAAGATTATTTCAGTGGCACTTAGCTATTTGTCAATCAGCAGAGAGATCATATTTAGCTATTTGTATTAAATCAATTTACTGTATAAATTTGATACACACTCTGACATTTTTATAAACAGCTATGACATAAAAAGTAGTTCTTCAGCTAAACTGCATAGTCTTTCAATCTTTTTTATCTCGGTTTGATCATCTCTTTCACCATAGGTGCATTACAATACAATAATACTCGTGCTTCACCTTGTACATGACAGTTGTCCAGCTAAGAGAGACACAGATTCATCACAGACACTGAAAGTAATGACTTTCTGAGACTGACTCGTCTTGCAGTGCATTTCTGAGTTTATCCTTGTTTCAATAAATAATTTTAATAGCTTAGTTACAGTCTTTAACTGAGTCCCTAAGCCAGTTCATTCAAATGATACAGAACCCATATATGAAAACGTGTCATAACAAGATGTTACACATTATTACCCACCACTATTATAATTCCTTTTATGCCACCACCGTGCACAGAGGCACTGTACACTCCTGAATGTGTGTTACCTCTGCAACACCAATATCATCATAGCTATATGATCTGCTTATACGGCTGTTGTGGCTCTTCATGACTAAGTGTTTAGTCTCCACTTAATGCACGACATTCTCTTACAGGCTTGATCCCAAGACTGGTGGTCTGTTGTCTCGCATTTGGAGCCGCGCCAAAGGATAAGCAGCCCAGCCTTACGTGTGCGTATGTGTGTGTGTAAGGATCATGTGGTCAGCAGACCAGTCAGTGAGCTGGACGGAGACAAACATAAACCGTACAAACGCAGGAGATGGAAAAAGTGAGTGGGTGGATGGGGGGGAGGGGGCTGGCTGATATAATTTGGGAGACTGTGTCTGACCCTTAACTGGCAACAACTGGTCTCGTTTTTTGATGATGGATTGGTTGAGTGTCGAGTCTAATTTTAGGCAAACACCAACACAGGAGGGTTTTGCCCCTAGTTGCTCACTAATTAAGGCTTCTTTCTGAGCATATCCTAGCAACCATAGAAATAAAACCTTTTTTTTTTGCCAGCCGACGTGCAACGTTGCGTGATCTTGAGGGGTAAGTATTTGAGGGATGTGGTTGTTGCCGTGATTACAGCACGGTCACTGCGGGCAACTTCCATAAGCTGATGCATCTCTCTCAATAACAAAGCACATCAAACCAAGTGATTGTATTAGCGAGATGAAAACAAAAACGATAAACAGGATGAACTATTTCAGTTCTTAGAGGGTGTGGTGGCATGGAGTTGACGAGATTATAAGTAATCTTTCTACTGGTGTGCTGAATGCAACTATAGAGTTGCTGTGTACAAGACCAGGTAGGTAGCTATGAAAGTATTTGGGTTAATTAGAAATGATCAGCACATAATGACAAAAGTCTAAGAGTGCAAAAGCTTTTGGACAGCTTTTAATAAAATATAGCACAATTCACAAATCCAGCATCAAATATATATATTATATAATGTATATCAATGTGTGTGTATATATTATATAATGTATATAAATGTGTGTGTATATATATATATATATATTATATATAGGTATGTATATAATATAAACAAGCAGCCACTTCTGATATTGAATCCTTCCAAGCACTGAAGGGAAAGCACAAATCCCGCTTCTTTTGCCAAAAGTGAGTTGGTTGGCACCATCAGCAGATGACAATCCTGCCGCAACAAATTAACCAGGCCACAAGTATGTGAATCCAGAGGCATTTCAGAGGGTCCAAGATATTTGAAAAGAAGCAATCCAATTACATAGCTCTTTGACAGAAACTTTTGAAGTGCCCGTTTGATGTTGACCTTCGGCACTTAACTAATAATTACTTGCTAATACTGCAGGACTTTTAAATGAAATACTGTGAGGTAAATAAAATAATGGGACGTTTTGAATCAAATAACTTGCTTGAGTAGTTTTATTCGGCTATTTGAATGGCCATACCTCACCCGACTCTTTGTGTCGGCTGAGGGAACTAAGTTTTCAAAACTGTGTGGCTCACAAAACATTCAACTTGTTTGAAGTCGTCCCTTATACAGTGACTAATTGAAGCCTGTTTTTGTAAACCGCACTACCTGAGCAACCCAACCAACTCAAAATGTGGTGATTCAAAATCCATTCTAACTTGAGCATTAATCTCAGCTATGCTCGAAACGCATTATTAGTATGTAACACATTACTGAATCTGGGGGGTCTTATAATTATAAGCTTCTTGTCCCATACAGAACAGAACAATAGAACATATGATGAGAATGAATCAACCATTACATGACTTTGAAGACTCACTCTTGAAATGGTTGCATCTATTAAAGTATTAAAGGTTGTAATTCAACCTGAGGAGTAACAAGTAGCCTGGATCTAACCACGAGACACAGAGTAGTTCACAAAATAAGTATGTTTAAAAAATAAATGTTGAAATTATAAAAAAATCACGAAATGGTACTTTATGTGTACAGCAAACAAAACAATCTGAGTATTACACCCCAGGGGCATTTGTACAAGTCTTCCGCGTGGTACTCAAACACTCATGATGCAGAGGGCTGTGAATATTATCCAGGCGTATTCTCTAAGGCATAGAATGACAGATTTAATTAGTGAAAAAGACTTCTCACATTGGCTAAATTTGGCCAGTGAAATGGAAGCTGTTGGTATCCCTAGGTCTCTTGAGAGTCTGTGAATTTCTTCTGGAATGTGTCCAGGTAACAGTGCACTTTGACTATGAAATCACTTCATCCTTTGAGTCTCCTTCATACATTATTACTATAATAATCATATAAGGTAGCCCATGGGTGCCATCAGGGGAGTGGCAATCTAACACAATAGTTCCACATGGTAAAAAATGTATATGATATATGTGAATCTAATGTTCTACACGCGCTCAAAACTCATTCAATCTTGTGAGACAGCTGGAATCTAATCACTTCACATATTTAGATCACGTATTAACATGTAATTTTTTGTCCCGTGAAGGAACTGAAATGTGATACAATAAATATATTACTAGTGGTGTGCTTGAGCACAAATGGCAAGTGAGCCTGCCTTGTTAGGCTGCATAAGACTACAATAGTGTTATATGATGTATTTTACCTGAAGATGCTTTTATTTCATGGTGACAAAAATGGATTCTATATATATACTACAAGGGGTTAGAGACTATCTTTTCCAGCTCTCTCAGTGAACAATCACCACCTAATCCTTATTATTAATTGTTTATTTATTTATTATTTCATTTAACTACTTGTTTTGTTTAATTATTATATTATTATTGATGTTATTATTTATTTATTTAATTAGTTATTTGCTATTGCCTAGCCAGCAAAAACAAATAATAAATATAAGTATAAATAATATATATATATACATATATATGTATTATAGTTGACAATTAATTATAGCAAATAAATACAGAACTACTCTCTTACCTTGATTTATTGAGTAGTGATAACACTGTAGTATCAAGTTTAATCCATTCTGACTACTTCTATTACCAGTAGCTCTTGAACAAGCTCTCAGCTACAAAAGAAAAGGCCAGAGTTATTTTTGTAACTTTAGTTAACAAAATATGGAATTATGTACTTAGAAGCCATTCTGACTACCAGTGGCTCTTGACAACCAACAAGCGGCACTTAGAAGCTCAAAAATAAGGCGAGTTTTTTTAATTACGCATATACTGTTAAAGGGGATTCAATGCCATAGTAACCACTCCCCGCAACTGTTTAAATTGAAAAAAAAAAAAAAAAAAAAGCAACAAAAATACAAGTCACGTTATTTAAATGTTTTCTTTGTGATATTCTAAGTAGTAGCTGTAAACACACAATACTTTCACACAACTGGCCATACCTACACAAGACGTACCTTCGTAGTTAATCTAGTGGACTTTCAACTAAAAACTGTTGCTTTGGGCTTATAACTACGACGAATGGTGCATTAACTTACCGCCACTACTAACTCGAAGAGATATGGAACTCTGGCTAGTTTTTGAGTTTTAATTGCACCGCAAAAGAACTTAAAGCGGTAAACAATTCAATTTCTGGGATGATATGGGTAATGATCTCGAAACGGGAGGATTCTGTTTAGTGAAGTTTGGGACAGGGTCGAACACCGAGCTAACGCAAAAATACGCAAGGGTCAAAGTACAAAATGACATGTTTACATCCCCACATAATATATATATAAACAAATATCCCCAATTCTCAATTTGATACCACCGTATTAGTGTCTTGCTCGCTCACCAATATGGGTAGCTCTCACACCAATGCCACACCATGAACAGCCTAGACTTGGGGTAGCTCTCACACCAATGCCACCTAGACTTGGGGTAGCTCTCACACCAATGCCACACCGTGAACAGCCTAGACTTGGGGTAGCTCTCACACCAATGCCACCTAGACTTGGGGTAGCTCTCACACCAATGCTACACCATGAACAGCCTAGACTTGGGGTAGCTCTCACACCAATGCCACACCATGAACAGCCTAGACTTGGGGTAGCTCTCACACCAATGCTACACCATGAACAGCCTAGACTTGGGGTAGCTCTCACACCAATGCTACACCATGAACAGCCTAGACTTGGGGTAGCTCTCGCACCAATGCCACACCATGAACAGCCTAGACTTGGGGTAGCTCTCACACCAATGCCACACCATGAACAGCCTAGACTTGGGGTAGCTCTCACACCAATGCCACACCATGAACAGCCTAGACTTGGGGTAGCTCTCACACCAATGCTACACCATGAACAGCCTAGACTTGGGGTAGCTCTCACACCAATGCTACACCATGAACAGCCTAGACTTGGGGTAGCTCTCACACCAATGCTACACCATGAACAGCCTAGACTTGGGGTAGCTCTCACA
>WLWI01005079.1_pt1 | contig 11029 bp, 4 predicted proteins | sample 6701501 | NCBI WGS metagenome assembly WLWI01 (sample SAMN12718690, study PRJNA515312) | sponge metagenome | isolation source: marine sponge | host: Mycale hentscheli | place: New Zealand: South Island, Marlborough, Capsize Point | collected 2014-11-01
GGCGGGCGGCGCGGGGTGTTATTTGCTAGTAAGTATATAATGTATAGTGGCAGCTGTGATAATTGATTAATCAGTACATGCAGCAGCTCTACTATTAGATAAGGATAGAAGTTAACAATTAATAGTCTCTCAAAGTTGATTAAATATGTATTTCCAGAGGATGATCATCTAGATGAGGTGTCAGTGGTGATATCGGGTGTATCTTGCCGGAACTCCACTTAATATAATATGATCATTTTCTATTCAACACTGCGGGCAAATACTTTCCAACAAAAGTTGGTTAAGTATATTCTGCACTTAAATAGCAGCCTCCCTCCACAGTAAACTTAAAAAAAAAAGAAGCAACTGCAGCAGCTAATTAAACATACACCTTATTAACATTTAATTTAAAATTAATTTTCAAATCATTTATAATCAACCATTCATTAATATTTTAATAATTTTTGTAAGTTTTGATCCAAATATTTTGGACTCCTCCCTGTCATTAGCACTGGATCCGCCCCTGCTGGTACTAATCTAATCCATTATATTACAGATTTTCAACTATTATTCAAGCTTTATGGCTCACTGCTTCAGGGCAAAACTAATTCTTTCACTCACTTCAGCAGGAACATTGCACAGCAAGTCAGGATAGTCGTAGTACATTCCAACATTGTTAACTGCAAAAAAAACAAAAAACAAGTACGTATGATCGATGATAGCCCATAATACTGGAACAGAATATTACTTTTAAGTATATAAGTTTTTGAGCTTTAAAAAAAATTATCATCACTTTGCTAGCGTTGCTTTTCCAGCACACGATAGGTAGGCTTAGTAAACTGATTTCATTCTCCAATTTTTCTAGACAGCAGAGGCATTATTGGCGAGCGAGCGAAGCGAGCGAGACACTATCACGGTTAACTCAATTGAAAATCGGGGATATTTGTTTATATGTTTGGATGTACGTAAGGCATTTTTGTACTTTTCACCCTGGCATTTTTGTGTTAGTTCGGTGGTCGACCCCGTCCCAAACTTCACTGAATGGAATCCTCCGGTTTATCGATCCTTACCGGTATAAACTTAATTTTAAAAAAAACTCAGACATTATTTTTAGTAACTTTGAGTGTTAGAAGTTAAAATCAATCATATAATAATAGTGTAGTTTTAGGATCACTCGCCATTTGTGCTCAAGCACATCACTAGTATATATACATGTATATATACTTGTGTCTGGGACCTGACCCAGAAAGAGAGGTGATCGGCACTCGTAATTAACGTGTCTGTGTAAGCTGAGGTTTAGCCGGCTTGCGCGCGCCCCTCGGACCTTTGCTATAATGTTATTCATTTATCCTCCTCCCCTTTCTTACCCACTGAGTTCTATCTCATCCTGTTTCCTTTTATTTGTAATCACCTATTTCAAAATATGCGCAGTAAATTCAAGTTATACCAAGTGCGGCGGGAGCCTCTGTCGGGCTGGGTAATTAACTCTAGTGTGTATCTGGTCCTTCGAACTCTGTTTGAAGTCCATTGGGATACCTCTTACAAGGGTGTCTTCAACTTGTAAATATTATATATTATATATATTTATTTATTCCAAGCTAGATATCTTCACAATGATATTTTTAGGTAAGTGACCCTTGAGATACCCCATGATATCACAAAGTGTTATCTCATGGCTATATTGCAAGATCATTACCAGAGTAGTTATAGTAACCTGGGCCTGGTGTACAAGTTTTCTGGGTTTTTACAGCTACCTTTACTCTAGTGGAGCCTACCCAGCCAGGTTAGAGCAGCTGCTATAATATCAGCTGGGGGTTGCTGGAGCCCCATAGTGAGTTTTTGCCAACTTTACACCATGAATTACCAAAAACTACTTCAGTGAAGATATCTAGTGTGGAATAAACCACTTATTATACTAGTCAGAGTGATATGGCTAGATATTTCATTCTCAGGCTCTATTTTCACTGCCTTTGGCTCATGAAAATAAATTAGCCTGCTCATGAAATATTTCACCAGATCACACCCTGACTCATGTAATAAGTACTATATATACTATATATAATATATTATATATATTTACAAGTGCATGTGTTCACAGGGGTGTTTTTTTTAAAGGGTGAAAAAAAAATTTCATGGATAAGCTTCACAAGGATTAACTCCAAATTGAATATCAATGATCTGTGGGCAACATGTACAGGAGTCACACAGGACCATGCTGGGGGCAGGAGACACTGCTGTACTTTGCCCCACCCACTTTCAAAATCTACAACAGTTTGATGCACATGCCTATATCTATATACTTCAAATCACACGATCAGCACATGCATGACTTACAATCTGAATTCAATCCATGCTACTATGGTATTACAATACTATGGGAAGAGGGGAGGGGGATATTAGGGCTCTCATATAAAACTATGATGTGTGATTATAAAGACTTGTACCATGATATGTTCAAACTGTCCAATCAGATTCTCAGTTCACGGTGAAATATATTTCATACCCACCTCCTAGTATGTAGGTGAATAAGTGAACTGTTCAATCAAAATTTAGTTCTTGTGCATTTCCTGTATCTAAGAGCCATGCTATGTACAAGTCGGTTGCACCACTCCGCGGTTGCTCGGTATGGGATTTACACTATCCACAGGCTTTCAGCCCTCGGTTGTGTATCCCATACCAACCTCCACGTCCCAGTGTAAGCCATACATATTCATCACAAATGACATACAGTTTACAATGACCCTTAACTCACCTAATATTCCAATATCCAAATTTTTCAACTGATCTTTTATGCTTGCATACACGTCCATTCCTCCAGCAAAATCGGTGGTAATGACTCTAGTTTCACAGCTGTACTTCTCCTCTGGAAATTCGCGAATGCACAGGTTTGGAAAAATATATTCTCAATTAAATAACACCGCGAGAAATTAGTATTGTCTGAAAAGTTTTGATTATATTAAAACAACTCAAGAATAATATAATTTGTTTTTGTTTTTTTATATTATTTCTGGATTATATTAAGCATCACTGAATTGTCAATGCAATTTAAAACATCGTCAGCCTTCATTCTGCAGTCCAAAAGTTAATAATAATCAACAGATAAATAACCCACTCATGTTTGGAGATCAGGTGTATATAAGCACAAAGAGTGTTGCACCGTTTCTGCAAAAGTCAGCTCAAGCTTCATACCTTGGCATGTCTCTAAGCACTGCTATAGAAAGTACGCTGTGCAATATTTGGAAATAATGAGTCTGTAAAAAGTTCTTTTTTTAATCAGTATTTCAGTGTGCCTGTTACCACTACTAAAGTTATACATGTATGTTACTACCAATTTCAGTCAAAACGTGATTAAAAATAATTGGCAGCAGGAGAAGCGAGCGAGACACTCTCAGGGGTAACACAATTGAAAATCGGGCGATATTTGTTTGTTTATAATATACTATGTGTGGTATACTTCGACCCTCGCATTTTTGTGTTTGCTTCGTGGTCTACCCCTCCCCATACCTCCACTAAACAGAATTATTTATCCCGTATCATTCAAGGAAATTAATTATTTACTCCTTCGTATTAGGTTGTTATGAATGCCACAAGACACACTTTGGTCTTAAAAAAACATACTGTTAGATTCAACACTGTACAGCAATTCTTTAGAATTTCTTGTTTTTTCAAGTCGCAAAATGTTACGGCGAATGGTTACTATGGTATTGAAACCCTTTACCAGATGTAATTTTAAAACTTGGCATTTTTAGTAGCTGTGAGTGATTGTTGTCAAAAGCTACTGGTAACTCAGATAGTCAGAATGACGTACGCATGTATATTAGAGACTACAGAAAATACCAGTACTCGGGAAATTGAGGTAAGAAAGTGGTTCTGTATTGTTAGCAAAGTATATAATGGTCACAACGGCTACGTACTTAACTATTAATATTATCTAAGCAAGATTAGAAATGGACTGATAGACTCTTTTGAAGTGTTTCATTTGTGCACTGGCTCGCTCGCCCTTTCTGCTCAAGCACATAACTAGAAATTATCTTATGTAATCCTAAACTGCTCTGAAACAACATTTAGAGATTAATTTGTTAATTTGTGTTTTCTAAACTATACATGTGTGGAGCCAGTTGAAAAGTCAAACCAGAACTACAGAATTTATTATAAATAGATTTCTACAGAAGCAAAATGTTTTATATTTTCTAATATTATAATATGTAAGTAGTGTATGTTAATCTAGAAGTTCTATTGGAAATTCTAGAGTACCAAACCATTAGCCTAAGGATAGTTTCTGTTTCGGTCATGCAATATTATGTACCCCATGATGTGTGTAACTTTAACAAGGGTTCACGTTATTCAGAAATATTCGGTTAAAAAATGTATAAATTAGAATATTAAATCAAATATGAGATCAGGTGTACAGTTCATATCTACAACTTACTGATTTCATCAGAAACTTTGTCCAGCTTGCTCTTAGTTCGACTAATTAACACAATATTCAAACCCCTCCTAGCCAACTGCAATAAAGAACCAATATATACACGAGTTAAGGCTCAAGTGATTCACTTATTCTTAGTTGAATTAATAATAAAAATTATTATTATTATATAATAAGCTTGTCTGTCAGTAACGATGACGGTGTGTGTATTTATGAACAGATCGTTAGCTGAACCCGGCTGGTAAAGTCCCGCCACAAACTGAAGGGGGAAGGAAATGGCGACTATTTTTGCATCTAAAAGTGAGTGATATTGGTGAGGAAAGGACAGCATAAATTGATAAAAGTGCTCAAACAGGACGGCAAAATAGTTTCACAAAGCCTGTTTACAGTCATAGAAGGACAGAGGAACTGAGAAGCAGGAAGATATAGACAAAGAAGGAAAAGGGAATCCATGACTCAAGAACAGAGAGGAAAATACTCAGGGAGAAATAGAACATGAAAGGGGAACCGATGTAACTCAACCAAGTGAGGAGATTGTAAGAATGGAAAAAAAAATGCCATACACTTCTGCATTCCTAATTTACAAAGCTAGTACACCAAGCGCTGCTGTATGGCAGGGTACTGGCTAGACAATAATTGCTATTCTCTGCTCTTCAAGCCAATAAATAAATCCAGGGGTTCATTTAGGGGAGACCAGTCTTAAAATTTTAATGTAAGCAAAAATTTAAGTTCTAAAGATAATAAAGAAGGTGATTGCAAATGCTTAAATCATAATTAATTTTTTGTCTTGCTAATTGAAGCCTAGCTCCTCTTTTATCTTAATTATGCATGGAAGTTGTGACCCCTGAGATAGCGCAGCTCAATTTCAACCCCCCTTAGATTAATTCCTAAATGAACGCCTGCTAATCCGATGTTTTGACATACATATTTTAGCCCGATTTCTCTAGAGAAAGGACTTAACTAACTCCAGAAGAGGACTTCGAATTAGAAGTTGAAATATCAAAGTCACATTTTACCAAATATTTATTAGCAGTAAAACATAGAACAACTAATAATGCATGACTTGGTAAGAATTTTCTTGTAACACCTAAACTTACTTAATTAAATGAGTTGTGCAAGGCATCAGCTAATTGTGGAAGAGCTTCTACAGTAGCTAGAAATTAGCAGCGAAGTGACAAAAAAAACTCGACTTTTTTTTTAAACATTTTGGTGTATGTGGTCTAGTCTAAACTATATAGAATGCAACAGTAATAAAATATAGTAAAAAAACAACAACAACAAAACAAACAAACAACAAAACTAAGTGTTGCAACTATCATTTTACAGCCATATTGTACCTTACAGAACCTGGAATATTTGTAAGATGTGTGGAGTGTATAATTGCTACATTCAGGATAATGTGGCAGAAACAATAGCTCACCTCAATGGCATACTCCTTCCCAATGCCATCTGAAGATCCGGTTACAACTATCACCACATACATACACACACACATACGTACATGCATAAATACATACATACATACACACATACATACACATACATACATGCACACATACATATACATACATACATGCATACATACAATTACAAGAGAGTATACAAAAAACAACAACAACATTTGTATTAGATTCTTTGTTCTGTTATTTAACAGTTTCTGCAAGTTTTCAAAAACATCTTCACCATACAAATGTCTTTTGGCCTATTGAGAGATACTTTAACCTATTGCATGACTATATAATTCAAAACTTCTTTCAACTTGTATAGCAAAATTAATCCTACCATAGAAATTTATAGACTTGATTGAAAAGCAACACTTTATTAAAAAAACTTTCCATTTCAATTAATTTAATCAAGTAACGGGTGAACACTCACCTGCCCATTTTCCATATTTCAGAAGATTAATTCGTAAACCCCAGGGTGCTAAAAAATAAGCTCGAATTTCTGAACAGAAATTTTGAAGCATCCCAAGAATCATTCGAACCAGAACGACTGCCCCAAATATGGCAGCTGCATTTCTAAATAACAAGTCCGAATAAAAGAAAGAGAAAAAGAAACATAAATTAAAGCATGACTGACACAAGCACAATTCAGACAAATTATTTCAATTGTGTAACCATAATATTTTGTGGATTGAAGTACCTTTGACTATAATTTAGCAACTGGGTATCAGAGAACTCCTCCATACTTGTATCAACTACTATAGTGCTTCTTTAATTACCTAAACGTCTTCTGTGGTTGGATGGTTTTAGAAAAGCAGCTGAATAATTCGAGTTATGTATATAATGATATTCATGACCACCATAATTATATTCATTGGTCGCTTGAGATATTTAGTGACACACACGCCCTCTCATTCAATATACACGTAGCAAATTTGTTGTTGCTATAGTTCAGAGACAGATTGAGACTGTAATACTGTGGTGCAATAATTATAATAAATTTAGCAAGCTCTGTATATGTATATAAATCATGTCAACTGCCCTAATATAGACCATCCCTGAACTAAGCAACATATGATACTATATTACAAAAATATGTCCAGCTATGTAGCTTCTGTGTCACTATCACTTAGCCATTTCAGTATATTTTCACCCGAGGAAGATTGAGTAATCTCGATCAAAACGTTGTGATTTAAAATCAAAACAGATGTGAATAGTCCATTAACTTAGTCTTGAAAATATGTCCAGTTTAAATAAGTTTCAGTTTATTATTAAACTTAATTCGAGTTTGTAATTCACACTAACTTATGATCTATTAAAAAAGGAATTTTAAGTTTTTTCTTTTCGGTGTTTTTTCTTCTTCTTAAATTATCTCTTTGTATTTAGGGCTAGAGTTTTAAGTACTTTTTAGACTTCAATATTTGTATTATTAGGTATCTTCAGATTAAAACTGATGTACTTTCAGATACATGTACTTATTATTATATACTTGGATGCCTCAGGAAGAAAGAGAGCAGGAGAGGGAACCCTGGACTAAAAATACCATATGCTACTGCACTCCTAATTAGCACTAGTTGGTACCTCAGGCACCTCTGTGTGGGCGGGTACTTGCTAGTCTAGTTACGTTCTTTCACAATTTCAGTTTATTCTTTCGTTTTCCCAATTCCATTGAATTTTTTTCTGATTCTCCAATTATTTCTCATCTGTTTTTCCTCTCCCATACATACACTACTTACCATCTTTCCTTAGTTTCTCACCATTTTTTCCCCATTGTATAGTATGACAGTATATTGTATTTATTTTGTGCTTCTTCTATTGACACATAGGTGTCATTCTTGGTGCATTTCTTTTGTGGTCATCATTCCTTAAAAATTCTTACTTTTAAAGCATTACTGCTAGAAACTACCAGGAAACGCACTGTTACAGAAGCTAGTTATCACCGCTGTGATCATTATCAGGAAAAACCACTTGACTAGACACTTGGCTCTTATTATACATGCTCAGATATTCATTTTATCTTCTTGAAAATGGTTTCGCCTCATTCCCTGAAAAATATCAGTCCTAAATTTTCATCAGTTAATATTAATGACAAACACACTTAACATTGGGATGGCTCAAGAGAGAAGCTGAACAATATAAGCAAGCAATAACTCCTGGATCCCTTAAAAACCTATCTGCATGGGTTACAAAAAACTACAAAAAATGATTGTTGCTATTCCATTGGTAAAAAAATGGCTTCTTTCAGATGGTCCATTTTGCTCATTCATCATTAATACACCTTCTTTGGATATACTAAATGCGGGGCAAGTATTTTTTGAAAAGTCACATTGTGCCTTACCTAACTACATTGCTTGCTCACCTATAGATACAATACTTGTCAGAGAAAAGTAACTCCTTGACACACTCCATTTATTTCTCGTCAAGACTGAAGTAGGTAAAGATCGTTCAGGTGGACCAGGGAGAGGTAGACGGCCGGGTTCGGTACGCGGGTGTCCGGTCAGACCAAATCTGTTAATGGTAACCTTGCTGGCCAAACTACTTAGTCTGGTGTAGCCAGACCTTTCTCCCAGCGAAGCGGTAGGTAAAGGGTCTGGCTACCCCAGACTAACTTTTACTCAACCACTGGACCGAGACCGCCTGAGGATTTGATCTCAGATTTTCGTCAATCCTATGGGCTAGTTCATGCCAGAGGGAAGAATTCTATTTTTTAGCTAGGAGTCAGTCTGGTTGTTGGCTGTCTGGCATAGCTATATAGCTAGTTCTCCAATTAGCTTCAGAGAAAGAAATACTTTTTTAGAAATACAATTTCTTGACTCATATAGCTAATGTAATGTAACTCTTAAATTGATAGCTATGGTAGTGCACATTGCAATTGCATAGTCTTATTGTAATTTTAAGTGTATAGCTAACATAATACATTTATAGCAATGTTTATTAGCTACAATAATGGTAAACACAATGGGTTGCTAGGTGATGTTGTTGTTGTTTTTTGTTTTGTTTTTTTGCAGTAGCTATCTTGTAGTCTCTTAGTCCTTACACGGTTTTGTTTAACTGTTACAACCTCTAAAAAAGTGTAATATTCATACCCGAAAATGTGAGTTTGACAATTAAGATCAATTATTCCCACACTTTTATTTCCTTTATATCTTTGTAATAAGTATTTGGATAAAATGAATACGTAATGTACAAGCACTATGGCTTCCAAGGAACATTAACTGGACTTTTGACTTGAGTGTACAGCTGTACTATCACACTAGTCTCGCGTAGTCAGACCCTTTACCTACCGAAATGGTCTGGCTACTCGCTAGCAACGTTGTCAAAGACGTAACAGAGCATTGAAGACATGCCTTCACACCAGATAACTATATACACTGTTCAGTAGAGCGTTGAATACCAGATAGCATTTATCTGCTCAGTATAGAGCATTGAAGACATGGTTTCACACTAGATAACTTTATACACTGGCCAGCAGAACACTAATGCTGACTACCCCACCTCTCGAGAATCAAGCGTAAATAGTAGCTTATGTTAGGCTAGCAGAGCTACTTAATAACGATTAAATCTCTTTCAATGAATTATAAAATTGTGAATCATACACATACACACACACACAAAGTTCTGAGATTGGATGTATGATTATGATGATGCAATTGCAACATTGAGTCAGCAGTAAGACTAAACCTTAACTATTGGTTACTGTCTCAAACCACAACTGTTTATTAACTATTTTAACAGCCTAGTCAGATTATTAGATTAATTAATGTTATACATATTTCATGCAACTAATTGTGACAATCTTTCATTAACTTTCTACCAGTAAATACATTTAACTTTAATGCATTGACTCCTATATTTATGAGTACGAGTGCTGAGTGTTAATTGATTGTGAATGACTTATATATGTATTATCAATATAATCAAAGTCTTATCCATTTGCTACGACATTATTTTAATACACATTTATTTACATTATTTGATGTTATCTAGTCTATTAGATTTAATGCTAAAGTAAAAATGACGTATTTTTTGCTCTTTTTTCATTAGCTACCTATAGAAAAAATGATATTGTTATTCATCCACAACTCAGATCACTGTAGCTTTCCTTTTGAGTCACATAAATGTAGTTTCAGCTCGGTCCTCACTGGGAATAGTATCTGAATTCTTTCTGTAGCCCAATTTTTACAACATTTTTACCTACCTTCTGTGAATGTTATGGCTATTAGCTGGAGGTTATTTCAAGTTTTATAAATCAAGTATTAACAACTCTGCACTGATTATGACCCATGCCAGTTTGTTTTTTTATTATACAAAAATACAAATATAAACAATACATATATATATATAGTACTTATTACATGAGTTAGAGTGTGATAAGGCGAAATATTTCACGAGCAGGCTAATTTATTTTCATGAGCCAAAGGCGAGTGAAAGTAAAGCCTGAGACTGAAATATCTAGCCATACCACTCTGACAGAGTGTAGTAAGTGGTTTATTCTACCCTAGATACTTTCACTACTGTAGCTTGTACTAGGACCTTAACTCACACCTAATAAAGTTGGCTGTAGGGGTTCCCGAAACCCCCAGCCCATTATTTTAGCAGCTGCTCTAACCAGGGTGGGTAGGCAACACCAGAGGAACTGAAAAGTGTTGAACTTGACTAGTTGCTATAACGACAAGGGTAATGAGCATGCAGCAATACAGCGGTAAAATATATAACAAGCGTGAAATATTCCCAAGTTATTTCACGGTCAGGTACCTAAAAATATTATTTTGAAGATATCTAGGGTGGAATATATATATATATATATATATATTATATATATATATATATATTATATATATATATATATTATATATATGTGACATACTGGCATCTTTAGAAATAGCTAGACCTGTGATATAGCTAATCCTTTAGTGTAGATATGAGGTGTAAACACCGAGGCGAGATGCTAATTGGTGTCATGCTACCAAAACTCTCTGGTACAAGATGGAAGCTGTGAAAATCACACTTTTTACATGAGAAAACCCATTTTGAGTGTTAGTCTGAGTTGAAATATGTGATGGTCTCCACAAGTACAGTTGTTTTGATAGCTCTGTCAGCGGCATCCGTTTCGATACTGGGTGCCTTAGTAGCCGTTACAGTAGGCCTGTCTGTGGACATAGGCTTGTTTAAGTCCAATAAT
>WLWI01005080.1_pt1 | contig 11029 bp, 6 predicted proteins | sample 6701501 | NCBI WGS metagenome assembly WLWI01 (sample SAMN12718690, study PRJNA515312) | sponge metagenome | isolation source: marine sponge | host: Mycale hentscheli | place: New Zealand: South Island, Marlborough, Capsize Point | collected 2014-11-01
AACAAACTTAAATGATATTTCCTTTGTTGGGCAGTTTTGTGGTGGCTTTAGAGCGGCTTCATCACTAACCTGGACATTCCCTGACAACTTCAGAAGATAGTCTTGCTAGGCAGTGGTTGGTTTCTTGGGTATAATACAATTGCCAATAATTCCACCTCACAAATTAGCAAAGAAAAGCTGTTAAGGTTTTATTGTGCACCAGGTTCGCTATTCAAACATGAATTTTAGTACTAAATGTGTCAAAGGAGGAGGGCAAACTAAGTGTCAACAATTTTTTGAGGCAATGATTAAGGACAACACACTTTAAATCTGAGCCTAATACGATATAAATTTGCTTCTACATTATTCATAATAATATCTTTTTATTTCAACTCCTGTGTAGGAATCCTGTGTTCACATGGCAACTTGTGCTTCATTTTCTTCTGTTACAGACACTATCTGATGGAGTAACTTGTGTTGTAGGTTAATTGCAATCGTCTTAATGGAACTCTCAAAAATCATAAGTTGTTCTTTATATTTTTATAGTAATGTTTTTATATCATCTGAAATATCTTTTTTTACTCTTGAAAGTTAACTACTTATTTTAAATAAAATGATATTGGTCAAGTTATTAATGTAATTTTCATTAGAAAATTAAAACAAAATAAAAAAAAATTTGAAAAATTAGTTCAGGTGAAGTCCATGAGCAAAAATAATATTACAACACACCTACATTCAGACTGTACACTAAGAGAAGTTTGAATGTAACAGAAAATGATTGTACAATTCTATCTCTATAATAGTATCAAATTGCAATTGCGCAGTAGAGCCTCTTTATCCAAACTTAAAAATGTTCCTATAAATCTTAAAAATTATATATTCAATTATCTCTACTTTGATAAGAAATAATATATTGATTAATTCCACCCTTGCATTTTCACCATGACAAAACAGACAACATTGAACCGAGGATATTGACTAGTCCATAACGGGAATGAAAGAATAGTGATTTTTTTCAACAATTAATCGAACAAAATAAATGCTGGTTTACTTTATTGCTTTTTTCCATAGCCCTTTATGATCCTGGAGTGAATCAGAAGCTGCTTCATCATTTTGAAGAACTGATTAAAGACTTTGCTTGTCAATCATACTTAGTTTAGTCTTGTGTGATTACATTGATTGAGACTCACAGCACCACAATCATTTGACTTGCATGCTTACCAGAGTCGGTTTGAATTGGTATGGCCATTAATATTAGCTCAAACACTAGAGCTAATATTTTATTCTAGCGCTGTGCATAAATGAGTTACACATACAATCAGTCCTGAACAATTGAAAATAAAAAACAGAATTACAGATGTGAACACGGAGAATAGAAATCACGTGATGCATGTGTGTGTTGGTGTTTGTGTGTGTGTGTGTGTGTGTGTGTGTGTGTGTGGTGTGTTTATTTTTGTGTTTCTTTATTAATAATTTTAATCATCACTGTGATTGATCTCTTGCTTATTGCAGATGTTCATGTTTATTGGATATGTGTATCTGGTTGGGTGGGATAATAGTTGCTTAGTAACTGCCATGTGAACTGATATCACTAAAAAAAAGTGATATCACAATCCCAAATCGCCAGTGAAGAAAACAAAGTACACAAAGAGAAAAGAGAATGCTTCTATTGTATGACACAAGACAAAAAAGCAAATATTATTTTATAAAGCATTTGAAGGTCATCTTTTCAGCTACGGGAGAAACCCTCTGTTTTGTTTACTGATAGCTTTGCGAACTGAATCCCATCTGAAGTCAAGTCTTGGGACACTCTGGATATCATAGCTATATAGCTCTATCACCACAGTTTTTTGTTTGAAGGTACTGGCTACAAAGTATAGGACACTTCTTGTAGTTGGTTTTGTGGGAGTTACCATAGTTGCAATAAAAATTACAATTGGAGTTATTCCCCACCTTAAAATCACAATGTGGTATTCTGGTTTTGTCACTTACTTGATCAATCTATGTTTGATTATGATCAATTATGTATCATGTTATTGAACACACACACACACACACACATGTTTACTTGATTTGATTAGATTACTAATTGCATGACCTCACTGTCTGGAATTTATAGTTTGATTAAATGTCAACAACAATTGTAGCATGAAGTTGTGTAAGCATTGACCGATTGCATTATTTTATGTACATAATATGCATGTGTGTCAAGACTGCTTGCATGTGCATGAATGCTCACATGATATGTTGTGCATAGAAGTACACTGAACCACGCAAGTAAGCAAAACCCCGTCATCTCACAAGCACACAATACGTAGTGGGCGTAATCAATATTCAAGCGAATATGTTGTTCAACAAAACATTACAGATGATACAGATGTTATGATTTTATAAATTTCAACTGATAAAATCAGGCGTGACTAAAATTTGATAATATAATTGGGAATCTACTTCACTCGTCAGAGCCATTAGTAGTGGGGAAAAACACAAATCCACAACAGTGAATTAATATGAAGGGTCATGTGATCACGCAAGTATACTTCTGAATCTATAAATGGCTGTAGGCACATGCCTACATGTAAAGAACTTTAGTCATTGGTTGTCGTTGTCATGGTAATATACAAGTAATTAGTGTTGATTTTTTTTAATACTAGTCGCTCACATCTTTTTTCCATTAAGTATGTGTGCTTTTTATTTTCCTTTGTTCTCATTTGCATATACAATTGATGTTATTTTTATGTATTGGGGTCTGTGCATGTGCGATTCTTTCAATTAAAATCAAACTCAATGGGAAAATGCTTAGCATAATTGTGTTCAATCTAGTACTGCTTAACAATGCTTGATAAATTTTCAAAAATAACTATAATATGAGCACATAATGGTTTGGAAATTCACTATAGTGGGTTAATATATATATATATATATAACACCCTGGTCACATTTGATGCATTCTGTTTAACTAACTGTTAGGCCCTTTGTGGGATTAAACATTGCTGGTCTACAAGATACTCTATGTTTACTATAATTTCTACTAGAGCAGATGTTATATACTTCGTTTTATCATGTCTTAATATAACTATAAAGTATGTTTATTGATAACATAGGTGCATATAGTACAACACATGTCCTTAAACAGTTATCATAGCTTTTCACACTCCCTTACTACAATACTACCTGTAGTCACAGCCCCTAATTAAACATTTTGGCAAGATATCTTACCACCTCTGCTTATGTATCACAACTTCTAAGATAAAATATTTCTTCAGCAATCTTGGTTGGTGAAATTTTAGTATCCGAAACAATCCATATTATATTTCAAAACTTTTCTTCACGATTTATCTTAAATATGTATTATGTATTTATTTATGTATTTATGTATTTATTTATGTGTTTATGTATTCATTTATATATTTATTTATGTGTTTATGTATTCATTTATATATTTATTTATGTGTTTATGTATTTATTTATGTATTTATTTAGTATTTATGTATTTATTTATGTATTTATGTATTTATTTATGTGTTTATTTATTTATTTATGTGTTTATATATTTATTTATGGGTTTATGAATTTATTTGTATATTTATTTATGTATTTATGTATTTATTTATGTATTCATTTAGTATTTATGTATTTATTTATGTATTTATGTATTTATTTATGTGTTTATGTATTTATTTAGTATCATGTATTTATTTATTTGTTTATGTATTTATTTATGTGTTTATGTATTTATGTATTTATTTATGTGTTTATGTATTTATTTATGTGTTTATGTTTTTATTATGTATTTATGTAGTTATGTTTTATTTAGTATTTTATCTGTTTATTATTTATTTAGTTCTTTATTTATTTACTTGTTTATTAACTCATTTATTTTTAATAATTGTCACCATCATGAATTAAGAATTAAATTTGATAATTTTGTCTTGTGTATAAATAATAAATGTGGGCCCTAGCTATGGCTTCAAACGCCCCCACTCATAGTAAACACACTCAACCACACCCCACCTACCTATATCCCATAAGTATCATGCATACACACTATAGACTCGCAGAACATCTCTGTCAAGATAAACACCTATATTCTTGTGAATTATTTTTAAGCAGCAGTTCAATACGTGCTATGAGTTAAAATTACGGCCAGGAATATGTCATTGTAGTCTGCTTCTCCAAATGGCGAATGCTAAGTAACCCTAACCTTATAGGACAGTAACACACAAGACACATCAAAATGATCCTATTTTTAGAAAACAAGACAAACTGTTGTTTTACTGCATACTACTCAGCCCAAGGTGGATAGCCTAGCTGTAGTACATGCTCATCAATAATAACCACCACTCCCTTACATGTCCCCATCACCTGACACTTCACCACAGCTACTTATGAATACACTTTGAAAACATGAGATTTTCACAAGAGTAAGTGTGAAGTGTGACCTAGTGTAATGATAAATGAGTGGGTGTACAGCTCACTGTTCAGCTCTTCACCCTCCCTTTCATTTTGTTGAAATTAGTTTGAAAAAAAATTAAGCAATTTTTTTTTCTAACAATCAGTAAATTATACCACTGGAAATCTATATAACATAATATGTTACATGAAAATTCCAAGCTCCTGCATGCAAACTGTTCAGTGCATGTTCCCATAGATCTGTACATGCATGTTTCATGCAAGCGTGCAGGGATTTGTGATGTATTCCATGCACATTGTTGCATGCATGTTACAGTATAATCATTACAGAATCACGTGTGAAACAACATATTATGTTACTTAGTAGAAGCAGCATTATTACAACTTCAATATTAGAGAAATTTTTACTTTTATTAAATTTGGCAAATGTTCCAATAAGATTTATAACTTTGCAAAGTATGTGAACTCGTCCTATTCATAATTTAACTCCAACAGTTCCTGTTCCATAGAAATAGGGCTACTGTTTTATAAATGAAAAGAAAACAGGTAGCTATCAGGTATTTGCTTATGTTTGCTTAGGAACTATGGTCTTGACTGTTGCCACTGGAGATTTGATCATGTGAGCATGAAAAAAAAAAGTTGATACAGATGTGACTTCACGTCCAGATGAATTCAAGGGCACATGTGACATTCATGGACAGCAACAAAATGGTTGCTAAAATATGAATTAATGTCTTATTATTATTGTGCTGATTTTTTTCAGCAATTATGAACGAATAAGGAGCTACAAAGCTAAGAGTGTAGCTGTGTAGTGACGTAAACGGTGTATCTAGCCTTCAATAATAGTAAGTATTTGTTTAAATTGTACATGTGGATTGATAATTCCTGGTGCAAGAACTTCTGTTTAATGTCATTGCACAATTACAAAGAAATTTAATCATGGCTATCATCTGCAGACATGTGTAGGGGTTGGGGGGAGGGGGAGGGGGTTCTATGGTAAGGGATTTCAAAACAAATTAACTTAAGTAAGTTTTCCCCTCATTAAGTAATGCATCCTAAATAAAGTCATCTAGGGAATGCAACATTAGGTGTTGCATCATGCAGTTATAATTCTTGCCTGCAATGTATGCAAACACCTCCCCCTCCCCCACCCTGAAAAGTCTGATACCAGCAAAGACTGAGAAATAACTTACTATTCCCTTCCCTCCTTCCTCCCTACTGCCCCCTCCCCTCCCTCATTTAAGCTCCATTATTATTATTATTGTAATTATTATTTCATCATTATTATATTATTATAATTATTAAAACATCATATTTTTTAATAATGTACAAATAAATTTTTAGCTACTACTTTAATACTACTTAATAATTTATTCATTTAAACGGTAGTATTGAAAACTTAATCAACTACAATAAGTTAAAATAAATAGATTATTATCATAATTTATTATATTTTTTGCTGGTGCTAGGAGTGTCATGGAGTAGCTGAGATGCAAGATCTTGTTGCATCTGATAATCCTCAATTACAGGCATATACTAGCTATGAATACTATTAAACCAATCATGAATAATAATAAAAAAAAGCAAGGCTGGAATACCTGTAACTTGATGACACAGCAGATAATAGGTAGAGCAATCATATAAAAGCTGGAAATTTGTCTGGGTTTTGATATTAAGGGGCAAGTGTCTACCACTGCACTTCTCTATTAAAGTTATAGTGCCAACTAGTGATACTTATAGCTGTGCATGGACAAAACATATGTGATGAAGCCATAACAATCAATCAACCCTCGCTGGAACTGAGGAGGCAGTGGGATAGAACATTGGCACTAGGTATATATTTTATTGTAGGTTATAGCAATTGGAGGGGCACTGAGGACATTAATGAACTTATACAGTAGACATGCTCAACAGTTGCATTTAGAGACAGCATTGACATTGCCAAAATTTATTTATGAATGAGGATTTTCTTAATTTAATTTGAAAATAGTAGCTATGACCGCATTAAAAATATTTCATAAGATACACTCAATAATAGCTTCTGGTCATAAAGTGTCCCACCCCCTTCCCCCTTCAATCGATTAAGAAATTGTTCCTACACCTGGTACATTTTACTCTTAGAGTAAATTCAGGGTTCATGTGACAGATGCAGACATTCCATTGTCTTTGACAATGTATTTCATGAAGAATGAATAAAATATAATGTGTAACCACACATGAGCAGTACATATTATTCATTGAATGGCCCCACACAATCACTCGTCTGATGGCCATATTTACACTTGTGCCTGAGGCCCTCGTGTAAATACTTAGCTAACAGATGCGTGATATTCTCCTGTATCAAATGAACAAAATTATTCATTGATCCTATACTAGTTGAACATCTGGATTTAAAAATACCATAGAAAAAATTTCTCATGCAGTACACTTTGTATAACCTGGGGGTACATAATAATCCTATGTGATAACTCTGAACACTGGGTGATATCAGAAAATATTTCCTTAGCTATATCATCCTGTTACTTTAATGCGTTACCTATGTGGCAGTGTTAGGCCGCGTGTTCAGTAATAAAAGACAATAAATAACCCAACAGAAGATTCCACTTGTATCGACACAATTTTCTCCTAGACCTGAAATGGCTTCAGTACTCTATTGAATTATTTTGTGAACCTTGCAATTGATTGACATTTTTAAACGTCACAATTGTTTCATCTAATCTATAATCATAAGTATAAGCAAGTATGTGTGTGTGTGTGTGTGTGTGTGTGTGTGTGTGTGCTTTTATTCACTGCATGGTAAAGGGTTAAATTTGAATTGATAGAATTCTTGCTTACGTGTATGAAAACGATGAAGATGACAATAACAATAATAATAATAATAGCTAATAATAATAACAATAATATTATATCAAAATACTCCATGAAGAAGTATGTCACATTATACCAAATCTTTTTAATTGAGCTACGACAATAAGACAGCATTCAAATGGAATCTAACAATTTGACATGGAATCAAGTCTTAAAGATATCATTGTGAAGGTATCTAGGGTGAAATATTTAATACTTTGAGTGTGATGAAATATTTAGCAGGCTAATTTATTTTCATTCAGCCAGAGGTTAGTGAAAATAAAACCTGAGAGTGAAATATCTTGCCATACCACTCTGAAGAGGAGTGTAATGAGTGGTTTATTCCACACTAGATATATCTTCTGCACTGCTGTAGTTGTACTACTGATAACTCACAGGAGGCAGAGTTATGGTTGTTGGTAGGCTACCCAAAACACCCTGCTGATATTTTTGCAGCTGCTCTAACCCAGTTGAGTACACTACATACATCAAGAGAAGATAGCTTTAAACAACCAGGAAAGTGTGCCAGTTGTTGCTAATAACTGTTGATGAGCTTGCAGCCTAAATAGGAAATATTATAGTGAGTTATTTCACTGGGTCATGTGCATAAAGATATCATGTGAGGATATCTAGATTGGAATAAATAAATAAATTAATTAATTAATACATATATTGTCTTCTATTTCTTTTGTGGTCTTCAACTTCAGCCAATATTATGCATCAATATATGGATGAATTCTGTGTTTAGAAGAAACAACATCAATAACTGGGTGGGGGACGTATTTATATATGTATGTGTATGTGTGCATATGTCTTCATTTGTGAGAACTACAAGCCCAAAATTAAACCGGTTCAAGTTAGTAATTGATCTTTAATATAATATTATATCATTGCTGTACCTATTTTTAGAAGTCTAACTGTGAATTATGCAATAATGCAAGTTTTGTGCTACTCTAGCTAAAGATACATACAAACATCACTTGAACATCTAAGTCCAAAGGTTAACTGGAAAAGTCATGAGTGCATTATATGTAATTTTTATTGGATTCTTACTATATTTGACCAATAGAGGGTTGTTTGTGTTTACTTGTTATTTTTTGTTGTTCCAAACTGAAAGGATTTAGGTTAATGTAACTATACACCACTGCTTCCCCCCACTATTCCTTCATATCCCCACCAGACAATGTGCCGGCTGGCCAATCCTCCATAGATTCCACAGCCTTGGGGTGGACACAAACCACTATCCCTGCATTATTGATGTATACCTGATAAGCTCAAGGTCATGGAACTTTCAACCTGGTTATGATAACCATCACAGCTGCAGAATTTAGGGGTGTAATCTAGTACATACAGTAGCATAGCTTCCTGCTGGCTTCACACACTGGCCTCAAATTGCAATTACAATGACTGGTTCTCATGTGCCAGCCAGTATTGGTAGAACTAACTAAAGTGGTGGTTTAAGATATGGGAAGCTCTTCAGGGGCTAACTAAGTAAGTAATGCTAGATGCCAAAAGACAGAGAACTTGAGTGTCTATCAATGATTAGGCATGAAAATGTTACTTGTTATGTTCTGTTGTTGTCTTAATTGTTGTAGTTGCTGTTGGTGGTGGTGATTGTGGTAGTTTAGTGAGCGTTTGTTGTCGGCACTAGAACCTTATGCTCGTGTATACGTGTGGTTAGTAAGTGATTATCTGAATGACTGACTGGTTCAGCGAGTCGAGCCACATGAACAATTATAAATGGTGTACACAGGTAGGTGTGAAGTAACTGACAATATGTTAACCCAAAGGTGAGGTATAAGAAAAGCTCAGATAGTTTAGAAAAAACAACAACAACAGGAGAGTGAAACTTGTAACTGTAATCAATGGTAGGATAACTGAGCAAGATAACTTGTGCTACTGCTACATATCACAATTTAGAATTATCAAATTAAATATCTATGTGGATGACTGGGGATGACCATAGAGCCTGGGTAGCCGGATGCCGCCACCAGAGTTCTGGCAGGCTGATTTAGTCCTATAGCCTCAGGTTATTAGGCCTTCGAGGGGTTGCTGGACTCAGCATCACTTAGTGTTTCAATACTCACCAGAACTGAGTTACAGAAGTGCAGACAGCCAGATATATAGCTAGAAAACTGTCTGAATGTGGCCTGAATGATTCAGGACATAAGGTGGTGTATAGAGGGACAAAGAAGTGAAGAAATAACATAAATGTAGTTACTCTGTTCGAGTTACAATTTATGGTGGATGGATATGTGTGCAAACTGAATGAATGGTAGGTTTGTGTATGCATGAGTTTTTATGTGCAAGTTTGTTCAGAAGGTGTGGTTATTTCACCACAATCTAATTCCTTGTATAATGAATTGATGTGATTCTTATTGGAGTATGAAGATATCAACAGTCTTATAAAGAAATACGAGGCAAGCAAACAACCACTCCAGTTTGTGAGTATCTTTATTAAGCGATAATTATAGCAATACAAAAATAAAAAGGCCAGCCCAACAAGAAGAGAGGTAATGTTAACTATTGAGTGTTGAATGTGCTGGCGGACATTCATGGAGAAGTGTCTGAGATTATCTTAGAATTTCACAATATATTCCATTTTTGAAATGGCAGTGTCCTAGAACCTTGATTCCTCCTTGTAACTGGAGTCTGATAAATATTTCATTTTGTTCCAAATGTGACAGTCAAAACATCAAAGTTTGACTGAAAATACTTTGAATGTCCAGTACCTATTTCCCCCAACAACAAATTATCTTTGTTATGGCAATTTCTAATTATTCAGGAGTTACAAAAACATCTTAATATTTTATTTCTTAAATTGAATTCTGAACACGCATGTTCATCTTTATTTTTCTTTGTGGCAGGGGGGTGGCGCGTCTTTTTGACAGCCATATCAGAAACTGCTTCTTACAGTTTGTTATAACATATGCTAAATTGAGCAGGAACCTTTGTTATGAGAACAGAATTTTAGTTTGTGCATCAGGAAGTATAGCTCAGCATAGTAAATGAAAACATTTTAAACACGGAACTATTTTCAGTTTATAATGCATAAAACTTGTAGAGTTTCTCCTACAAGCACACTCGAGATGACCACTTCAAGTTAGCACATTAGCAAAAACATATCATTCGACTGTTATTTACTTCTTCCATAAATGATACAGTCATACTATGGCATTTAGCTGTAATAGCCATTTATAGCATTTATAAGTGATAATTTCAACAATTTGTTTTCAGCAAGTACTTCTAATTCAGTAAATCCCAACTTGTAAGTGTGTATGATACATGTAAGCTCTCTATGGTAAAGGAGTTGCTTTTATAAAAACATTACAGTGTATATTTAATAAATTTATTTATTGTTGAAACTTCTGGAATGTGTTTGTGCAAGTGTTGCATGCATATGTTGTGCTTCTCTTGCGCACAGCTCATGTACATGTGGGATGTCAAAATCTTGAAAAGCAACAACAACAACAAATAACAACACATCAGTTCTTTCAAAATGTCAGCAATACGATAGTTGGTTTGGTGTGTAAGCTTGGTTTGTTATATTCCCTTGAGATTATTATATATATTGTGTGTGTGTTTTTTTGCAGTATTTTCCCTCATCTAGACCATAGTATTTTCATTGTAGTATTACACGACACACTATTGATTCCTTTCCTTTAAAAGTTATCACTGAATTTGGTTATTTTTGTACTTAGTTTATTAATAGTATACCAAACATAGAAGTTTTCATACTACAGATTTAACTATTCTTTCGCATTCCACTGCAAAATTCATAACATTAATT
>WLWI01005083.1_pt1 | contig 11026 bp, 9 predicted proteins | sample 6701501 | NCBI WGS metagenome assembly WLWI01 (sample SAMN12718690, study PRJNA515312) | sponge metagenome | isolation source: marine sponge | host: Mycale hentscheli | place: New Zealand: South Island, Marlborough, Capsize Point | collected 2014-11-01
ATACTAGACCACCCTTACCTAAATACACTAGTACATGGAATGTGCAGACAGTGCTGGATCATATTACAAGCATGGGTGCTAACAATGGCTTAAGTTTGAAAGAGCTCACACTTAAAACAGTTATGCTTCTATCCCTTACCAGACCATCAAGATCGGCTGATCTAGCCCAGCTTGAAGTGGGGGCCATGCACCCTCACCTGGATGGAGTAAGCTTTACGCCTACACACCATTCAAAACAATCCAGACAGGGTAGACCCCTTCAAGACTTCTTTTTCCCATCCTTCAAACAAAATCTACTGCTGTGCCCGGTGACAACACTACAGGCTTACCTAGAAAGAACGAAGAATTGCAGGGGACAGGTCACAAAGGTGCTGATTGGCACAATCAAGCCACATAAAGCAGTGTCACCTAGTACCATTGCAAGGTGGCTAAAAACCATGCTAGAGTGCACAGGCATTGACACAAATATTTTTAGCGGCCACTCCATAAGAGGAGCGGCTTCGAGCATGGCCTCGAAGGGTGGGGTCACTACAGGTGACATTCGTAAGGCAGCAGACTGGAGCTCGAGTCAGTCTTCCAGAAATTCTATCACAAGTCACAACAGAACCCACACTTTGGTAGAACGGTGCTGTCACCGGCAGGCAGGCCTTCGGAGTGAGGTAGCTACAAACAACATGTTGATATGTGAGACTCAGCCTTCTGAAATATAATTCTAGAATGGCTCAGGCCACGAAGTGGCTGCCAGCTATTCTGGATTATATGAAGAAGGTGAAGTTGAATGTATCAACGTCCTGCCCACCCGACCTGGATGGGGCAAGCAATAATCAAGGGTCAAGGCAAAAAAAAAAAAAATTAATTAAAAAAAATAAATAAAAAAATGAGGGTAGCTGGGACGAGCTAATCAAAGGCCGACGAGAGCATGCGCACGAGCAGTCTTATACCGTCGGTGGCCACGCCCATAGGCGGGGCGGACGGTATGTAAAGTTAAATTATTCCAATTGAGCGACAAATAATTAGCTGTTCGAGTAGGAAAACTGGCCAAACACGTTGATATGTTCAACTTCACCTTCTTCATATATTCCAGAATAGCTGGCAGCCACTTCGTGGCCTGAGCCATTCTAGAATTATTATTAAAAAAAACTACAGTTGCAAAATATTGATGTGTACCCACAGCTATTTTTCCAAGTGATCATGTACTTCAGCATGATTGAGGTGGGTCTGTTGGCTCAGAAATGGTCAGCCCCGCAGAGCAATGGTCAGCCACGCAGTGTCAGCCCCGAAGCAATGGTCAGCCATTTGCGCATGCGCGCGTGCTTAAGGTTCAAAGTTTGTTTGATCGGCAGCGCTCTATAGGTCAAAGGTGAGGGTCAGCCGTTCTGCACATAACGTCGTCCAATAGATTGCATGCGGGGATCGGGTTACGGGCGGTTCTGCGGTATTATACTGAATGATTAAACGACCACAGGTTCCGGTGGCAGGGCACCCTTAAGTGGGGTGTGTAAGATCTCAGTGCTGAGCTCCTCTTTTCGTATACGGTTTCCAGTACACAGGTGGTGCGGTAGCGGAAGGTGCGGGTGGTATATGGTTACTTGGTCTGCCAATCTTGTGAAATCATCCCGTGTTTGGGTGTGGTCCAGTCAGGATATTTAAAGTAGGAAACGTAGCATACTTGAAGACGGCGGTGGGAAAAGGTTATGCATGGCGGAAGGTCTGCCACAAGTTCCTAAGGAGGTGAGCGCGCATAGCCAAGTACTTTGCTTATTAAAACCAATTTTATCTACCAGATTAGTGTGTGTTTATTGTCTGATTGCAAGATTCAGTGTTTGGTTATTATTTATCTAATTCAATATAGTTCCAGTGTCTATTCTAATTACTCCAGTGTTTGCTTATTAGATCCAGTATTTATCTATTTCATTATTAGATCCAGTGTCTATTTATCTAATTACTAGATCCAGTGTTTGTATATCTAATCAGGGATGTAGATAACTTTTACAAAGTGGGAGGAGCTATGTTAGATATAAGTACAAATAAGAATAATTCTGAATATGTGTATTCCACCAGGGACATGGAACTGCTGCGGCCAGTGCAGTCGTACCACTATTTTAACAAAAGGGGGCGTGTCTCTTAGCTTGTCTTATCTTGTAGTCGTTGTTGAAATTGAGCAGTAGAAAGTTAGCGGTCAAAAGGGCTTCCGTGGGAATTAAAATGGCCAATATCAAGCATTGTAGCCTATGTCGGCAAACTACTAACAATCTTTTGTAAAGATAAACGTTGTTCAGAGTTCCTTCTAGCATGGCTGTTTGCAAAGTGGCCATTTGTGCACTTCCAGGAGTTTTCTGCCACACATGCTTCAAACAATAAAGCTAAAACTGCCACAAAAGCAAAGCATGGTATTTACAAGTTCTGACTATGGTTGTTTTTTTTTTGTGTTTATTTTTTATTCTTTCAATAATTCAATCACTCTCAGCTGAAATAATTATAATAATAACAAATTTTCTCATTCTAACAGCCAATATTGTTCGTTAAAACTTAACCTTATAAGGAAGCTGTACACATACAGATTACACCTGACAACAACAAGTTTAACAGAGACATAGGTTTAGATCTTCCAGGATGCTGGCTGTCCATGCAGTGTGCAAATCACCCTCTAGGATATAATAAACAGTAAGCGTGCCCTCCAGAAATCTTGCTGTTTATATTGTGTTATTATATCACTACGGAGAGTTCGACCTCAGTTGACCCCTGAAGAGGAGTTCGGCAAGAAGTCGAAAGATCGGGTTAAGTTTTATTTATAAATATGGGCTGTTAAAATTTGCTATTTTTAATTTTTGTTTTGTTTGCTTTATATGTCCAAATAGCTAAGTTAGTTATTTAATATAGTCTCATTACATAATACTATATATACACCAGGGTTGTGGCAATTACAGGAGTAAAGTAATCAATTACAATTACAATTACTTAAAATTTTTGCTTCTCAATTACAATTTCAATTACCAATTACACCTTTAAGAACTAATTACAACAAATCTGTTAGGATAAGTGCCTCCTCAGGATAAGTGGTCACGTAATAGGGCCCACAAAGTTTGTAATTTTGTTTTAATTCATCAATTCTCTTAAAAGCGAAAAGTTATGTAAAAACTGAGAATTCATTTTCTTGCTAGCAGCCATGTGCTTTAGAACTGACCCTTTACCAAAGTGGTCTAACCCCAACTACTTGCCAATTACAGGCATGCAATTACAATTACAATTACAATTACTGCAGATGGTGTAATGATTACAGCTAATTACAATTACCAATTGCAATTACCACAACACTGATATACACTAGCTAGCTATTATAATGTAACCTCAGACAAGAAGAATGGTTTATTGGCTATTCTATTGAGGCATCAATATAGCTTGAGAAATGAAAACAGTACATGTAACGATGTCTTTTACTTCTACTTTGTCTTTTTTATCAGTCAAATTATAAATTGAAAGAATGAGTCGGTGTGGTCTATTGGATGTGGTTATAATGGTCGCACCAACTCAATTTGTCTTACTACTCAGTCCACTTGTGTTTTTGATGTATTCTTTTGTGCATCAATATTTAGATATTTGCAGAGCACTGAAGCTTCTTTCAATTGTACTATTTTGTTACTTGTATTGTAAGAGTGAGCTTGCCACCAACCTTGATAGTTTCAGAGTAGAACTCTTTCCCAACTGCATCCAAGTGTAGGTAAGGGACAACATACTTCAATCAGTAAACTCTAGACAAGTTCAAAAATAAGTCAACTAAACCACAAGTGATTTTATTGTGTTTTTAGTTTTTGTTTTGAAATCAAGCCACTTGTGCAAGCATTGCTATGTGCTAGCACCTTACAATGATTTTCTAGTTTTGTGCCACAGCAGGGGCAAATGATTTAAATCCAAACCAATGTAAGGGCAAAAATCATTTTTCAACAAATTCAATTTAAAAAAAATAGTAGAGCAAGAATTGTTGTGGTTTTTTCAATAGTGGACATGTTTTGTTCATGCTTTACACCTCCCTTTATTTCCCAGTCTCTGGTGCCTTTTATGAGCATGCTCAGACATGACTTTCCCTCTTTTTTAACTCTATGTGTGCCATAAAGCAACTGTTAGTCACAGTTTAACAAAGTTGGAGGCAGTGCCAGATGGGTATGCTTAGTGCTTGGGAGGGAGCGCCCTCCCATTGTGCTGGTGCCTACAGCACCTTTGTTGCTGCTTAGCAGGAGGGTGCTCCTGATTGTGCAGGTAACAGTTTCTGTAGCACCTCCTACTTGTGCTTGTGGTACTTCTGCTGCTCTGGAGGTTGTACCCTCCCCATTGCACTATTTGCTGATACTCCCTGCTGTCTGGCTTCAGCGGAAGCCTTAACTTAGAATTATTTCACTACATACTGTCCACTAGCTGCATTTAAGCCCTATGTGCACTATTGCTCCAGATGAGTTGACCTCATCACATTTATGCCTGGCCTACTGCACCTGTTGAGTATTAGTGCTTGGGGGGAAAAGGGGGAACCCCCCAACTACATAGATCATTACCATTATTATCCTCCTCACTTTCCCCCAAGTTGTATGGATACTATTCTTAGGCATACATTATATATAATTATGTATACACCCACACTGTTTGGGGGTGACGGATTACCACGTCAAAGATTCTCGTTCCACCTGCGCTATGTGGGCGAGTGATAGTTCCTTGTATCAGTCAGGCGTAACTCTGACTGTTAGTCGCACCCTCGGAAATTGACTACCAAATAATAAAGTTCTTCACTATGACATAAAGAGTATAATTAAGAAACACACATCAAGGGGACTACAAGGACAAAAAAGAAATAGTTGAAGACAAGATGTCTTTCACAAAAAGAAATAAAGAACGGGGACTTACAGGATTCAAACATAAAAAAAGGAGATAGATAATGATTACACAACAGACTGAGGTTGACAGTGTACACAGAAATGAAAAAAAAAAAACCTAACTAAAGTGTGTGGAGTGAAACATATATATAAGCAAGGTAAATGTGAGCGGAGGAGTTCATGTTGACCAATCAGACAGTGCCATGAAGGCGAGCACATGGTCTTGGTGGGGGGAGTGAGAGAGAATGATAATTGCATGAGAAAGATGTATGCTGTTGCATAGGTGCAAATGGAGTGTGGTGTATGGTGTGTTCACAAAAGTTCACAGTTTGTTTGGCGGGGCCCAAACACACACACACCACTTTTTTTTTTTTTTTTATACACATATTGAGAAGAGTGAAGGTGATAACCAAATACATGGCATATTACTGGCCTAGTTTGCTATAACCGACGAAAATGCTGCTAGTTGATGTCTTGGGATTCGAATGTATCACTTAAATGCGTCACTTTTCCATCTGCCCAAGGCGAATCTTCCACTCCTTTGGCTGCCACCGTGCTCGCTGCTCCAATTCGAAACGAATGTCCCGTAAAAAAGGACGAGTCCACTCCTGCGGCCCTTAGAGTATATTTCAGCCATGCAACTAATTAGTAGATACGCAAGAACTGCCACTACTGGGCAAAGATCCTGATTTGTACGTCCCAGGAACAGCTTAATACCAGATTTGTCCTGATCCGTTTTGGACTGTTTTAGAAACACACTTATCATGGTTGGAATCTCATAACTATCCAACGCTATGTCGCTTATCTCTAGGTGCTTCCCTGGATCAAATGGGTCATTGACAGTAAACTCGCCGCAGTGTAAAATGCAAAGTACCCTAGGCAACAAGCAGCCCACATCATGATGTTTGTGTAGTCTGTGGGTGCTCTCTGGACTACCTCCCAAATATCTCGCAAGACTCAGTGTAATAGGCAGTCGTCGATCTTGCCCTGAAGGTTTCAGCCTCTTCACACCTTTAAACACTAGATCCAGTTGCGGCACAGCCAAGAAGGGATCTGCATAACCCTTGCTGAGATGCAAGTGCCTCACTGCCGACATATATGCCCGAACTGTTGAATAACCTACTGATCCAGAAAGGTGAGCTGTGAACAGCACCAGTGTCTTCTCTGTCGCTGGTAGTGGGTACTTTCCAATAGCCTCACAGAACTAGCTGTCGGTCAGCTGGATGAATGGGCACATTCCTGTAGGCATGTTCAATATCAACCTTTGCTAACAGTGACCCTCTGCCTAGCCCCACAATCTTCTCAATGGCTGTATCCACTGATGCAAAGGCAATCGAACATAACTCTGAGTCTATGCCGTCATTAACACTTGCTCCATCGGGGCTTGAGAGATCAAGAACCAGTCGCCACTTTCCGGGATGGTTGGACTTCGGTATTACCCCAAATCTAGAAATCTGCACTGTTTCCGTGTATTCCTTAGGAATCTCTACAATACGCCTAGCCTTTACCTCTGTCGCTAATACTGTTACAGGTTCTGGATGATGCATTGTCGATGCCATGTTACCGACAGATTTGCGTGCACATCTTCCACGCTAGAAGCCAATCTTGAACCCATTTCTGATTCCATCTAGAAATTTGCAGAAGTCTCTATCTCTGTGTCCCTCCAGTTCTTGCCCCCAACTCTCAGCAACTAACGGTGTGATAATTCTCTGACAAAACTCAGGGAGAATGCTTCTATCCACCGGTTCACAAGTACTTAGTGCCAACATATCTGTTGTGTATCGGTATCTTCCATCCCTCAACATGTTATGTGCTTGGAAATGTGTACTTATCGCTACTATATAATTGCTAATACAATCTTCTATCATTGATATTGTGAGTCATTATTTACTGTGGACATGGGTAAACGTTGAATATTGCATACAGAATTATTTGGTGAGTCTATGGTACTGCTTGTATGAATCATCTCAAGGTGATTTGTGCATTTCTCCTTCTCTGTCCGGTTAGGGACGAAAAGGAGGGGGCTCTCCAGACCTCTCGCCATTGATTCTTTCCTGGTCCCTGATTACTTTGGGCAACGGTTAGCCTGGTGATCCCCAGAACAATGAGCACAGACGTGCCTGAAGTTACAGCAATCTGCACTGCAGCCCACCGAGCCCCAGTTCCAGCGCTTACATACTGGTGCATCTGGGTAAGGCCGGAACCTACTGTCACTCCTCCTGTTATGATGAGATGATCCACTCACACACTTCTTGTGTTCCTTGCTGCCACATGACAAGCAGGGGATTCGGGATGCCGCTATGCCGAAGTGTTGGGTCCATAGTGGTGGGCTAATCTGTCCCCAACAAGTAAACAAAGTAGGTTCTGCCGCAGCTTGTCTCCTAAACAAACTATCATATCCCAGCAGTGATGAATATGCGAGCAGGTCCTTCACTCTTGACGAATCCTTCATAGACACCACTGCAATGTAGGTATTGAAACATCCTACCCATTCTTGAATCGATGTAATTCCCTTCTTCTCCTTCCTTTGCTCTCCATACACCAGGTCTTGTATTGTCGGCTCTGGAGCACCCAGCCTCAATGGTAGCAATGAGTCCAACTCAATGAATTCATTCCTCCAAATTTTTTCTGCCAATTTCCCTGGGATAGGCGGAGAGTTCATACTCACTACAACTGCTTCTCCTGACTTTGGGGCCATTCTGTCTCCATGCCACAGAGCCGAAACTGGCGACTCTGGTGATAATGCTGATCTGACTGCCAAACTATTTGGCACTCCCATTGATGTAGTGGGCGTCGCTGTCCCTGGTGCTGCCAGGGAAGTACCCAATGCTGCTGCACTGCCCGGGCTCATCAACGGCACCGATCCCCTAATTACACTGGCTGGCGGCAAGCAGCCCACTCTACCACCTGCCATATATATAGCAAAATATGTATCACTCTCCACTAGGTATCTTGCCCTAGAAGCAACTCCCCTTAATCTCCTTTAATGCATACTACCAGGAAAATCCTAGCTAATCTAACAATTACTTACTAACCCCTAGCCTAACCCCCCTTACAACCTTAAACTCTTACCTTGCTACTCTACTATCCCAGTACTATCCCCAAGTATGCCAAGTTTAATAAAAGACTATCCTTTACCTGACAAAGGAATTGCTGAGCTGGCAACCCTAGCCGTTGGGCCTGAAACAGAGGTCCCTTCGCTAGCTCTGTCTGACCTCTCCGCCTCAGGAGGGGGTCGTCTGATAGCCTCCACAATTGACTTGCCAAGCGTGGCATTGCTCCCTCCAGTGCCCTTGATAGAGCTGCGTCTAGTGAGACAGCTGACACCCGACTCCCCGCCGTAGTTGTGACTACTGCCTCGGATAAAGATGCGCTAGGAACGCTAGTTGAAGCCATAATCAGCCTGCCGTGCTTTGCTAGAAAGGCAATTTTAACTTCAGAAAGACAATATTGCTTGCGTTGGCTAGTCAGCTAGTCTGCCCCACTGTCACGTGACTGTATCTGTTGTTTCCCGCCTAAACCCACTGGCACCGCCCCCGTCGCCAGCCACGGAAGCACACTGCGCGTTAACCCTATTTAACATAAATATTCAATTAACCTATGGTCTTCAACATTTGCCATTTATTGGTACGGTATTATTTGCCCAAATACAGGGGTTGTCACATTGTTTTGGGGGAGTGGCAAAGCTTTTGAGGTTAATTGGCCCCGCCTTTTGCACCAATTAACACTTATTGTGTCTATTTAGGCACATATGAGGCCTCCTCCCCCTCACTTTATTTACCCCTGCATCTATCACACTGTAGTAATGGACCCTTCTGCACTACTCCAGTGGAGAACAACCGCAATTATATGTTTTTTGTTTTTATTGACCGTATCATAGTATTCTTGTTATCATTATTACATTGATATTGTATTATTCTTATCCTAATTGTTATTATTTTTTTATTTTTTATTTTTTTTTTTATTTTTTTTTTTTTATATTAATGTTGCTGTTCTTGTTACTGTCCTTATTGACCTGGTGATCATTATTATTGTTACTATCCTCTTACCCAATCCAAAGGGAGGGGTTTTGGGTGGGGGTTCTTTCTTCTCCTAGCCGTAGCCTGGTTGAGTCGTTCCACGTGCACTGGTAAGGCCTCTCTCACGTGCTGTCGTAGTACTACTCACAGGTGTCGTGCACCCGATCCTCACCTTGTCCTAACACTGGGGGTGTCCCCGCGCTCCCTGCCCCCTGCCCCTCGTACCTGGTTAACCCCGTTTAATTAGTATTAAACTCCATTTAACCTATGGTCCTCCCGTCTTCAACATTTGCCATTTATTGGTACGGTATTATTTGCCCGAATACAGGGGTTGTCACGTTGTTTTGGGGGAGTGGTAAAGCTTTTGAGGTTAATTGGCCCCGCCTTTTGCACCAATTAACACTTATTGTGTCTATTTAGGCACATATGAGGCCTCCACCCTCCAAAGCTAACACCCTCACCTATCCTGCCATCCTAGTACTGCCCCCCTGATCATTCATAATTCATAACATATACAATGATAGTTCTTAGCATTGAATCATTAAACAGCATCAATAGTCACAAAATCCAGTCTTTTGTCTCTACTGATCCGCACGACGCTCCTGACTCTGCCCAGCTAGTTGTTGAGAAAACGTTGCCAGCTGCTCTTTAGGCGTTTTGACGTACAGCTGATAGGCTGAGCTCTTCCATCACCCTAACAACTTGATTGTTGCATCTCCTACACCCTGTCTTGCTGCCATTGTGGCTGCCCCACTCCGGAAACTGTGGCCCGAGTATCGTCGAGCATCCACTCCTGCATTAGTAAGTGCACATTTGACCTCCATCACAAAGCGTGCCCTTGTCAGTGGCTTTCCATCTTGCCACCGGAAGAATGGTCCCAGACCTTTGCCCCGTTTTACCATGTACGCCAGGACTGCTGCCACTGGGCATAGCTGGTTGTGTGTCCTGCCGATGAAGACATCCGTTCCCTCCCTACGCTGGTCGGTTTTTGACGCCTTGAGCCTTATTTTCAAGTGTTTCGGACTTTGCAGGCAATCCACTTTAATGTCATCAAAGGTCAGCTGTGCGCCCTTGTCGAATGCCCGCTCATCGGCTACTGTGATTTCCCCTGATCGGAAGAAGCCGAAGAAACAGAGTGACGCTGACGCCCACAGCATACTGTTATTCCATTCTTTTTTGCTACCCTGCCATATCTCCCTTAATTTAGACAGTAGAGCTGGTGTAAAGGGTAGTCCGGGCGGAGTTTGGTTCGCTTGTGAGGCTGTCTTGGCCTGGGTCAGTTTAATACCCTTTAGTACCTGCTCCAACCGGGTCATTCTGTATATTCCTGGGTCTCCCATGCCCTCCGCAATGTGCCAATGTCTGATGGCAGACAGGTAACATTTAATTGTTGCATGACAAAGATGATCATTAGCCAACTGTGCGACATACATACATAATAACGATTCAGATGTCGGCAGGGGTTGTGCCCCACCTTTTACACAGAAGTTCTCGTATCTTCTCCTAGCTGCTTGGTATGCCCGTCTTGTTGCTGGGGATAGGCCATTCAAAAAATAGAAGTCCACAGATTTGACCAATGCTGGGACATCCAGTCGGGTTTGGTGACTATTAGTAGATCCAACAACGCCTCTGGGATGGCTGTGGGTTCTTTGTTGGCCTGCGGGTGGAGATGACGAAAGAGTGAAACATTGTTTCTTGACAGTGCATCCGCCTTTGCATTGTTTGTCCCTCTGATGTGTGCTGCTTCCAATTGAAGCTCAAATTTTGCCATTGTGTAGGCCAGACATCTAGTTAAGTGCATTGCTTGTTTGTCCCGAGTTAACCCATGGTTGACGATGCTGACTGCCGCCGCATTGTCGCACCAAACTTGCACTGTCTGCCCCCGCCATTTCTCTCCCCATAATGCGGTCGCCATTACAATTGGTACTAGTTCCTTTGTCGTGATGTGGCACTCGGCCACGGGTCCTGACCATTTCAACATGAACCACTTGGTGCCCCAGTAGGCACCACACCCCCAGCTTCCTGACGCATCTGATGTTAGAGAAACCAATTTATTGTTTGATCTCTCCTGTAGCATGGTGATCCCATTCCATTTTGAGCTAAATTGGTACCACCATTCTATGTCAGACCGTGCATCCTGGTTCAGGC
>WLWI01005084.1_pt1 | contig 11024 bp, 8 predicted proteins | sample 6701501 | NCBI WGS metagenome assembly WLWI01 (sample SAMN12718690, study PRJNA515312) | sponge metagenome | isolation source: marine sponge | host: Mycale hentscheli | place: New Zealand: South Island, Marlborough, Capsize Point | collected 2014-11-01
TAAAACTCAAAAATAGCAATACCCCAAGGGTTGTTAGTATGCACAGTTCATATACCTAAAGGCAAAAAATAGTGCACACTTACCAAGTTAGTACACCTAGTAACAATATAGCAACGGGTTCTAAGTATATTAAATGTAAATATCATGAATTTTACTTTCTCTTACAGACCATTTTCAAACTACAAACCTTCTTTTAAACAGTCTGGACCATTTTACAACAGGCCAGCCTGTTTTAAAACAGTGTGGCTCCAAACTAGCCACAAATGTTGCTGGTTTTACAGAGGTGATATGCAATTAAAACCAAGCAGTCTCACCAGAAAGTCAGGCTGGTTCTTAACTGGACCAGACACAACTCTATAATTTAAATGTAATCAATCCAAAAATTGATATAATAGTAAAGTGATGAAAATTGATGAAAACATAGTAAATGCTAATTTAAATTTAGTACCAATCATACTTATTGGCTAAATATACCTTGTCAAGCAAGAATTCTTAAGTTTGACAAAAACTTTAAAAAACTGACTTTTATCCAATATATCATTCTTAACCTGTTCAGATAGACATTTTGCTACAGTAATGTAATACAATGCATCATAAAAACTGGTTCTGATGCTTGAGGAACTTGTTTACTTTCTGGGTCTTTAGTTACCGGCTGAAAAAAAACAACTAACTAAAAACGTTCGAAATTCCCCACCCCCCTAAAACATTCTGTATGAAACCCTGTATATATTATTGTATATTTATATGTCAACTTTCTAATTGTAGTTGCAAATATGATGATAATATTCTATACTGTAAGGCTCAGATGTTACTCTTATTGGATATGGAGCTCAATTGCAAACTTTGCACAAAGCAAGTGCAATGGCAAAGGAAAAGCTTGATGTAGATTGTGAGATCGTGGACCTTAGAACTTTAGTACCTTGGGATGTAGAAACAGTTGCAAAGGTAACAACTAATTCGTATTATTTTACTGTATTTAACATTATGTTATGATTACAGTCAGTGACTAAAACTGGTAGAGTGATTATAGCTCATGAAGCTCCGATTACTGCAGGATTTGCTGGGGAAATATCTTCAACAATACAGGTTAAATTCACATAGTAATACATAGTTGTTAATAAAGTCATCCTCAGATAATTAACAACAGCTAATTTCCACTTAAATATACTTTTATTTTGGCAGTATGAGCTATAAAGTAATATACTTGGCACAATAAGCTCCATGGTTATCAAACGTCTCAAGTGACTATATTTAGTTTGAACTTGAAACAAAGTTGAGTGTAGCGTACAAATCCTCTATTACAAGCCTGTATGAGCTCAGAGGTATTCGGAGAGCAGATCAGTGAAATTAATGTTACTAAGTAGATGAAAATCCCATATTTTGGTTATTGTAAAGAAATTTTGTTGGGTGGAATTTGTCATTTTTCTAAGTACATGTAATAATTACAAACAGGCCACGCCAGGGTTTTTGATAAAACATAAGGTGATGAGTGAATTAGGCCCAAATTTGCTTGGACTAGTGGGCCAGTTAAATAATAAAACTATATATATACTAGTGATGTGCTTGAACACAAAAAAATAATGTCAAAAAAAGAGTTTTTAAATTACGTTTATATGGTAAAGGGATTTAAATGCCATAGTAACCACTCGCCGCAATTGTTTGAATTGAAAAAAAAAAAACAGCAACATAACAATACACGCTTATTTAAATGTTTTCTTCGTGATATTCTTTAGCTAAGTAGAAGCTGTAACGCACAATACTTTCACACAACTGGACATACCTACACAAGACTTACCTACGTGTTAAGTCTAGTGGACAATAAATTTTAATGTAAATACTGTTGTGTATGGCTTATAACCATGACAAAGAGCGCATTGAATTACCACCACCACTAACTCGAATAGAATGGAACTCCAGTAGGTTTTCAAGCTTTAACTGCACCCGCAAAATAATTCAAAACAATAAACAATTCAATTTCTAGGGTGATACAGGTAATGATCGATAAACCAGAGGATTCTGTTCGGTGAAGTTTGGACCAGGTCGACCACCGAACTAACACAAAAATGCCAGGGTCAAAGTACAAAACGACATACATACGTCCAAACATATATATAAACATATACGGTATCTCCGATTTTCAATTGAGTTACCCCTGATAGTGTCTCGCTCGCTAACCAATAATAATATATGTAATAGTTAAACCATGGGATTGGAGGTTATCTGGCAATAATCCCGAGAGTTGCCAGGGTTTCAGCTAGATTTTCATCTGTAGTTGAAGGAAAAAACAACTACATGATACATCACTTTATATCATAATTATTTATGCACCTTTCATAGACAAAAAAAAATCTGTGTGCAATTTAATCTCTCTGTGGTACAAAAATATTTTTTAGCTGGCCCAATTGGAGGGAATAACATATGGAAAGTAACATTTTTAATCCATGACTATTACCATGCAACTATAGTATAAATAATAAATTATTCCATGCTAGATATCTTCACAATGTTATTTTTATGTACCCAGTATTATTTATTTCACCTTGCAAGCTGATTGCCCTAGTCTAGTTTTGGTTTTTTACAGCTACCTTCTTCAGATGTAGCCTACCCAACTTGGTTAGACCAGCTGCCTAAATATCAGCTGGGGTTGTGGGTTGTCCCTACTATCAACTTTACACCCACCAACCTGCCCTAGTACAAAGTATAGCTATGCAGATATCATAGAATAAACCACTTATTACACTCTATTAGACCAATATGGCAAGATCTCAGCCTGCTCCTGAAATATTTCAGGCCATGTCTCACTCTGACTCATGTAATAAGAACTATTATATAATATAATATATACTTGGTTTCAAGTAATATTTGTTCATAATAATTGAATAGTTGACAAAAGCTGAAGGCCTATAAGATGTTTTACAGATTTGTACCAAACAGTTAGTGGTAAGTACACTACACTCCAGGTCGGAAGTCATGACACTCGACCTACCTTGGAAATACAGATTGTTTCTTTCATCTCAAACAAAAAATGAGAAAAGGAAGATAAACGAAAAAAGGAAAGAAAAAAAACAAAACAAAAAAACAGCAAAAACAAAAACAAGAGGTGTGCTAAAAAAGGACATTAACAATGGGTCATAATTGAGTGCAATGTGCCAAATGCGCACCAATTATGCTTATTATAATTCTGGGCCACTCATCCAGGAAAAGCTGATTTACTTTACCTTAATTCAAATAAGCCATTTTAGCTGCTGACATTTGTTGTGCAGTAAGACTGCTTGATTTTTTTAATACACCTACAGTTTTATGATAGGGTTTTTGTTTGTAAATTCCAATAAAACATCTAAACTTCAAACCTTCTTCAGCTTTGACTGCCATATGTTTAAATAACAGGCTATGTAATTGTAAATAAAACTTGTGTGCGTATCTGAAATGGTTATACAAAAACAATTTGACTATAATATTGCTTTTTTTTTTACTTTTTTTTTTTTACATTGTACAGGAAGAATGTTTCCTGAACTTGGAAGCTCCCATTCAGAGAGTTTGTGGCTGGGACACTCCATTTCCATTAATTTATGAACCCTTTTATCTCCCAGACAAGTACAGATGTTTCGAGGCTATAAAGTATGTTTGTGATTACTAAACTGTGTTCAATCATTAATGAGACATCAATTAGACATCAAGTATTAGTGAAATAAATTCAGAAGTTTTAAAAAAATTTATAATTGTATTTCATTATTCATGTACTTCTCATTAAAAAATTTGTATGATATATTATTTAATTAGTCTTTGTGAAATCGTATGAGACAAAATAAAACAACCATCAGAATAACCAAAGTTACAAAATTGGATACAGTAAATGCTTTAGTTAATAGTAGAATAACCAGCAGAAGAAATATGTTGTAGTAGGATGCTAATGGTCTCAAGCTGATTCTTGCGGAGCCACTAATTTAACACATATAATGGATTCAAAGACTTCATAATACTCATGTAGTTAGACTAGTAACAAAAACTAAACTATCATTTCTATTTAAAGCAAAATTACTTACTTTTGTGATATTGTGTGTAATATTTTAATACCAGCATTATTCTCCAACCAAAAACTCCTTTGAATTGTCTTGTTGTAACTTTTTTTAGGAAGCCAAATTTTTAATTTGATTTGTTAAATTATTAAGCGATATGTAATCAAGTACATTAACCCACTGTGTTTTTTCTTCTTCTACTCCATGAAGAATAGATTGACTTCTAATTAGCCTCCAATGGACTAAGGGTGTGACACTTACAAACGTATTCGTCAACCTATAATGAAGACGCAGGATCACAGCATTTTTAGCCCTTTAAGTTGAACAAAGTTAGCTCTAGTCTGGCTTAAATAGAAGATGAACAGAGAAAAAGAAGAATTTCAATTTCCAATATTTAGGGGTACTTGGTTAGCCCTAAACGTTAGAGTACTACCACGCTTTTTGATGACAATATGTGCTAGTAAAATTTCTCCCCATATTGCATACTGACTCATGCAATAATATTAATCCAGTAGCACTTTTACTTAAAGTTAATCAACACTACTAGGCACAATACTAATTATCAACAGACTGATTTTCTTGTTTTGTGATTCAAATCATCAACTAAAATAACTATTAAAATAATTAAATAAATAAATAAATTGTACTCACTTTTTCTCAGATGACTTCATCAAAACAGTACACAGGACTTTATGTGATGTACTTTTATTTCCATTAATATAATGGCTGAACTGCAAAAATAAAATATTTGTTTCAGAACTAAGAACGTGCAAAAAACTTTACTGCCACTTATGCCCTGTGATCTATACTTCAAACAATCTATTTAAAAAAAAAGTAATATATACTTATTGCTTCTAGGTATTTCATATTAGATTAGAATATATTACGTTTCAAACTTCATGTACTACAGAACCTATTATACTTACTATACTAGCTGGCATTTTTAATATGACACTACAAAGACTCACATTTTGATTGATGTATGCTGACAAGCTGCACAGTAACCTTACTAGAGTAGGATTTTCATAAGAACGAAAAGGTTGACTAACTTGGTCTCCTTTGTAGCCAATAGAAATTTTATTTGATAAAACTGATAAACTCTTGAACGTATCCAGTTCCTAAAATTAGAGTGATAAAGAGCATTGCTTAAAAGAATGCCACCTATTACACAATAAAACTATGGTGAGTGCCGGCATAAATGGGCATAAATGGCCAGTAAGCTAACCATGTCATACACTATTTCATAAAAATAAGTATAATTTAATTACTGATCATACTTATAGTTAGCCATACCATGTCTCACAAACAAGAATAGTCATCAAACTGAAGCAAAGTGTATCTAACAACATGTTGTAGTTATATACTATTAAGCATCAACACCTGAAATGTATAGTTCTCTAAAGTATTAATATTCCAATAGGTTGCTAGCATTTAGGTGATTGACAATATGAAAACAGTTCAAAGCTGAAAATTCTTTACAGACAGTCCTCAATTGCAATATTCTATCACGTGCTGTACTAACGTATTTACTAGTAGAATAAAAATAAATTGGACCCACGCCAATACTATGTAGAATGAAACTTTTGTGACACTGATAGTCTACAATATTCATGGTATTATATCTGTATGCATGTGCAAATTATTGATAAAATGACAATTTACTAAAGCTTAAACTACAATCTCCGAAGATAGCTGCTGCATTGCAGACATTTAAAAAAATGTTGTTCTTAAATTTATGGAAACACAACTAATTGTACAGGAACTACCAAAGAGTCTAAATAAAGGTATAAACTAAGGAACACAGTGTGTAGGGAAAAAAAGTTTCTTTAATTTGTCTGAGTGAAGAACTGTTCGGATAACAACAAAATAATTGAAGTAAACAATGTTGGCTTACATAGAGTAAATCTATTAAAGAATCAGATTGAACTAAAACTAAACTTTCTTAACAGCTATAAAAATAGTGTAGAAGAAAAGACACAAGATGCAATCATTCATCTCACAACACCTTATGAAGGGAGAGGAAATATAGAGATAGCAATCGTTAAGGGAATACCTGAATTCTGTACATCATAATATACACACATATAAGTATGTCCAATATACCATTGGCATGAATTTGTTCATCTCTGTTAGTGTCTCACTTCGCTTCGTTCACCTGCCAATAAAGGTAACTAACCTTATGCTGAATAAGTGAGGAGGGAATATTCTCACTATAAGCATACAAACTGTCTCTGGAATTATCCAATTCTTCAAAACACCTCTCAGGTAACTATCAAACATCACAAACAACAACAATAAAATAAAAAAACAATCAGACACAGGATTACTCATATTGAGTACAAAGAGAATATCTACATTTTATGTAATCATATACAAGAGTCAAAACATGAAGTGCAATGTTCTGGGGATACTAATAAAGCTACTGTATTCTCATTTTTGGTCTAGAGTGAAATAATAGCATAATGTCGTAATTTCATCATTTTCTAACAGACTAAAACAACAAAACACGTCACAATTTTCTTATAAATTCTTTAGAACATGAACTGCCATTAGTTGTTGGGGCTCAGGAGGGAGAGGGTTGTACACCTAGCTTGTAACTCCAAAGGTATCTAGTGTAGAGCTGCCACCGGTTTCTCTCCAGGTAGTTGCCCATACAATGGATTTTCCCAGGTAATATAAAAAGTCCTTTTAATGGAAATGCACAATGAAATGAACAAATCTGAGTGAAAGAACTTTGATACAAAAGTGAATACAGTTATAATATATCATTGAGTACAGCCCTTACAAAAATGAAATATCAAATCTTGCTTGATAACGGAACGCAATATCTCCTCACAAATTATGTCGTCCACACTCAATTATATTTTATTATGCCTCTATTCTTGTGCTGGCCCCAGAATAAGATTACACCAAATACTTCTTGTTCAATGTTATAATGCTCAATAGTTGGGAATTAACAATCTATTTTATTATGGTATAAATGTTCAATTTACAAGATAAATGAACTGTGCACACGGTTTGGTATCTGCCAATAAATATGTTTCGAATGGCAAAACTGTTCTAATTATTAAAATTTTGACATTTTATTTTACTTTTTCTACATGAAATAGTCTCAGCATTGCCTTATTGACTTCGTAATTTTTACACTGATTAAATTTTGTACAATTGAAGTACAGTATCAGTTCAGTACACAGCAGATTACAAAACATTTGACAAGTCACAGCTAAAGTATATATTTTGTTTCCTAATGCTTTACCAATTCTGATCAGCTTATGATTTATTCATGAATATACACTGTAGTCAGTCGTCATCAGTGTCCCTTCTTTATGCAAGTATAAAGGAAAGTCTTAGTACTTAAAGTGCTTTTTTGTACTAAATTCATTGAGGTTGTAAAAAAAGATTAACATCTATGTACAAAATCCAGCCTCTCATGTCCAAAATTGCCGATGTACCAATTTTTTTATTATGATCAACTTAATTTTTTGTTGCATATTACATGTATTAACATTTAACGCGAGACTTAAATGAATGGAATCTAAAAACCAAAGAAAGAGTGATTACAAGGATTAGCTCAGACCACTTTATAGTTTGCTGATGGTCCATTGTATTTATTCATTCCAAAGAAATGGCTTTATTTAATAATAGAGAGTGGAAGAAAGTACAAGGACAGAAACAAAAATTTGAAATCATTTCAAACGCTTGATTTTGACCACTCGATTTAGACAACAACTAAGAGATCCGGTAAAGAGTAAATAAACTAAAAAATTGGTTCCAATTGAAGTCAGCAAAGCGAGCAAGGGGCAAGAAAAACTATAGCAGTAGAATATTGTAAGTTAGCTGATGTATTTTGATGTTAATGTTTTTTTATACAACTTACCTGCTCCACAGTAGCAGCCTTTTTTTTAGCTCTTCTCCAAGCCTAGTCTTTTTCACTTTTCTTGTGTCTCCTCACACAAGTTTTCTGCAGGTTGGACAGCTCAATGTGCTCCAGCTTTTAGACATTTTAACCTCCTAAATCTTTTCATTTAACAATACCACACAATAACATGTTGCTAAGAAAGTTTGTAATACGTGCAGGCACATTAGTAGAAAATAAGGGTACACATACGCCTACAGCAAAAAAGGTACACGTACGCCAACATAAATTGAGTTGAAGACATAGATAAATTTGTACTATGGTATATTGAAGTTGTCCAATCATATTGCTCAATTCGCTGTGAATATATTTCATACCACCCTTCTAAGAGGTCAGCAAGTTAACTCTCCAATCTAAAATGAGTTTTTATGTGTTTCCTACAGAGCTAAGGACAAGTCCGTTGCACCCCTCCATTCGGTCGGCACAGGATTCTCACATTCCTCAGGCCTTCAGCCCTCGGTAGTGTAAATCCCATACCAACCTGTGGTGTAACCTATACATAATTATATCCCAATTCATTAGTATACAGCTTTGCTCACTTCGCTAAATTAACAGGTATGCCCCCTTTTTGTTAAAAACATTGGTACGGCCAAAGCCACACCAGTTCCAATGCCTCTGGTCAATCCCTAGTAATGTTTCCAGCTGGCTTAATATTGCACATCTTAAGCCGTAACTATGAACATACCATGTGAGTGTGGTTAGGGGCGTGGTCAAAGCATACATCTAATGAGTAAAAGAAAGCTGAGAAAGAAACAATGAACTGTATAAGTATAGCATATTTTAATTATATGTACATGCAGATATTTTTGCCTTCCACCAAAAAAGGCAATAGGTACATATCACATTAGTACACTATTTTTCAAAAGGCCAAGAGTTGGAACCTCAATACAATAATAATGTAGGTAAGTTTGGAAATACACTTACTTTATGAATACAAAATGATGTCAATTTTTTAAATTTGGGAGTGACAGAATAGTCATTTATCAAGGCTGTTTATAAATGAAGTAAATAATAGCCTCTTCCAAATCATTCGGAGCTGAACGTTGAAACCCTTGAGCGCTTCAACCAGGTAATCATTGTTCAAGTTAGTGTTAAAAACAACAACAAAAAAAACAATAGGGATGACTATTAGGATTATGTCTTGTTTGCTTGTAGGACTTTAACTTGAAATGTTGCAGAACATCATGAATGCAAAGAAATTTGTAACAGACACAATTACAACTGCAAATAACATGTCTGCCTATATCACAAGAACATATAATTTCAATCATACATTTTATGGGCTGTATTTAGTAGCATATAATGATAAAATTCACATGCTATTGATAGTGATACTAATGATTACAATTAACTTATTACATGTTGTATATATGTTGAGGAATTATTGTACAAATACACAAAACAACAAAACAAACCTCAAAAATAAGTGAAAGTTGCTTTAATATTCCTTCTAGCAAAAGATGATTATCATGATTGCTCTTTGTACTTTGATCATGGTTAGAAAAATAGGAGGTCATTCTGCCCATAAAGGAATGGCTGAAAATTGAAGTGAAATAAATTACTATGTGGCTAAAAACAGCACAAACTGAATGTATAATTTCAGGTAGGTATCACAGGGTTGATATTAGGTGACTTATATACTGCTTCAGAATGCAATTAAATGGTATCTTTGATTACATTGGGGCTCATATAAAAACAGACAAGCATGTACATTTTGAGTTTCCAATTATCAGTTAATCTGTCTTGCATCCAATGGTATGAAACTTTCAAACATGTAATTTGTTCTTAAATGGTGTTGCATGAATTCATAGAATATACATTTATACCACACACACAAGTATTTTTGTGTAAAAATTCTGCCTAAATACAGTAACTAATTTTTCATATTAACTAATTTACAACACATTCAAATGCAGTACATATTGACAGTATGGATTGTATATGTTCAAGCACAGCTTAAAGATATTGCAAGAGAATACATGAAAGCAACAATCTTTTCGCAAAGTAACAAATATAATAAAGTTGCCAATTTTGCCAATCTTAAAAAAAAAAGAAAAAAAAAAGAAAAAAAGCCACATACCCACACTCATAAATAGACTTCACATTCAATGGACAAACAACGACTGAACAGGAAATGAAAAATAAGCATTTTTATGTGAGTAATAGCTCAGGATACCTATGCTAACACTCGCTAATAGCAGACCAGCTTATTTTGCACAGTAGCTACACTCATTCACTCGCTATCTCACTGGATTAGCTTCCTCCAAGACGTCGTTTAAACCTATGGCTCCTCCAAATCTGCTAACTAATTTTTGTCTAATATAAAGAACTTGGGCATAAAAAAAAAGACATAGACTCCAACCAAGAACTATACTCAAACGATTTGTTACAAGGCTAGCTAACACTGTATGCATGCACACTTACCCGTACTATTTCACTTAGCTAATGAGGTATTTCATTTGCTATTTCACTTTCCTGGTGCTATTTCGATTGAACAGCATTTTTCTCGGTACCTTTTTGAAAGGGTAATATACACACCATACTATTAGTGAAATAAAAGTATAGTGTACTCTAAAGACCTACATAGTAAAGTTGTACCAGAAGATACTGATGGGTAGCTTAAAAACCCGTGTTAAAAAAAAACACAAAAAAAACACGGGTGCGTGTGTGTATGTGTGTGTATGTGTGTGATAATGTCTTATAAGTTGCTTTTGAAGACCAGAAATAGGTCCATATCCAAAACTAATTCTCATAACAAAAAAACAAAAACAAAAAAAAAGGCTTAAGTAGCTCTTGACAACTAGACACTTGCTTACTACAAACAGTAAGCCAAGTTAAAACTGGTAAAAGGTCATCAATATTGTAGTAACAAGGCGCCACAACTTTTTGTAACTTGAAAAAAAATTAAAAAACAAGACAAAACAAGAAACAAACAAAGGCATCGCTTATATAAAACTTACTGTTGTATTACCAGAATAAACTGGGGATAACCCAAAATTTCGGGAGGGGGGGGGGGGGGGGGGGGGGGGGTGGGTGGTTTGGGGGGGTGGGGAGGATATGCAAGTAATCTCTTTACCCCTGTTGCGAGCGGG
>WLWI01005085.1_pt1 | contig 11024 bp, 7 predicted proteins | sample 6701501 | NCBI WGS metagenome assembly WLWI01 (sample SAMN12718690, study PRJNA515312) | sponge metagenome | isolation source: marine sponge | host: Mycale hentscheli | place: New Zealand: South Island, Marlborough, Capsize Point | collected 2014-11-01
GGCCATATCCCGGAGGGCGCCATTAGGAGTGCGCCAATTCCAAAGGGTCGCTAATTTTATTGAAAGCCGTCGTCGATTCCAGGTCGGGTAATCTTTGATCAGCTTTTTAATAACTTCTATATCGTTTGCAGGCTTTAAATCGGCATTCATATGAAAAAGACGCCACTGTTAATTTTAGAGTCCAGCCGAAATTGGAAATTTTTTTAATAAAGACGCTGCAATTATCTTTTTGGCTTGTAATAACGGGGTTGAAAAAGTTCCAATTGCACTAAAAATCAGTTATAACTAATTGAAATCAAGAAAGATACGTCTTAGGTTGCCGCGTATGCGCATGGCGGGACGGCGTCAGGCCGCACGCACTCCAAAGATTTGCTTCGCAAATCAGGCGCCCTGCGGGAATTCAACTTAACAGCTACAGTTCACAGTTGAACCTGAACACACAGTTTACTGAATAGATGCAACAGCTACATAATTTTCCGCGACTAACCTGATTAATTCATGTGATTTCTGCTGCGAGCACATATTTTACCACAAATAAACGAGTTATGAAGAACCGGAGCATTCAAAACAGTTTACGATTTCTGCATCCTCCAAACCATCATAACGCGTTTATTTGAAGCAAATTAAGTACTCTCGCAACGTAATCGCATGAATTAATCAGACTAAACATTTGCTGATTTGCAGTTATGGTTAAAGAAAATCGTCTCTGATTCAGATTACAGGAAACCAGGAAACAATGTTAGCACACGAAAATTCTCAACCAGATTTACAGAGTCAATGTAAAACAAGTATCCTGCAATTAATCACCGGCTGCTACATTTTTATCATTATTTTTATATGCCCGCTAAAATTTGGATCGGTCATAAACAATACGGGGATTGGAATATACCCTTTATCGGTCATTGAATGGGCATTTTCGATTTGGCCTCCTATTCTAACCTGTTTACTCTCCAGTATCGCTCTTTTCCTGTCTCTGATCTCCAATAAAATGAACATCTTAGGCATTTTTAAACGTGTATGGATACTCATTGTACCTTTATTTTTCCTTTTTTGCACCTCTCTTGTCGGCATCATTAATTCGTCTGAACTGGATTATACTATGATATTTATTTGGCATGTGCTGGGTGTGCTAAATTTTTTATTTGCAGTTGTGATCTATGTTCAAAATTGTCCCCGTTCACGTAATCTATTCCTCGCTGCTGTTTGCATAGGAACATTTCTTTCAATTATAAGTGGGATTTATCAAATACATTTCGGATTTGAGGAGACTCAAAATATTGCGCTTGGACTCGCAAAAAATGATGGCAGGACATTGCATCCTGATATGATCAGCCGGTTAAATCAAAAACGAGCATATGCAGCATTTACTTATCCAAACAGTTATGCCGCACACCTTATATTAACCATACCAGTTTTAATCGCATTTATCTGGAAAATGAGCAGCAATGTACAACCGTCAATCGTTAGCCAGATCACGTTCTCAGGCGGCCTGGCTATTTTGGCAATTTACTGTTTGTTATCTACCGGAAGCCGAGGGGCTGTTGCAGCATTAGTACTTGCGACGCTATCTATGTTGATAGTGGGAGCTAAACAGTTGAAGGTGCGGTTTAATAATGATAAACGAATTTTGATAGCTGGGCCGCTATTTTTAATTTTCTTGTCATTTTTTTTACTGATTACTGTATTTAAACATCGGGACCTTCTATCATTAAATGCACGAATGGATTATTATACAGCAGCGGTAAAATTGTTTTTAGAACATCCTGTTGCAGGGATTGGATTAGGAGAATTTTTCCCCAATTATCTTCGAATTAAACCCCCAGGCGCAGAAGAAACACGGTTGGTTCATAACCTATTTCTTCATTTCCTGTCACAATGCGGATTGCTTGGCGGCGCCGCAGCTTTACTTTTGTTAGTCCATCCGTTCATCATCTGGCGGTCGCATAAAACAAAACGATTAACGTGTACCGTTCCAAGATTTTATGTTGCCATGTTGATGGGGTATAGTGCATGGATGGTGCATTCACTTACCGATTTTAATATTCACATAACAGGTTCTCTTTTTATTGCAGCAATATTGCCGGTTTTATGCCTGAATGGGAAAACTAAAGGAAAAAACGACAATGAAACAGAAAAGCCCATGTCAATATCATTATGTGTCTTGGCTATAATCGGCTTAAGTCCCATCAACCGGATCACCGGAGAAAAGGCCTATCAACAGCTCTATAACAAGCAATTTAAACCCATTGCCGCAGAGACGTTAATAAATGAAGTGCAATTAATAAGCAGTAAAATGCCCTATTCTCCCTACCCATGGGACATATTAGGGGAAAAAGCATTATCGCAATCAAAAATTAATTTAGCAATTTATGCATTTGAAGAAGCGCAAAAGCGCACGCCTCATCGTGCTTCTTATTATGGATTGACCGCATATTGTTTATTATTGAAAGGGAGCTTACCCGAAGCCTTAAACCATGTTAATACCGCACTGCAATGGTATCCACATAAAAAAGCGTACCTGAATCTCAAGAAAAAAATCGTAGAGAAATTACCTTAAAGAGCGCTTCGGATACGATCTTTTTACTCATCTTCGACTCTCCAACCCGCCGGTCTTCAAATGTGATTGGAAATTCAATATACTTCATTTTATGCAACTGCGCCTTATACTTAAGCTCTACCTGAAAGACGTAACCATCCGCAATAAGATTCTGGATATTAATTATTCTTAAACATTCGTTTGACCAAAAATTAAAACCCCCGGTCAAATCTTTTATTGATAATCCTAAAACCATGCCCGCATACCAACTTCCGCCACGGCTTATTAACTTACGGATTATGCCCCAATTGACTGTTTTTCCCCCTGCAATGTATCTTGAACCTATTATGAAGTCATATTTGCCTTCGTTGAGGAGGCAGTTAACCTCTTTCAGAGCATTTGGATTATGGGAAAAATCCGCGTCCATTTCTCCGATGAATTGATATCCATTGTCCAATCCATACTGAAAACCGTCGATGTATGCTGATGCAAATCCCCGTTTATCGATCCGTGTTATCAGATTTAAATTTTTATATGAATCTTTTAAGGATTCAACGATCTTCGATGTACTATCTGGACTGTTATCATCAATAACAACAATATCAAAACCAAGGTTTAAAGAAAATATGGCCTTGATTAACTCACTAATATTCTCTGCTTCATTGAACGTCGGAATGCAAATTAATTTCTTCATATATACAAAAATATCATACGCTGCTATTAAGTACGCAATAGTATATACATAGATTTAGGTTAGGCTGGATATTGCGTCTACAATTGCTTCGGCCGTGATGCCAAAATGCTGCCATGTTTCCAAATGACCTTCTGACGGGGCGATTTTCGGATCAGTAATGCCAATATGCTGCAGCGGGATTCGTTGATCTGATACTGCCCTATTAGATGAAATGATACCTGCGAAACCCCTAATCCCAAAATGATTGTCGGCAATAATGCCATCCTCAACCGTAACGATCCCCTCTGAATATGTCGATAATAAGGTGGATAATTTTTCACTGCATACTGGTAATCCATTAATAATATAAACGTCTGTTTGGATGCCCTTTTTATTGAGTTCAAACGATGCCTGATCAGCCAGAAATGCAGGTGCACCCATCACAAGAATTGCTCTCTTCGCTCCTGGAAATTTCCTGAATTCAGTTACGTCGTCCCAGCTATCGGTACTTGACCACAGTGGACCACTACCGTCCTGTTTTTCCAGAATTAGCAAATTATCTCTGGGAATACCGATAATATGCCCTCCATAATGCGCTGCAAGATCTCTCACTGCAATAAATGCGGAACGTGCGTCTGCTGGCACATAAAAGCGATGTAAATAGGGTAGATAGCCAATTGCTAACGTGATCCAATCTAAACTCCAACCGGAAAAATGATCCCTGCCTGTACACGAACCAACATGTGATAAATGGAATGCAACATTTAACCCCTCGTTTATGCCTGTCAAATTTCGTTGATAACGCCAAAGTTCAAATCCCTCTCTAGCGATTCCTTCAAAAAATGCCGCAAACGTAGAAAAAACATTCAGTTGCGGATGATTGCCTCCATAAGCAAGGCCATTTGCCATTAATGCTGAAGCCTGTTCCTGAATGCTCATCTCAAATTGATGATCTGGTTTTAGAAATGCTCGAGCTTTTGCAAGTTTAGTTGACGGATCTAAATCACAACTGACGACGAACATTTTTCCCGGATACGTTTCGGCGATAGCAGCATAGGCGATCTCAATCCCCGCTCTTGCGCTAACGACCTTACCGATTTCAGGCAATTTTAACGACGAAACAAATTCATCATCCAGTATCAGATTTGGTGTTCCAGGGCCGGGACGAGCCTGAGTTTTAACATTTCTTTTAGGTTTTGCACGATAGGCGTCGAGCGCTGTTTTCTGCTCACTATTTAACTGCAACATCGGGTTGCTCAAGACGCCGCTTACATCACGGCCCTTCATATGACCGTCATGATGCCCTGCACCACCGGGCAGTTCATTAACCAGGAAAATGCACTCCAACATTGATTCGACATCTCTGTAACTCATCAGTGACCCGGGAATCCACACTTTAGAATCCAATGAAACGTTTTGTTTATCCGCAAAGGAACTCGCATGCTCTATAATCCCGTGATGATCAGCAAATTCACGAATTGTCAGGTTATTCCCTGTCGGGTAGATTAGATTTGGTTTTCCTGCCTGCGCTAACGCAAAACCCTCACGATACGCATTAAACAATGTCTCACACGAATGTAGAGATGGTGTTTCAATAATTGTAATGCCCATTGATTCAATGATTTTTCGTGGATCCTTTGCCATAATGCTGCTTGTTGACCCCGAGAGTTGAATCCCGTTGCGATGCATAACAAATGTCGTTGGCGCTTCGTGCAATGATGCGCCGACAAACCCATTCAATGCCTGGCCAGATATCCAACCTGCATCTCCGCAATGTGTAATAACCCAGGCGCCATCATCGTTAATTGCTTTCTTTGAAAGCGCTAAACCAACCGCTACCGGAACCATGATACCTAGGCGACCACCGTTTAACTCCGTGCCGCCAGGAACCCAGGAAACATGACCTGGAAAATCAATTCCACGGCGAAATCCATCAATCACATCGTCTTTATTCAAAAAACCCAGTGCAGCTAAGCTTGAATAATATCCGATACTGGTATGAGCGTGTTCAATCGTATAAAAAGTGCGCTGATAATCCGTCACAGCAAGGGTTAATAATAATGCTGAGATGAGATCCAAGCCTCCTCCAAGATGATCAAGTTCATTTATTTTTGCAAGAGACGCCAGTGACTGAATGGCGATTGAGGCAGCCTCAATTTCTAACGCTTCAAGAGCCAAAATATCATCCGTTATTAAGCCACTGGATTTTGAAATATCAATATGTAAAGGAATTACTTCAGAATCGAATGATGCACCCAAATAGCGTGATGCCGAAAGTAGATTACAGTTGATCTCGTGTTGACTGTGTTTCATGATTATTTCTCACAAAATAAAAATTGAAGTTTTATATCGAACATGATTCGCTTTTTGATCCCATCTGGCACGCTAAAGCTCCTGCCTGCAAGTTGAAAAAATTACCGCTTGCGTTATACATGCTGCTGTTAGTTTTCATAAACGAACTTTTACACATAATAAAAAATTGATGCCATAGAGTAGATAACTATTTGAAAATATCAAGAAACCAGATGCTGAAAAAGTTTTTCTGATATAATTGACAACAAGAGTATTTCAATTAACTTTAACCTCTTCTGTTTTCAAACTAAAGTTGGGCAGTTGATGTGTGGACGATGTCCGCTCGATTCAGGTCAAGCAAATTAACTCAAAACATTAAGAAAGGATTAGCGATGATAAAATTTAAATTAACCATGATGTTATTCAGTCTTTGCATGCTATCAGCAATCAATCTATGTGCTCAAAGTGAAATGTCCGATCAGGACCAGCAGCAAAAAATAATCAAAGTTTGTTCCCTGAACAGCATCGAAGCAAACCAGGAATTTCAACGGAACGTACAACTGTTGCGCGCTCAACGTCAGAAAGTGATCGAGTTAAAAGCTGAAATTGATATTACGAAAAAAAAGAGAGATAAAAAGAAAATTCAAAAAGAACTTGATGGCTTGCTATTGAAGCTTAATGAAAACAATCAAACAATGTTCAAAACTTACGGGTTTTCATTAACAAGGAATTATACGCAGATTATCGAACAGTCACATGTTTATATGTTGGTTCCCGATACTGAAGCAGACAAATTTAATGAGTTACAGGAAGAGAATTCAGAATCTGAAGAATAGATTACTGATATATATTTGGAACACATTTTATCATAAAAAGCCAGCCTTTACCCGGCTGGCTTTTTTGTTAAATACTATTAAAGATTAGAAATTGATCTTTTAGTTTTGTACGATATGTTATCTGCCTTATGCGGTTATTTCGGGAAATTCGATTGCGCCGAATTGTAATGCGTTTGAATTCACAAAGTTGCAACACTATTTATGGTGATGCAAACAATGTGTCCGTTGCATGATCTATTTCGTTGAATATGCGCCAGTAAGGAAATTTCGAATAATACCTTGGGGTAATCAGCGATATTACTCTTATTTAGAAAAGTACTTTGAATCTTATCTCCGGTAAATGGATAAAAACGAACAGTTAGAAATCGGTATTGAAACCGATGAATGGCTCAATTCTCTGGAATGGGTCATCAAAAATGGCGGCAAAAAAAGAACTCTTCATTTGCTAAGACAGCTGCAAACCCATGCACAGAATAAAGGCGTCGAATTTCCTTTCACTGCCAATACGCCTTATATCAACACAATACCTATCGATAAACAACCTCCATTTCCCGGGGAAAGAGATATCGAGCGACGAATAAAAAGTATTGTCCGATGGAATGCAATGGCAATGGTTGTACGAGCAAATAAATTGTCTGACGTCGGCGGTCATATCTCAACCTACGCATCATCTGCGACACTGTTTGAAATCGGATTTAATCATTTTTTCAAAGGGAAAAGTGATGATTACGATGGCGATTTGGTTTATTTTCAAGGTCATGCATCACCTGGGATTTATGCCAGAGCGTTTGTTGAAGGTCGACTAAGCCGGGAGAAGCTGGAAAACTTTCGAAGAGAATTGCAACCTGGCGGTGGATTATCATCTTATCCACATCCATGGCTAATGCCGGATTTTTGGCAATTTCCGACCGTATCAATGGGCTTGGGGCCAATCTGTGCTATTTATCAGGCCAGATTTATGCGCTATCTGGAAGACCGCAGTTTAAAACCACATCGGAATGGAAAAGTCTGGGCATTTTTGGGTGATGGAGAAACTGATGAACCCGAATCACTGGGCGCAATTACGCTAGCCTCCAGAGAAAAACTGGATAATCTTATTTTTGTAATAAATTGCAACCTGCAAAGGTTAGACGGGCCGGTTAGAGGTAATGGCAAGATCATTCAGGAACTTGAATCTATTTTCCGGGGTGCGGGGTGGAATGTGATTAAGGTTATTTGGGGAGATGACTGGGATTCATTGCTTAAACGTGAAAATGCAAACAAGCTTATCGAAAGAATGGATGAAGTTGTCGATGGACAATATCAAAAATATACCGCCGAATCGGGTGACTATACAAGGAATCATTTTTTCGGTGAACATCCAGAACTTCTAAAAATGGTTGAACATTTAACCGACCAACAGATTCAACATATGAGACGAGGCGGACATGATCCGGAAAAAGTATATGCGGCGTACAAGGCGGCTGTGGAACATACCGGGGCGCCCACGGTTATATTAGCCAAAACAATCAAAGGATATGGACTTGGAGAAGCGGGTGAAGGGAAAAATATTACCCACCAACAGAAGAAACTGAACGAAGAAGAACTGTCTCGATTTCGAACCCGATTTGGGATTCCAATCTCTGATAATGATGTTGCTGAAGCTCCATTTTATGTCCCTCCCGAAACGAGCGAGGAAATGAAGTATATCCATAAGCAAAGAAAAGCCTTGAATGGATACCTGCCCGATCGAAAGGTACGAACAAAACCACTGGCGGTTCCTCCGGTGCAACTTTTCAATGAATTCAATGAAGGGACAGGTGAACGAGAGATATCCACAACATTTGCCTTTGTCCGGATATTGTCAAAGTTACTTAAAGATGAAAAAATTGGTAATTTAATTGTCCCAATTATTCCTGATGAAGCCAGAACATTTGGTATGGAGGCGCTCTTCAGGCAATTTGGGATTTATTCTCATGTTGGCCAACTATACGAACCCGTAGACTCTGATCAATTGTTGTATTATAAAGAAGCAACTGATGGCCAAATTTTTGAGGAAGGCATTACAGAAGCTGGTTCAATGTCCACCTTTATAGCAGCCGGTACCGCATATGCAAACCATGGCGTCAACACCATTCCCTTTTTCATATATTATTCGATGTTTGGTTTTCAACGTATTGGCGATCTGGTGTGGGCCGCCGCAGACAGCCGCAGCCGGGGATTTATGTTAGGCGGCACTGCCGGTCGAACAACTTTAAATGGGGAGGGACTTCAGCATCAGGACGGTCATAGTCACATTCTATTTACTGTTGTACCCAATGTCATCACCTATGATCCTGCCTTTGCCTACGAATTAGGGATTATTATTCGTGAAGGTATAAAAAGAATGTACCATGAGCAGCAAAGCATTTTTTACTACATCACCGTAGGGAACGAACCCTATTCAATGCCGGCAATGCCTAAAAATGTTGATGAAGGAATTATTAAAGGTATATACAAATTTAGGACATCAGGACTAAAAAAGAGCAAAAATAAGGCACATCTGTTCGGTAGCGGCTCAATCATGAATCTTGTCTTAGAAGCACAAACTATTTTGGAAGAGAAATACAACATATCAGCCGACGTATGGAGCGTGACAAGTTACAACGAATTACGGCGGGACGCACAGGAAATACAGCGTTGGAATATGCTTAATCCAGAAAAAACAAAAAAGAAACCCTATATTAACAGCGTATTGGAAAAGGAGTCAGGTGTATTCGTTGCGGCATCAGATTACATGAAAATGTTGCCGAATTCGATCGCCCAATGGATTCCTGGAACCTATGTCTCTCTGGGTACAGATGGATTTGGTCGAAGTGATACTCGTGAAGCGCTAAGAGATCATTTTGAAGTTGATTCGAAATACATCGTCCTTGCGACACTTACAGCGCTTATGGGTGAAGGAAAGTTGAAATCTACTGTTGTCAGCAAAGCCGTTAAAGATTTGAAAATCAATTCAGCCAAGTTAAATCCTTTAGTATCCTAACCTGAATTATTCATAATAGAAAGTTTATGCATAATCCGGGCAAATGGCGCCATGGTGATGTTGAGTTAAAGTGAAAGGTAAAAGCCAATGGTTCATGACATTCAATTGCCCCATCTCGGTGAGAATATCGAAATAGGCAAAGTCGTTAAAATTCTAGTAAAACTCGGCCAAAAAATTACAAGTGACCAAAATATTGTCGAATTAGAAACAGATAAAGCATCAATCGAAATCCCTGCGGAGAAGAACGGGACCGTAAAAAAAATACACACCAAGGAAGGGGACACGGTAAAGATTGGACAAGTCATCGTATCAATAGATTGCGATAATAGTACAACCGAGAAGCTTAATCAAGAACAAACCCCTGAAATCCAAGTCCCTGAAAATGAGAGCAAACCAATAGTAAATGGCGATGTTGAGAATGAACAACCGGTCACAGAAGGGGCGCAAACAGGCGCCCATCGTTTTACAGGCAGTGCTAAATTGGCGCCGGCAGTGCCTTCTACTCGGCGATTCGCACGAGAAATTGGAGTCGATATTAATAATGTATCGGGCACTGGACCAGCCGGACGAATTTCCGTTGATGACGTAAAGGCATTTGCAAAATCATTAAATTCTTCTTCCCATGGATCGCTAGTTGAGACCAGAAAATTACCCGATTTCAAAAAATGGGGCGACAGTGAGGTTCAAGCCATGAACAATGTTCGAATAAAAACTGCCGAACACCTAAGCTATGCCTGGTCATCCATTCCTCATGTCACACAGTTTGGCAGTGCAGATATAACCAACCTGGATTCACAACGAAAACTGTTTGCAAAAAAAGTTGCTGACGCCGGGGGGAAATTGACTATTACAGCGATTGCGTTAAAAGTTGTATCGGTAGCATTGCAAAAATTTCCACGGTTTAATGCAAGTATTGATTTAAGCAATTCCTCAATGACACTCAAAAAGTACTGCAATATAGGGGTTGCAGTCGATACAGATCGGGGTTTACTCGTTCCTGTTATACGAAATGTAGATCAAAAAAATATTGTTCAACTGAGTAAAGAATTAAGTGAAATTTCAGATAAGGCTAGAAATAAGAAGTTAAAATTGGAAGATATGCAGGGCAGAAATTTCACGATTTCGAATTTAGGCAGTATAGGCGGAAGCCATTTTACACCAATCATTAATTGGCCTGAGGTTGCCATACTGGGAATTTCAAGAGCTGAAATGAAGGCAGTTTACGTTAATGATAATTTTGAGCCCAGACTAATGGTTCCCCTGTCTCTGTCATATGATCATCGCGTAATTGATGGCGCTGACGGAGCACGTTTTTTAACTTGGATAAAATGTGCATTAGAAAACCCATTGTTAATATCTCTGGAAGGTTGAGACTTACAACGAGTGTTATGTAGTCTGGTCGGGGCGAGAGGATTTGAACCTCCGATCTCTGCGTCCCGAACGCAGCGCTCTACCAGACTGAGCCACGCCCCGCAAACTAAAATCTCCATAATGTTCTTTAATAAAAACAAAACTGGGGAAAAACTAGCTGTGATTGCTCACAGATTAAACCCAAAATACCAACGGTGTTTGTTTTTTCATGACAAATATGCGGTCATAAGGGGCCTCAGAGCCTCTACCGCCTGCCTCCAGGGAGTCTTGACAAGCAAAGAGTCCCTGAGCCATCGGATAAACTGAAACGAC
>WLWI01005086.1_pt1 | contig 11020 bp, 8 predicted proteins | sample 6701501 | NCBI WGS metagenome assembly WLWI01 (sample SAMN12718690, study PRJNA515312) | sponge metagenome | isolation source: marine sponge | host: Mycale hentscheli | place: New Zealand: South Island, Marlborough, Capsize Point | collected 2014-11-01
CTATTAGGAGTCTGGCTTAATTAATGTCAGAGCTATTCAGCTTTCAAAATGAACAAAGCTGTTTATTAGAGGTAATCAATTGATCAATACATAAATATAATACAATAAGTTTAATTTCCTTACCTTACTAGTATTGCAAGGACAAGAAAAAATACAACTATAAGGTCGCTATTTGACTTTCCCCCCCCCCTAGCAAAAAATCCTGTATCAAACCCTGATTATTTTAGGATAAATATTCTTCACAACATCCATAGCTACACCATTAACACTGGCTCCATCCCTCATAGCTGCAAGGATAAAAGATGATTCAATTCCATAGGTAACTGAAAGAGTGCTAATAAGTTGACGAGCAACCTCTTCCCCCGTCATGCTCTTAGCAAGAAACTCAAGTCGTACTAAATGCTGGTGAACATTCCATTGATCAACATAGCGAATTACTATTGCCAATACCTCCCCCAATCTAGAAGTGCCATCAAATATTATTGATAAATATTTGCCCTTAATTTCTTCTTTTATTAAAGATTTCTCTTGTTCAAGGACAAATGGAACTAGCTGGAGCATGTGGGATGGGTCGGTTAATCGCATAGAATTTTCTTCCAGAATATCTCTGAAATATTTCAATTTAGAAATGGGCACTCCAGCCCTCATAAAAGACATTAGAACTTTAATTCGGTACACCCTATGAGCATCACCGATAGTATCGCTTTCATGACGACCAGATGAGTCATACTTTTTGAGGGACACAGTGATACTTTCCTGTCGTGCCCTTTGGGACTTCAATTTTTCTTTGCTCACAAGGTGCTTTGAACTCTTGACATGGTAAAGAACAGTACTCTTCTTAACAGCAAGAGCCTTTTTAGTCCTTCTTTAAGACCCAAAATGCTCGAAATATTGCACAGTGTACCTGGCCTTGGTCAACTGAAGATGGAGCTAGCTGCTGTGATTGACATTGGCGAGCAAATTGTGAGGTCTACATACAACTTGGAGGGAGATGGGGCACTGATGGTCAATTGCTACGAAGAGATAGTGAAAGTACGTAGTGTAATAAGCTCTGCTTATCATCCCAACACTACTGCAGTCGCCCAAAGTCTAGCACCTGGGAATACCCTTGTTCAACAACAGTATGTGGCTTATGCAATGTCATGTGTTCAGCCTGGAATCGATTACTTCCAGTTGAAATTTGGTGATGATACGAAACCTCCCTTGAGCCAATTTAAGGCTATGAGATACTTCTCACCAACAAGAATTCAGGAACTTCAACCAATAGCTTCAGATGTTGATTCATTGAGTGCTATACCATTCTTCAATGACACAGGTGTTATTACTGGCCTTAAAGAAGAACTCCCAGCTTATCTTGCCAGAGCTAATGGAGTAAACCCTCCAGATATTTGCGAGTGGTGGAATAATAATAAAACTGTACTTCCAAACTGGAGTGATGCAGCCAAGAAGTCACTATTAGTGCAAGGGTTTCTCGGCAGACTGAACAAAAGAGCTTACCAAATGACACTGTAAGGTGCTCATTAGGAAACTCATTTATTCTAGTAGCAGGTGCACCTTGAACTTACATTTCAGTGCATTACTGCCAGTAGATTTCCTCTTACCTTTTGGAGGGTTAGATTTTCGTTTCCTGGCCAATTCAGAGGGCTTTGGAGATTTTAGTTTGTCCAACAGAGTTAAAACTGGAGTGTTCTCTGTGCAGTCAGGCTGAAGCTCACACTCAGATTCAGAGTAGTCTGACAACCCAGATTCAGCTTCTGCCATGATGTTAGAGCTAGAAGGGAAGAGTGAGTGGGCTGGTGATGGGCTTTACCTATCAGTGCAGTGGTTAGTGGGCTGGCCAGTGGGTCATGTGTGGTGTGACACTTGCAGTGCTGAGTAACAACAGCAAGCTCAGGCCTATAATTTATTTTCCCGACTGAATAGAGAATATATTTAGTTACAAGCTAGAAAAATGGCCCATTATGCTATTTTTATGCCAAATTATGCCTTATGCTATGATGAACCGATTATGCCAAAAATTATGCCAGCATAATCCGCTGGTCCCTAGTTATAGTGGTCGTCTTTTTGTCTGTCTGTCAATCTGTGTATCTGTCTGTCACACTCAGTTTGGAGATTACTGACAATCAGCCATTGATATGCGTTTGAACGTAACCAGAATTTAAGACCTTTTATGGTTCTACATTCTTTTTTTTTTCTTTTTTTTAATTCGGGCTGATTTTTGAGAAAATGTGAAGCTATCAGCTTCGTGTAAGTAAGGTACTAACTTTTGTGGGTTGTAATCATGTGAGCAAATAATTTCTTTCTGCTCGTGGTAATTTTCTTTATGCTGAAAAGTTAACCTGGAGGAATTGGAGTTTCACATTAAAGCTATGTACTGGAGAGTTTTTTTTTTGCATGTTTAGCGTCTTCTCTTCTGAAGACAGCATTTACTTTTGCCATTTTCATTGCTCTAGCTGTATTGATATCTGATTAGGAATCACCAAATAATTATGGTCTGAAAGATGGTTGTAGTAGCTAGCTAGTATATAGTAACGCTGAGGATTCGCACCTTTGGTTCTTTTTTTAAACAAACTACACGTATGATCTGGCATTAACATTAATTTTTTTCCGAATCACATATAAATTATAATCATATTTACAACTACATAATAAGATTGACAACATCCATTACAATTCTTACTTTTAATCAGTAATAAGCTCTAAGAATTTTTAATGTCATAAAAAGGGCATTATAACTAACAAATTTGAAGGCAAAAATCCAAAAGCAAACAGCCTCTTAATTGTAAACTGGGAGCCTGGTCCCAATTGTTCTCATTCTCAGTTCACAGTTTCAACTACTTAAATTTTTATTATGTTGCTAAAGAATACACTTTATTCAGGTTTTTCTTGCTGACAAATATATTTGTTAATTTGTAGCTCATTGTAATTATCTCTTTTTTCTTAGCTCATCTCTTCACACAGGAATATGGATAGAACTGTGTATGCATTCAATTCATGATTAATATAAATACTCGCTTGGTATTTTGCTCAAGCACATCATTATTTTTAGTTGCTTTTTATGCTTAATAAAGCTAGATCTGTTATATACTCATAAATACACACAAATACTCACACAAACACACATGCATGCACACTCAGCATATTTACACATACACAAACATCAATATAGAAATGAAAAGCACACTCTAATTTAAAGTTAAGATTGATAAAGCTACTCACCCCATTTGTGCTACAGGCTAGCATATGACTATATTACATATTATGTGTAACTTTATTTTCCAGCACTATAGAATTTAATGAGAAGAACATCTTCAATGCCATTAAACATGTAGTTAAATGGCAGGCCCTTGGAATCCAGCTTGGCTTTAAAAGCAGTGAACTCGATATAATCAAGTATGATAGCAAGAGTGCAAGTGAAGCCATAATTAGTCTTATTGGCCACTGGATTAACAATGACAGAAATGCAAGCTGGAAAAAATTGGCAGGTGCTCTTCAGCGAATAGAAGAGAAAGAGCTGGCCAATTCTTTATTTCAAGATGAAACTTTAACAGGTATTGGGAGGGTAAATGGAAGAGAAGGAGCAGCTGGGAAGGCCATTAAAGAGTATGATATTACTTTTTATAGTTGCAGTGATATATGTATCATTAAAATTGTATATCCTCTACTACAGGAAAGAAGAACCTTGCTGAAGAGTGTGAGAAAGGTGTGATAGTGTTTGCAATGTAGCTATTAGTGAATGTAAAATTTTACAATATGTACTTCATTTTTATTTTGTAGTGAAGCAGCCTGTCAATACTACTGTGGTGGATAAAGTACACACAACTTCATTTCACTCCAAGAGAAATCGTTAGTTTTTGTCAGTATTTTTAAGTCTGGCATGTAACCATATCAGCACGACTATTTACTCTGTCACAGTAGGGTGGGTGAATATACAATATGAAACTCTATTTATATAAAAAAAATAAATATAAAGCTTAAAACAAATTGATAGTTGCATATATGAATACTCTATTATTATAAACATTACCTTTATTTTTTGTTCCCAGCATTTCTGAACAAGAATCAACAACAATAAAAAAAAAACCATCAAAAACAAAATGGCTATAAGAAAACAACAATTGAATAGGAAGTGATTTATGCTGATGCCTCATTCTGGTGTGTGTCTATAGCACTGGCTATGTGACGTCTAGATCTATACTTAGTGTTCAAAGACTCCATAGTGGTGTGTTTATTCCTGAGCAAATTCATCTTAGGTGTATTGTCATTGTATAGTGTCCTAATTCCAATTCCCTATTGCAAACTTTAATCTCCCCTTCTTCTATACACCATCTGCCAGACTAGCTATAGGACAAGGTAATAATTGTCATTTCACGCTTTCAAACTTGCACTAGATGGGGGTAAGATCTGCCCCACAATTTGTAACCCTCAGCGCGCATGCGCGAGAGGGTTATAGTAGTCGTCCTGTCTGTCTGTCTGTCACGCTCTGATTTTGGAGAATACTGACAATTAACAGTTGATTTAGATATAAACTTACTCAAGACAAAGATTTAAGACCTTTTATTGTGCTACTTTTTTTAATTTTGGGATAATCGTTGAGAAAACGCGAAGCTTTCAACTCCGTGTAGGTACCAGCCTTTATGGGCAACGCCCCCTAGCGTCACATCATAATCACGTGAGCAAGTAATTTCTGCAGCCAGCGGTGTAGTTCGCTTTATGCTTAGGGATGTTAATGGAGTTGAAAGAAGTGGAAGTTTTGCATTGAAAATGTATACCGGTGAGTGTTTCTGGCTAGTTTAGCTTCTTCTCTTATGAAGACAGCGTTTCCATGTACCATTTTCATTGGTCGAGCTATTTTGATGCCTCATTAGAAATAGCTAACAGATTGCTTGTTCTTTTGGAAGGAGATTATATTGTAATAGCTAGGTAATGTTTAATAGCGCTGAGGGTTCGCACCTTTGGTTTTACTGTAGCTGATACTCAGAATGGATACACTAGCAGAAAAATGAAGACTAGACCGGCAGAATAAGGGCTTTTTTTTGTCGAAGTTTGCATTGGAGTATATAGTTTATATTTTTGCCTTATAATGTTCTTCATACTATCAGATTCTCAAAACCACTTGCTGGCCTTTTGTCAGCAGTGGGGAATTTCAAGTATTTGCATTTTTATTTTTGCTAAATTCAGTAGCAATAGTGATACCTGGCAATCAGGTCTGTATTATACTGTTGACAATACGGCACGGCACATAAATTGCCCATTCAAAAATGAATGGGAAAAAAACCAGCTGACAATACGGCACGGCACATAAATTGCCCATTCAAAAATGAATGGGAAAAAAACCAGCTGTTTAATTAAAATCACATGGGGAAAGTGAAATAGCACGTTAAGTATAAGCAATAAGCATGGGTAATTGAGCTATTGATCCCTAATAGCACAGGTTATGTATGCTATCACTCGCTAATAGTAGGCCAGCTTGTTTTTTAAATCCATTGCACTGTAGCTACACTGTATTGTTCACTCACTATCTCCGTATTTCAGGATTAGCTTCCCCTGGAACCTCGTTTTCAAACTATGGCTCCTCTTAATCTGTTGAAAAAAATCCATATGATGGTAGAACTTTTGTGCTAAAGAATGATGTCTCAAACTAGAACCACTCAAACTGTACATTTCCAATGCTAAAGCTGAACACATGTGTACTTACCCATACAATTTCATTTATAATAGTATGGTGCGTAAGTTGCCCATTAAAAAATGTATGGGAAAAATCGCTGTTCAATTGAAATCGCACGGGGAAAGTGAAACAGCGCGTAACTAATTGGAATACCTCAGTAACTAAGTGTAAATTGAACAGCATTTTTCTCATACATTTTTAACCGATTACTGGCCCAATACGCATGAGTACAAGAAAGGGGGTAGTAACTATCTGCCTACAGCTGCACACCTGAATCTACCAATTATCTATCATTGCATCTCAGGTTTGTAATGTAGTTTAGCTATCTGTACAGCATATCTATATGTGTGGTTACAATATAAAATTTATCAGATAAACCTTACTACAAAACACTTCAAGTTTATCAAATATTCTCATATAAAATGTTATAACAAGAACTATAATTCATGATTATTTGATACTTTGAGTTATACTGCAATGATAGCTTAAGTCTTCTGGAGAAGTTTATGGATTCTACTGTGGATTCAGGACTCCAAAGATGCAGGAAACACAAGAGTATCTCCAATTTCCAAGCTGATCCATAGCTTTGGAATAATAGTAGTATTGTAAAGTTTTTTATATACCTGGAATATATAAAAAGAACACAAGAATGTCACAGAGTGACTTATTAATGAATTAAAGTCTATATCATTAGCTAGATTTGGATGTTTTCATTCTTAGTAATATAAATCTGAAAATGGCGTGTGTTTTGTTTCCTAACAATTCACCTTTATAAGTTGCTGTTAGTGTCCATTCTTGCGTCATTCATAACCATTACTCAAATCTCTGAACTAGTCTTCTATTGTAAGCTCATAACTAGCATGGTGAAACTAAGCAACGCGAAATGGCACCCCAAGGACGCTACGAGAAAGCAAAAATTTTCGTAGCCTTAGGCGTCCTCCCATCCACTGTCGAAAACTGGAGCGTGCAGGACTTTCAATCCATTGAACAATAGCAAGAGCAAGCTTTTACCAGCGACTGATCAATAGAAACTTTATGTCCAGGCCCGATAGTTTCTCCGCTGCTACAAAGTCAGAAAGTTGCTTCTCCAGTAAGGGTTACTTCCGGCGGAAAAAGGATGAAATGCTGGCCCTTTTGGGGGTCATCCTCCTTGTTTGCTTATTGAGCAACTATTTTTGGAGCGGTTGCCAGAAGACATCAGTATTCAACTGGTGGATTTGAAGATCGAAGATCATGGACAGCTAGCTAAGCGAGTTGACGCCCTCTGGACATGCCGTGACAGAGGAATTGAGTCGAATGCAATTCAGTGGAAACTTCTGCTGGGAAAATGAAAACACAGAGCCTGTGCACCCACTATTTCATCAGATGAGACTTTCTGTTTTTTCCACCAGACATTTGGAGAAGTTGCTCGTCAGTGCCGTTAACCCTGTAATTGGTCAGGAAACAAGATAGCCAGCTGCCAGTAGAGGCCACGGCCACCGGGCATAACAATGACTTTCTCTTTCTCAGCGACAAGGTTTCGAAGAGGAGTTTCTTTGTTGACACTGGGGTGCGACAGGATTGGAGGTACATACTCTTCAGACTGGACCTCTTTTATTGACTGCAAATGGTAGCAAAATCAAGACATCCCATGGAAGAGGTATACGTTTGAACTCCACTTTGCATCCAATATGTTCGAGTGGGATTTTCTCTTCGCTGATGTGAAGAGCCCATTGTTAGCGGCTGCTTTCTTGAGATCGCATTCATTACTGTATGGTTGACATCAATTTTGCTCTGCTCAGTTAGGCACTATTTCTAATTCTGATAATGATTACATCTCACTTCTTGCGAATTTTCCAGAAATCACCATGACAAACTTTGTGCAGTCACCCACTAAACACTTCATGGAGCATTTTATCACTATGAGCAGTCCAAGTGTGCACGTTCATGCTCGTCATTTGTCTCTGGAGAAGTTGGCTCTTGCCAAAGCAGAGTTTGACAAGATGGAGGAAATGGGGTTTATACGGAGGTCATTGAGCTCTTGAGCCGCCCCTTTATACATGGTTCCTAAGGCTTCTGGTGGTTGGTGTCCATGTGGAGACTACAGATGTCTCAATAATGCAACTGTACCTCATAGGTATCCAGTGCCCAACATTCAGGACTTTTCTGCTCATCTTGCAGGAATGACTATTTTCTCCAAAACTGACGTCATCAGAGGCTATCATCAGATCCCTGTGGCTGCTGAGGGCATCAATAAAACTGCTCATCACGTCATTTGGTTTATAGGTTTGAAAAAACGCCACCCAAGGTTTTCAGCGGTTGATGGACACGGTTTGCGAGTCTACATTGATGATATAGCAAAGATTCCAATATGCACAAGCAGCATCTATGCCTGTTTTTCGAGAGACTCAAGCAATATGGCGTGGTCAGCAACTTAGCAAAGTGCAGATTTGATCAAAGCTCACTGGATTTTCTGGGCCATCGCATTACCCAAGATGGCACTCTACTTCTACCAGACAAAGTCGAGGCCATTTCTAGCATGAAGCCTGCCAAGACGCTCAAGGACTTCAGGAGTTTGTGGGAATGATTAGTTTCTATTGCCGGTTTATTCCAGTGGCAACACAAACCATTCTGCCACTTAAAAAAAAAACTTGAAGGTAAACATCCCAAGTTGCTGGTATGGAATCAGCCAATGAGGACAGCTTTTGAAAACACTAAAAAGGCACTGGTGGCAGTAACTCTTCAGGTACACTTGAGGTACAATGTGCAGATTTTGCTTGCTATGGATGCTTCAGACAACGCAATTGGTGTGGTATTATAATAGTCCGTGAATGGTGTAATAATACCATTAACCTTCAATTGGGAGCACCCGAGAAGAATTACAGCACCTTCGACACGGAACTGCTTGCACTCTTATATGGCACACTTTCAATATTTCTTGAAGGTCAACAATTCACTGTATTTACAGATCACAAGCCATTCACATTCAGCATGGCTAAGGTATCAGAACCACGGTCTACTCGACAGCAGCGTCAGTTCTCTTACATCTCCAAGTATACGACTGATATAAGGCACATACTGGAAAAAGAAAACTCTGTGGCTCATGCACTGTCTTGTTGTGCGACAGGGTGCACCTTGGAATCGACTATCACTTGATGGCTGAAGCCCAAAAGATGGACAAAGAGGTTCAGATTTACAGGACTGGGACCTCTAGTCTAGAACCTAAGACATTTCATTTGGTGAGCATGGTATTAATTTGTTGTGTGATATGTCTACAGGTGAACCCAGGCCTTTTATTCCTGCTTTGTGGAGGCACAGAGTTTGTTGTGCTTCATAGATTGTCTAATACCTCTGTGCAAGCAACAAAGAAACTCATTGCCAGTAAATTTGTCTGGAAGGAATTAAAGAAGGAGGCAGGAGAATGGGACAAGCAATATGTGGCCTGTCAGTCATCGAAAGTCCAAACCCACATCAGAGCACCTCTGAAAAGAATGAGGCAGGAGAATAGGACAAGCAATGTGTGGCCTGTCAGTCATCGAAAGTCCAAACCCACATCAGAGCACCTCTGGAAAATTTAAATTACTCAACGTCAATTTGATCACATACATGTGGACGTGGTTGGAACGCTTCTGCCATCAAATGGAAATACTCACCTTCTGACTGTAGTATACAGGTTTTCTTGATAGCCTCCTTTAAACGATAATACTGCTGCTAGCTGTGCTGTGACATTGATCACCCATTGGATCACCCATTTTTACTATTCCTATCGACATGACTTCTGACTGAGGTCCACAGTTTATGTTGCAGATCTGGACCTCTGTTGCTAGACTATTGGGTACTACTCTTCATCACACTATAACATACCATCCTCAGGCGAATGGCATGGGGGAAAGGTTCCATTGATATTTGAAGACTGTGTTATGATCAGCCCAGACTGGATCAAGGAACTGTCTTGGGTACTGTTGGGAATTAGAACTGCCCCCAAAGAAGATCTCGGATGTTTGTCTGCAGAGATTGTGTATGGGACTCTACTTACGGTACCAGAAGATTTTATTGCAAGAGGCAGTTTTAACTCAGATCTCCAATTGCACATATATGACAATGTTCGCTCTCTAGTGCCCTGTGGGTTTTTTTTGGATCACTAAGTCAAGTTTATAGCCGGAGCCTAGGGGTTGTAGATACGCTTAAGGGATAATATCGACAGGAAGACACCTTAGCTACTCCATAGACTGATTCTGGTGGCAGCATACCTGCTGGGACTGGGACGTCACCTTGACATTCTTAATAGTAGTTGTAACGCACAATACTTTCACACAACTGAACATACCTACGCAAGACTTACCTTTGCGGTTCGTGTAGTGGACAATGAATTTACAAGTAAATGCTGTTGAGTAGGGCTTATAACTGTGACAAATAGCAACTAACTCGAATAGAAATGGAGCTCCCATAAGTTTTTGCGTTTAAACTGCACCCGCAAAAGAATTCAAAGCCGTAAACAATTCAATTTCTAAGGTGATACGGGTAATGGTCGCTTAACCGGAGGATTCTGTTTAGTGAAGTTTGGGACGGGGTTGAATGCGGAGCGAACACAAAAATACGGAGGGTCAAAGTACAAAATGACATACATACGTCCAAACATATATATAAATAAATAAACAAACATCCCCGATTTTCGATTGTGTTACCCCTGTAAGTGTCTCACTCACTCGCCGATAATGACTGATTGATTTTCTAGGGGTAAGCAATCAAATTTCCGAGAAGGGTGAAGGATTCTGCTTATCATGCCGCCTTTCCAAAGTAAGGATCGATAAACTAACTGTTTTCGTTTAAGCTAGTCCTTTTCCAAAGTACGCTCCATTCAAAATGAGCTATTCTCGTTTAGTTTATTGCTATTCTTTAGCAACACACAACACTTTATACCAGCTCATTACATACCAAGATCTCAATTGAGACTTGTTAGTGAGAGTCTCACTTCGCTTGCCCAATAATAATAATAATAATAATGATAATAATAATAATTATCAAGTTCTGACCCTTCATAAAAACTAGATTGGAAGTCGAGGGTTGTCGTAGCTCAGTGTTTAGAGCACTGGTGGCTAAAGCCAGTGGCCCTGGGTTTGAATCCCCGGCGACAACTAAGATTTTTTTCCACATTTTTTCCCTTTTCTTTTTCCAGACCCCTTTAGGTGAGAAAGTGTCAATCTAATAACACTAGTGGTGTGCTTGAGCACAAATGGCGAGCGAGCCTTAAGGGTGCTCAAACACTCTTTGAGCGGGAAACACCCGCCAAATAGGCCACGGTTGCTAGGGCCTGTTAAACTTACTTCTGCTTTTCCCCCGAATTATATTATTTATGCAGGCCAGCAAGCACTG
>WLWI01005088.1_pt1 | contig 11018 bp, 8 predicted proteins | sample 6701501 | NCBI WGS metagenome assembly WLWI01 (sample SAMN12718690, study PRJNA515312) | sponge metagenome | isolation source: marine sponge | host: Mycale hentscheli | place: New Zealand: South Island, Marlborough, Capsize Point | collected 2014-11-01
GCAAACCCTAGATGCATAACTGCTTCCGTTAGCAAGTTAGTTTTGGAGAGGCCCAACTCAAGTCTGACAGACTGTAGTATTTGTTGGTTACTTTATTATTTTCTTTTGATATTTACTACCAGTACCTTCAATTGAGCAATTTAAGCTATGCCTCTTGATACCTATACCTCTAAAATAAACTTACCCTTTCTTCAGAGAAGAGTCCAGTGTGCATGATAGTCTCGATCACAAGAATCCTGTTGCCCTTGCCAACAACTTTAAACAAGTTATCCAATATTACAGAGGCATCTTCATCGGACCAGTTCTGCAATATGTCCTTCAGAATATAACAGTCACACCTAGAAACAATGAAAATGGTTCAACATTTTTTCTGTGCAAAGAGAAAAGCCTGGCTTAATGTGAACTCATTTGAATTGTGATGGAGCTAGTCGATCTATTTAGATTTGCCTTATGAGATAAATCTGATACGGTCAGTCTATTAATGTATTTGCTCTTACTACCAATACAGTCCACATATAATGCCACTTCTAGTCACCCAGTCTATAGACACAGTTAAAATGTTAGCAACATGCGATTAAAACTAATCATATAAATAAACAAACAAATAATTAAAAAAAAAATTCTATTGTAATACAGCCTGTGCTTTCAGTATAACCACCAAACTAGTGTATCAATTACATCCACTAAACTCCTGTCCAACTTGAGTATTTTATCACACTTACAAGAAGACAGAGTTCCAATCTTACGGTAGAACAACCATTTAAAGTAGGCCCACAATCTAAGGTTGGTTCATATTTATTTTAAATTCTATTTTTGTGAAACTGTGGAAATGGGCACACCCACCATCATACTTGAGCATGCTCCAATCAGCAGTAGTCAAACACATCGTATGTCACCCACCACTGCATGGAAGCCACTGACCTCAATATTTATAAGCAACTGCTAGCTTGTATGGATTCTTCCCACACTAGCCAAAACTTTTAAATTTAGGCTAGTCCAAAACCAAAATTATTTCCACAACTACAACAAAAATCCACTTTGAGCACAAACCACGACTTACCCCATTTCTGGTATAGACTTCGTGAAATTTCCAACCATGAGTCTAATGTTTTGTCCATTTTCTACTTTCCGAAGGAATGTTCTGCAAATAAAATATTAATTAAAACAACAACAACAACAACAAAAAATACAACAAACAAACAAACAAACAAAAACACTTTAGAACGTATTTCAATAAATGTTTATAATAGTTACTGCATAGTCTTCCTTCCCACCTCCCCTTAAAATAGAGTCAAGGGGCAGTTTAATTGGTAAGCGACAATATATTCTTTTCTATGCTTATCTAGCACCATCTATGTCAGTTGCTCTTGAATAGATAGCTTACACCGGACACCCCAAGAGATTGTTTTTCCCCTCTCTCTCACAAATAAGATTGGCATATGTCAACCACTGAGAGTTCAAATTTGTGTTAATGATATTCATAGTTAGGTTTCTCCTCCCCTTAAAGGCTGATTATGATGAAGTCCAGGACTTCACTTCTTCCTCATTCTTCCTACATGCACCAATATACCACAATACTCACTTTGAATTAAAAATGACGTCCGGCAGATCAAAGTTGGTGCCATTCATACCGTGCAAATAATACTGCAACACCTCGTACAAAAACCGTCCAACTCCACCGCCAATGTCGCAAATGTGACGGCACGAGGCAAACAGTGGATAATCAGCGATGATGGCCGGCGCATGTAGCTTAGAGCCATCCCCCAGACCTGCATCGTAAACATCCCTGAAATACTGATCTTCCTTGAGGTGGTCCTGCAGCTCTGTTCTGTAAGTGACTTTAAATCCGGATTCTCCAGAGAAGATGCTACGAGATAGAGACGTGCTGATCACCAGTGCCTCGTCACCAGAATAGAGCATGACGTAGTGCTTCAGACTTTTGGGATGACTCGAAACGAGATATTCGCTGATAGGTGTCAGGGAGTACTTGTCCTCAGAGTTGGACGACAATAGGCCAAAGTGAGAGGACGCGTGCAAAATTCGACAGAGGAAAGCCAGGTTCACTCGATCGAGCCCTCGCCTGGAATCTATCTTGCTCTTGATGTCTTCGCAAGACAACGGTTCACCAGCCTCATGGAGATAGTCAGGGACATTTAAGTAGGTGAGGATGTACATGGCTCGTGACTCAATGTGCTGCAGGGTAGTGGTGATGATGCGCATGTGGTGAGGCTTCACATGTTGCCCCCACTGCTCAAACATCTGCCATGTTCGAGAATTGAGCTTGTACAGAGGCCAGTTTGGGAGATCAGTAGGAGGGGCTATGCTGACATAACCTAAGAGTATTGCAAAGCCACCCAGGACCAAAAAAATGTAGCTGATGTGAAACTTGGAAAGAATGAGCTTCAGAATAGCTGCTGGGCTCCTGTCCTCTTTCAACTTATGCGCTGGAGGATTGCTTTCTGGAAGAGATTCCGCTGACATGGTAGCAGCTTTTGCAAATGGCGCGCTCATCTAAAGGAAGTTTAGATTTAGAAGCTTCAACGGTACTACGAGGTATTGTCGCGGGCTGAAAGTTGTGGGTCGCCGACGCTACATCTGGAGAACAATGAACAAAAGAAGATATAATTTATAAAATAATGCGCACTTGTAAATTTATTACGTCATGCACCTACGGGAATCTCCCCTGGTTGACCTTGCTCCGACCTTTCGCATTTTCAAAATAATAAATGCTGCCAAGCCAGCTATCACTCAGAGACAGGAGGAATTTCAACTTGTTTAGCCAGTTTTCTTGTAAGTTTGTTAGCAGGCATGTTTTCATTGGATGAACGGTAAAAACTTAGAACCCCTCCCACTTTTTTGTAGAAGCTGGTTGCACCATGGCGACAAAAAACGATGCTACTCACTCCGACGATGGAGCTAAGGAGACAGCTACGACTAAGTGCCCTCTGTGTCAGGAAACAATCTCTGGTAGCCTATCTCTTCACTATCTCACCGGCTGCACCAACTATGACAAGACTGGTAATCATAATTGAGGCACTGAGTTAGTTTATTTTGGCTGCTGGGAAGCCTTCCAGCAGAATATTATTATCAGACATAAATTTATTATTTAACTACATTTTATGTTGAGAAGTAGTCTGTAATAGGTATCAGTATTGGTTGAGGTGTTTTTTTTTTCTTTCTCATAGAAATTCTGTTGTCTCGTAAGATTTTTATTTTCTTTGTAGCTATAACACTCCAAATCCTTTGCAGGTGCTTCTTCCAGTGAAGAGCCCAAACCTAAGCCCTCTCGTCATGCTTTAGAAACATCAACCGGCACCAGTTCCAGAAGAACAATGTCAGCCACCATGGCTGAGCCAGCGTTGGAGTCGGCTGAATTTGGTGGGAGTGGCTCAGTGGCAATGCCCAGTCCGGACTCCAGGCAACTGAGCACTGTGATGTTCATGTGGCAGCCGTATTCACCCGACTTGGTTTACCCTTCTGTCACTTTGCTAGCATCTTTCCAGGTGGGTGTGACAATGCATTGCAATAGTTCATCTCTTGAGGGATAGCTGAGCGCTATTTAACAGAACGGGCTCAAGATGGTGATGGATATTATTTGTATTTATTACTTTAAAATATTACAAAGGTATATGAAAATTCTTTATAAAAAAGTTGTAATATTTATAACGAATATTTGATTAAAAATATGACACTGAAGTACTGTAATAATAATAATAATAATGTTTTCCAACTACATGTATATTGTACCTTCAGTTTTTATCTCTTGCCAAGGTTTCTATGATACTTTACTGATATAATATATAGTTCCACAGAAATGAGAGTGGTGTGCACATTGTGACATTATAAACAGGCAAAAGAGATAGAACGAGTCTCTGATTGCACTATGGCGTCATAGGAATGAAATTTTGAGGATCAAATTTTGAGTTGAATGATCAAAATTAAAGTACTTACTTCAAGTAGAATCCACTTGCAACCGCCATTTGTGTGCACCCATGGTTATTGGCTACACTCTCAGATATAGTGCATAATTTTATGCTAATACATTATATCCCTAATTTGAGGAATTGTGACTGCCAAGAGAAGAATTCTAGTTATTTCTTGACACACCAAAAGATGTGAATTTTTAGTACTAAATGGTGACAATTCCAGGATTTTATGGGATTTTTTTTTCCCTGAGGAAGAAGATTTATATGTATTATTGAATTCTTTTGCAGCACCAATAAACAGCATGCTTCATGTAGGATAAATGTATTCATTTTTGTTGATGTAAGCAGAGTATTTCTTTAATCAGTTATAATTTTAATACATTTAGAGGAAAGGGGTTCCTAGTTCCCCTCCCCCTGTGCATGAAACCCTGATTGCTAAAGCATATTGGAAGAACTTAAATGTAGATTTGTAGTTAACAAAGTGGGACACTCAGATTTGACTTAAACTTTTTCCTTTATTTTAATTTACATCATGTAACTTTTCTTATACCATAGTTGCTGTGGTAGCAACCATGGATTAATAATGTTCATTCCCTGTATAAATCCCCTCTAGTAACCACGGAAAGAATAACTTTGTACCCCAACAAGAGTTTAAATTGCACACAGAAGAAATTTTTTGGCAGAATAGAGTGAAATGCACTAATAATTATGGTGATATATAATGGTCCTTTTAGCTACGAAGGAAAATCTATTATTTTTTACTTGTACGAAGCTTTCTTCGTGAATGGTTAGACCGGTATATTTTCCCCCTAAAAACAACATTATCCCCTCTTTTTATTTGGTCTTTTACACTTTTTGAAATGGTAGTTATGGTATAAAATAGATAAACCATGGCAACTCTTGGAATTATTGCTAGATACCGCCCTCTTCCTCAGCCTTCGCCCTTGGGAACGGGACAGTTATCAGCAATTACTTATTTTAGTAGCATGGAGACATAATACTGTATATTGTGTATTCTCTATCAGACTCTGTTCTCACACAGTGAGAACTCTCTTTAGTGCATAGCTTCCCCACTTGTATGGATAGTAGTCACTCTCAAATAGTAGCTGCTTTATTCCTGCAACGGAACCTTAAATCAGTCAACTGACAACATTCATTGGAACCAAGTTCTCATCTGGGGAACTTAACTAAATCAAGTCGTTTTCAGTTTCACCTTTTTCTATTAAGCTAGTCACTAACATTAGCTGCCCTTATTAAATGAATGCCAACTATAGAGACGTCAGTCTGCAGTAAATGAGAAGAGTATGGATACAGTGATAACTTTTATTTATTTACTTTTTTGCATAGCAATAAGTCTGCTTCTCTTTCTCTACTAGTGATGTACTTGGCGAGTGAGTCATTGTGCAAAGTAATTCAACACTCATTTTTTCTGACAAAATTTAATTTTAGCTATTCACCTAGCTTAGGGAAGGCCTCATTCAGTCCATTTATAGGTAGAGTTTGTAACCATTTTATCTAACAAATATGGATTTACTTTCTATCTCAATTTTCCTCAAGTAGGATGTTTTTGTAGTACCTATTTAAATAAATCATTCTGACTATGTAAATAATCAGTAGTTCCCGACAAAAGACACTTGGCTACTAAAACACGATGGAGTTTGTTTTTTGTTGTTTTTTGTTTTGTTTTTTCAATTTTAATGGAAAAAATAAAACTCCAGTGTTTTTATAAGACCTGACTGTGTCTCACATCATTCAGATCATATCTAATTCAAAGGGGCAAAGATTGGATTATACAGGTAAGCATCGATGATAAAAAGATTCTGTTTAGTGGGTAAGGGATGGGATCGACTATCATGTGAACACAAAAACGTGAGGGTCAGAGAACAAAAATGACATATGTACGTCCAAACATGCATATAAACAAATGAATATCCCTGATTTTAGATTGTGTTACCCCTGATAGTGTCTCGCTTGCTTCGCACGCTCACCGATTAATTTACCAGGTGATAAGTTCTTTCAAAGTGCCAATTGGTCATTTTGTTGCTAATTGTAAGTTTCCATGAGGTGATAGTACAATGGTTATGCCATCTTATTAGTGCATAAACTTGTTATCAAGCACTTCAGAAGTATAGCTGGCCATGCTCAGCAATTCTAATTATAATGGGTGATCATTTTTTGATCTCAACCAGTGCTTTTATTATTATTATTATTGTTATTATTATTGTTGTTATTATTATTATCTTTATTATTATTTTTATTATTATTATTATTATTATTATTATTGATACGACTATGACTACTAAACAGCCAACAATGTGGCTATAGAGTACAAGTATCATAATATATGGCATGTTTATTTCTTGCTTCTTCTAATTACTTTGTGCCGGTGTAAATGTAGCGTGGAAGTGTGGAGCTGAAGAGAGATTTAGATAGCGGCCATTATGCTTCTTCCTATGTGGACATTGCCAAAGGCACTTACCAGGGGCAGCTTGTGTTGGGAACCATGGGGCAAATGTACGAAGTTGAGGAATTTACTGTGAGAAAAGATGAAGAGGTCATCGTCTTGCAATGGAACTTGTCTGCTGTGGACAATGGAGGTAATTGTATGGCAGTGTGCTTGTGATACCTAAGAAAAAAGTGTGCGTGTGTGCAGTTGTGTGTGTGTGTGAGTGTGTAGTGACACAAAGTATTAGGGTTTTATATACACATGTATACAGTCTCTGCCTGTTATGAGTGGGAGTGCACGATGAGCAATATCATATTGAGTACCTATTACCACTTGTTTGTTTTGAACTCTATTTGTTACCCCCTACAAGACTTCTCTGGTTACCTTGTTCAAAAAGTCTCATTGTTAGTAATTGTAACAGCAGCAATTTGTTTTTGTGATTGGTTAAGTTTGGAATTTATTGCTCACCTAGCTGCAATTCAGTTGTAACTTCCAGCTATTATTGAGGTGGGGGTGTGTTTGTACGTAGACCTCAGCTATGACATGCAGACCAACCCCAGTTTTGGTGGCACGGGAAGAGCTTCTGCTACAAGTTCTAATCATCCATTGAACCATCGCCTGGACGGCTACGACGTCGACCGGCACCTAGCCTTGTATGATGATGATCATGTCAGCTCTTCAGCGAAATCTCCTTATTTACCCTCTACCTCAGCCCCTTCAAAGGCAGAGTCTACTGGACACTATTTTAGCAGCGGTTAGTCCACCGGTTGCCTTTGTGTGGTCTACCACTTAGCATGGCATGTTGACATGCATGTGATGGTATTTGTGTGCACTGGCTTCTGAAGGCATTTGGAATGTGACAACAGTTTGAAGTGTATTGGTATCTCATGCATACAATAATATACATAATTATTGATATACTGGGGCTGTTTATTTTACTTGGTTGCTTGAAAGGCTGTCAGGCAAGCAGTGTTATTAAGAGATTGTACTCTTGACCCCTAGTCTCCTTCACAGTCTCAGTTAGTTTGTAACCTTGCTCGTATTATTTGCTATGTTCAGAATCTGGTCGAGGGGCCGGAGCTGCTGCATCGTCATTCGCTGCAACTGGTACAGCGCAGTCTTCAGGGTCTGGCTACGTGGGTGTGGCTGACAAGAAGCTTCAAATCCCCCACACGTACTACAGTGATGACAGTGGCATTCACAAAAACTACCTTGAAGAGTTTAGCTCCAAGCTGGACTTGGCAGAACCGATGGACATGGTTCACGGAGGAGGAGGGGGAGGAGATGATGGCAGGTCTCTCAGGGAGCAGCTGGAGCTGGTCACTAGGGAGAGAGACAGTCTGAAGAATAACCAGAAGCAAATAGAGGGTATGTGGAAGAGACGGGTTCGGAGGCTGGAGGAAGAGTTGGAGGTGGTCAGCAAAAGAAAAACTACTGAGCATGGATTGGTAAGGGGAATCTTTGAGTACATGGAGCTTATTTTATTATTATTATTATTATGTATTTTTTTTTTATTTTTTTTTTTGGTAATTATTGTCAAAAAATTATGTACAACTTGTTGTTAATGGACATGTACTTCACTTTCAGTCCTCACAGGGTTCCCGTAGCAATCAGGTGGGCGGCAGTAGCTCAGAGTTGGTAGAGCTGAAGGACAGGAACGCTGCTCTACAGGAGCAAGTGTTGGAATATGAGAGGACCCTCAAGGCACAGGCCAAGGTCAGACTCTCTCGTATGAACCAGCAGGTTCTGGTGGGAGGGGAGTGGTTGCATTGCTGTTGCTGCTATTATTATAGTTAATGTTACAGTAGCCTGTGAAACTAAGTATTTTGTGGATTTTTATGAACAGTAGTTTATATAGATATTATAATTAAAGTGCGTATCTAAAACAAAAATGAATACCTACTCTAATTGTTCAAACCTAGGAAGGAGGAAAAATAGAGTACAAATAGGGTTTTTCCTCCTATGGTCTAGTTAATTTATGTGTTATTGTTGTTGTTGTTGTTTAATGTAGTTAGAGGCAGGTGAAGACTATGATTATCTAAATTCAGTGCACATAAGTGGTTATGTCCATTCAATCTAGTTACCATCAGCTTATGATGCTTTACTGTTTACCAGTCCCACTTGTTACTCAATCTTTTGATGACCCCGTGCCGGGTTATTGCATATTTTTTTTAGAGTTGTTGTGTTGCACAATTAATATAGATCTTGATTTTCAGATTATTTTTTACTACTCCTTATATAATTGTCAAAATTTTTACTTAGTAGTATAATCATATATTATACCATGGTACGTTTAAACTGTCCAATCAGATTGCTCAATTCGTGGTGAATGTATTTCATACCCACCTCCTAGGAGGTGAACAAGTAAACCGTTCAATCAAAATTAGTTTTTCTGCGCTTCCTATAGCCAAGAGCCATGGTACAAGTCAGTTGCACCACTCCGCGTTCGGTCGGTACGGTTGTGTTAATCCCATACCAACCTCCACGTCGTGGTGCAACCTATACTTAGTCTATAAATCTCACAGATTAATGCATTGATTGTACGACTACTTATTTAAGTTAAAAAATTAAATGTATATATTCGTACCGGATTTTAATTGGTCAGATAAGTAGCCTGGTTCTGTCAAAAGGAAAGTTAGGATTGAAAAATTAGACTACAGCAGCAAAAACAACAACAAAAGCAGTTACATGATTTTACATATCTAACTTGCTGGGTCTTCTGTGTACATTCTCAGATAAGTATACTCCTGAATTAGGGATGTAGAACCAGTTAATAAACGAGTGATTGGTTAGGTTAATACAGTACTCTACTTGAATAGAGCTAAATCTGAGTTCACGAAGATATAGTGACGTTTTCACATTATGTGGTGGTCCGTTTTCACATTATGTGGTGGTCCTTTACCACATTATGTGGTGGTTACCATGCAGTGAAACTCTGTAACACACACACATACATACATGCCATGCACATACATATGCACACACACACACATACCCAATAGAAGCAAGCAATTATTTAAAGTATTTTTCACACAGGCTACCTCCGTGGCAGTTACAATTTTTAGGGTTCTGTAAGCTCCGAGTTGTAGCATTACAAGCACGACAAGAACAAGTTCCCTATTGGGTCAGTATGAGAAAGATAACTCTAATTGTCATGCAAGCTTGGTACAATTTCTCTACATAATGTGGAAAAGGATGTGTGTGTGTGTGTGTGTTACAGAGTTTCACTGCATGGTATGTATGTGTGTGTGTGTTACAGAGTTTCACTGCATGGTATGTATGTGTGTGTGTGTGTTACAGAGTTTCACTGCATGGTATGTATGTGTGTGTGTGTGTTACAGAGTTTCACTGCATGGTATGTGTGTGTGTGTGTGTGTTACAGAGTTTCACTGCATGGTATGTATGTGTGTGTGTGTGTGTTACAGAGTTTCACTGCATGGTATGTATGTGTGTGTGTGTGTTACAGAGTTTCACTGCATGGTATGTGTGTGTGTGTGTTATAGAGTTTCACAGGCTCTGCCATAGATGCCAGACAACTGATAAACTTCAGCAAGAAGCAGCAAGTGGAGCAAGCCGAGCAGATGGAGGACATAAAACGCAAGATGGAGGATGTGCTGAAGATGCATGACGAGTACATCAAGGTGATTTGGGGAGGGAGGGGCAGCTTGGTGGTGTGAACCAGTTGAATAAAGATAGACAGTTAAGGTGGGAAAGAAGAAAGAGTGGTAAGCCTCAGATTATGTTTTCCAAATTTATGTGCATCTGATCTTGTATATTTACATTCTATACTTATTTGTCCCTCCATGGCAGGTATCTCACACTAACATCAACCTAGCAGGTCAGCTGGAGGACTACCAAGCCCAGACTAAAGTCCTGATAAAAGAGCTGGATGACAAGAACGAGGAAATAGCCAGACTCAAGGCTGCTCAGAGAAATAGCAATGAAGATGTAACTTGTTGGGTGTGGCATGGGGGGCGGGGCAGTGGTGGTGGTAATACATAATTTTATTGCAAAGGTCATATTGGAAAATGTCAGTGGTCTCAGAATGGAATAAGTGAAGTACATTGCAACGGTCTTTTTTGAATTATCACTGATATCCTTTACCAGTTGTCTCACTGCTCTTTGTTCAGAATTATATAACAACTACTGTATTTACAGGCCAGTTAAACCTGGTGCACTGGGACAACAAACATAAACACTTGAATTTTTTCAAACCAAATGCAACATAGTATCATGTAGCCAGACATAACACTCTCTTTTGTGTGCCATTAGTAAAATATGCTTCTACTTCAGTATACTTTGACTTAGGAGTGCTGCTGGAGTCTATATACACTTGAGCTAATTAGAGGGGAGAATGTATAAAGTGCTTATTATGTAAATACAAAGACAACACTTATTATCTGTCCTTAGTAAGCTTTCTTCAACATATCATTACTCATGAACATTGAATGCCCATTTCAAGAATTTCACATCTATCCTGTTTTATAACATGAATTACACTATGCTAGCTCACTTGCCAGTTGCACCCAGTCATGTTATTATTTACTATATTTACTTATCTGTCTTCTATCTAGTAAGTACATGCTGCATTTATCCTCTACATGCTGCATTTATCCTCTACATGCTGCATTTATCCTCTACATGCT
>WLWI01005089.1_pt1 | contig 11016 bp, 4 predicted proteins | sample 6701501 | NCBI WGS metagenome assembly WLWI01 (sample SAMN12718690, study PRJNA515312) | sponge metagenome | isolation source: marine sponge | host: Mycale hentscheli | place: New Zealand: South Island, Marlborough, Capsize Point | collected 2014-11-01
CTTTGCGTTGCTTAGTTTCACCATGCCAGTTATGAGCTTACAATAGAAGACAAGTTCAGAGATTTGAGTAATGGTTATGAATGACGCAAGAATGGACACTAACAGCAACTTATAAAGGTGAATTGTTGAACATGGAAGGAGAAACCGATATTTGTGACTACATACTATCATGCAAGTAACGTACCATCCACAGTTCTGTCGTATGTAAAAAACTACTTTTTGAATGTAGTTTGGCAGTGCATGCTTGACAGTAGTATGACTGAGGTCCACACTGTTGGCATCTAAAAATAGCACTATTTTCTCTGCACAGCACACACGCCTGGCCAACGGGCATCCCCACATTCAGTGACATAAACCATCAGTTTTTCCCTTGTAGCCTCCCAGCCAGCTACAGATGACTTTGCCTCAATAGAATACGTCGTCTCTTCCACTGTATCCACTGAAACAGGAGCCCAAGGTAAGGCTGGCATTGAGGAAGAAGATACAGGTGTTGGAGGGTCACCAGAATGTCCACTAAGGCATGGATTTATGGGTTCCACAATTTTTGCACCTTGGTGCATATCCTTTTCATTACTGAGCCACTGGCTGGTCTCCTGGTTAGTTTTTCAGAGGAGCTAGAGCGAACGAACGTCTAGCCATTGTTGAAAGTACTGGAGTAGAGAAGTGATCCCTGATGGGAGGAGCTCAAAATGTGAAGGGGTGGAGTTTCTTAACATTCCTGAAGCATTTGGGTGTGGTACCCAATATTTGTAAACACTAGCGGTCACGTCTCTATCTGCGAGAAACGATTGGGAGTGGTGCGTCTGCAACTTGGTGCGTCTGCAACTTGGTGCGTCTGCAACTTGGTGCGTCTGCAACTTGGTACGGCGGTTATAGCTAACTAAGCTAAGAGAATGCTAAAGCATTAACAATTAATGAGAGGACTTGGGTGGGGTTAAGGTTCTATGAGATTAAGCCTGGAGCAGAGAATGTTCACTGGAGTAGGCCACCATTTTAAATAATAACTCCCTGAGCATCTTAGCTAATCGGTTTTTAATTTCATCTCTAACATCACGCATCTAAATGTAGCTACATACTATAATGTATGGTAATTCCTTTTTTCAGTGTATATACAGTGCTTCCAGCTTAAAAAGTGGATTTTTTAGCTTTTTGGTTAGGTTGCTAATTCTAAAAATTTGTATACAGACAAAACCATTTTGTGGGTTTGTGTTTATTTTTGTGGTTATAGGTGATGGAACTGGGAGCTTCAAGACAGTGAATTTGGAAGTGTTTAAGCTGAAAAAAGAGAAATTATTTTTCCTTATCTCTAAACTTGGTATATTGATACTTTAATACCTTAAGTTTCATATGAGCCTAATTTTGTGGGCACACGAAATTTGAATCTCGAAATATTTTAAATTTTAAGAAAAAAAGTGTTTAAGCAAGGATTTTTGATTTGACACATGATGTAAAATTGCCTTAAAATTAGTATGTATAACTTTGGTAGCTATACCTTGAAAATTAAGTGAGTTGTGGCTGTTTTTCACCAAAAATTGTTTACGCAAGGTAAGGGTCATCAAATGATGGCGTTTAGAGCGGTTGTTGGCCTTTAGTACACGTATACGTGACGTCACAAAACAGCGCATGCGTATTTGTGTCATAAAGGCGGCACGAAGGCGCCAGTTTACCGCTAATTGTATGGCTGATTTAGCTACGGTTGTATCTCAGGCCCTAGGTATCAAGTTTTACGGCACTACTGCCTATCACGGCCAGCGTTTTAGCTTTCTCTGGAGCTGCACAACCCGTAGGACTCCAACTGCATCGCCCTGATGTTGTCAGAATACCGAATGCTGGAAGCCTTGGGTATTAAACTCCTTCAGCTTTTCTTCAGCTCTTAAAAAAAGATGACCTCTTGGATAGGCTTGGCTCCAAGTTAGTAATACCAGCCAACAATTCTGACTGATTTCGACTTCGTTTACTGCTGCTAGTAGAACGATAGTCTCGCGTAGTCTCGCGTAGCCAGACCCTTTACCAACCGTTAACCGCTACGCGGGGAAGGAAAGGGTCTGGGAACATACAATACAACGACTTGTTCAGCAGCACCCCAAAAAGGGTGCTCCAATTATCACATTCCAATGCTTGTGGTAACAAATGACGTCACGACCACGTCCGGGTATCAGGTTTCCTATTCATGCTCGTACGCTTATTGCTTGCCAGGAGTGCTTATAAATCGCCTACGAAAAACCACTTCACCAGTTTAATGAAGTTGAGCAACGTTCAGGGAAATAACCGTTCGACCTTAGCTCGTTACGTTTAATGACGAACTACTGCAAAATGTTGACGTAAAAAAAATGGCGTAAAAAGTATTAGAGTGAATGAGAAAAGTGCAGTTCTCCGTTTTCCATTCTCTAAACAGGCAGTTTTACTATTATAAACATTATTGGGATGATGAAGAAAAGGTATGTGTATGTTAAATGACTGTAGTGAGGGTCTATACAGTAGTTTAAAAAAATTCACTCTTTAAGTTGGAATCACTGTACATGTTCAAAGGACACAACAGTTTTGACTATTACACTAATTGTTTTGGTTAATAGATCAAGAGTAGGAGTAGTTTTTACACACAGGACCTGAACTTTTCTTACCAATACTTGCAAATTTATGCATTTACTTATCAATTCAATTCTGGATTTAGAATTATATTTTTTGTGAACTGTATTTTCTGTATAATCTGGATTAGAACTTCACTACTCATGCACGACTGGTTTCATTATTGTTGTGGGTTAGCCGGCTCTTGGCGTGTCAGCAGTGCATTGTGCTGCTCTCTTATGTTTATGCTTGTCCAAAAAAATAATAATGTGTTTTTGATGTTTTCTATAATCAATGATGTGATGTGTTGAGAATTGTCATCACATTAATTATCATATTTTCTCTCCTTCCCTCCTCCTCCTCCTCCCCCTCCCCCTCTCCCCCTCCTTCCTCTTATAATTTTTGTGGTAGATACAACTTGTAATAAGAATGAATACCATGAATACTCTTCCTGGTGATTGCTCATCTGTTCCATTGGACCTGTTTTGTAAGAATTAAGTGTAGCGATTATTTAATTTGCACATTAGAGCCATATTATATGGTTAGATATACCTCAAACATTGCTTTTGTTATAGTGAATTCATTTGAACTCTGAGATAATAGAATAAATGTAAAATTTAGTGTTGTAATGGATTGATTTGTGGTATCCATTTTTAACTCATTACTAAATTACCTTTGATTTGGTCATAGATAACTTGCACACTCTATCAATGAGTATGTAGTAATATCCAACTATTTGTTTTTGTTTACTCAAAGTTGACTAATAAGTTAACATAACCACTAAGAGAATCACCATCACTGTAATAGTCTCACTTGTATATTCCTGTATCACTGCACTACTTGCAGACTTACTGTCACATTGAGGTCAAAATGCAGCATTCTGAGTCTTTTAAATCACATGTTCAAATATTATTACTTGAAATGTTAACATGTTGCTTGTCATTATAGCTGTAATGCTGGGGCTCAACTTTTAAATGTAATGATCTTCATTTGGTTGGCTACTCTTCTCAATATTCTGATAGAAATCTATCAAGAGAGAAATTCTTATATTTACCAACAAATCACAACCAAGTTACCAAATAATATTTTCACTTTCTCCTATGGGAAGCTTGTTAAGTAAGTGTTATTTTTTAAACTGATATATGAGCTCATGAGCCAAAATATTCTTTCATTGTTTTTGTTTTGTACTATACAATAATTCATCTGTTATCCGGCCATCCAAGTTACGGGCACGTCTGTCTACTAGGCACGGTTTAAGAGCATTCTTCTCAGGGATTCGTGTTAGTTTGAAGTGTGCTCTTAATAGAGTAGACACTTTGATGTACACGTTACGTTTCGAATCGCTACTGCAAAAGGCATATTGTGCGCAACAAAGAAAACAGTGCATACTTACTTGATAGGAGAAGAAGGAGGAGAGTCATAATGGCTAGTTTCTACTCTATACTATGTTCTAGATTAACCATCGGAGACTTGGAATGATAATGAAAATTGTTTAAGCTCTAGCTAGTGAATAGATGCACCATGAGAAGAGCTTCTTTATGCCAAGATGGTTTATATTTGATAGAAATAGTTCATGCATCAGTAGCTATCTAAAAATGTGCTAAATACTGGATCTAAATCTACTAACACAATCAATAATATTACATCAAATTGTAAACAGTGGAAGATTTGTGGCTATCTCAGAGTACGGCTTCAATTTACATTTTCGCCTGCTTATTTCTTACTATAAGCATAAATATATTTTTGCATAAAAATCGTTACAATTATACAACTGATCTAAGATATGGGCTAATCTTAGTTATGAGCACCCTTCTGAACCAAGCCGCCTGGATAACAGATGATTTCCTGTAGTATCGAATACTCTAGTATTATACTTACATATAACCTTAGTAATGTAAGTGAATAGTTGTGATTGCCACATTAACCATATTTTTATTTAATTTTGTTAAAAATTTATGCTTGAGTGAAAATGCACACACTATGACTCAAAAGAAAATATTTCCAATGGTGCAAAGTGACATTTGTCAGCACTTATTTCACTTTATTTTGCATTAATATTATGTTTATTTTTAGTTTATTTTCTTACTTTGGTTATACCTGCATGAACTAGCTATTAGTTAGCAAAATACAAATTAAAAGCCTCGTAATCGTATAGGCTTATTGTTGTAGATTTTATTGGTTTAGGTGGTTTTAGCTTGTCAGGCATAAATTTTCTTAAAAAGAAAAACACTTCGATCTGAGGACCTCTTCAGTTTCACTGACTGAACAATGGTTTGAACATACAGGGGTTTAAACGTAGAGGTTGTGTTCATTATTTAGTGCTATTCCCGATACAAATTTCAAATTCAAAAAAGGAGCCACGCAAAGAGAACCCTCAAGAATAACTTGCTATTCTTTCAATTTAATCCACATCACTTTTAAAACACGTGCCCCAACACACAAACAGCTATATATAATCATTTTTGCGAGTGATACAATAATTTAATCAAGTCTAACTCCTATCAATACAAAGTGGGTGTACCAAAGTATTTCTTGTTTGAAATTGGAGAAGTTTATTGATTCTACTGTGGATTCAGGACTCCAAAGATGCAGGAAACACAAGAGTATCTCCAATTTCCAAGCTGATCCATAACTTTGGAATATTAGTAGTATTGTAAAGTTCATAATATACCTGGAATAAAAAGAACACAAGAATGTCACAGAGTGACTTATTAATGAATTAAAGTCGATGTCATTGGGTAGATTTGGATGTTTTCATTCTTACTAATATAAATCTGAAAATGGCAGTGTGTTTTGTTTCCTAACAATTCACCTTTATAAGTTGCTGTTAGTGTCCATTCTTGCGTCATTCATAACCATTACTCAAATCTCTGAACTTGTCTTCTATTGTAAGCTCATAACTGGCATGGTGAAACTAAGCAACGCAAAGTGGCACCCCAAGGACGCTACGAGATACCAAAAATTTTCGTAGCCTTAGGCGTCCTCCCATCCACTGTCGAAAACTGGAGCGCGCAGGACTTTCAATCCATTGAGCAATAGCAAGAGCAAGCTTTTACCAGCGGCTGATCAATAGAAACTTTATGTCCAGGCCCGATAGTTTCTCCGCTACAAAGTCAGAAAGTTGCTTCTCCAGTAAGGGTTACTTCCGGCGGAAAAAATCACGGCGGCACGCGGCACCGCGGTTAAGTAATAATTCGGCCGGTAATCGGTTAAGGTGCTCATGACTTATTCTACTTGTGTGATATTGTTTCCTAGTTTATGTGCATTAAGTTACTGTAATACATACTATCATGGTCTCCAGGAGGTTGGTGACAAATACTTGCAGCCTTTATTTTCCACTTGTCGTAAAATATGTCCCCGGCTATGCACATGACCTCCTGGTTTAAGAGTGAATTATGGGGTTGTGCAATAAGAGGGATGCTTGTTTTAGCCTTTTTTTCTGATTCTTTTTTCGTCCAAAATTCTTCTTTTCCAGTATAGTGACTCTAACTGAAGCAGGGTCATAACTAAGGGTGCAACCGGTGCAGCTTGGGATGCACCACTTTTTGCCACTCTAATTTATTACTCAGCCCATGCATAAATGGCATTCATGATAGGGCCTGTGGTGTGGCTACACCGGTGGCCACACTCACTCAAGAGTGGTTCCACATGGCCTTCAAGCTAAGTATCCCAACCATGGAAATTCCTGAAAAGCCTCATCAGTCAAAGGATAATCATTTTAAAAAAGAGTATCCAGAAAGAAAGGAGACAATTTGACTACATTTACAAAAAAAGTTTACACGTAACAAAATAAGTTGGTTGGTTTATTTTTGTTATTTGCAAATACTGGAACATATAATTTCTTAATTGTTATAAAAATGTTTTATGCCACTTTCTATTTTCAGACATTTTGAATCTCAATTATTCATCTGGATTTCATTTTATTTTGACCTCCTTATCTATCCATTCGGCATAAACAAGATATTCATATCACGTAAATGTAGCAAGTGTTGCAAAGTATCCTCTTACCAGAAGCAAATGAATAGTTAAATACGAAGAAAAGCTAACTGGGAAATGAGACGAAGTATTGTTCTAGCTCCAGAAATGAGTCCAACACAGGATTGTGGTGTTCTTCTATTAGGAGTAGTATTAGTGTGGATTGTCTTTAAAAGAAAACAATTAGTGAAGCAGCCATACTTAAATCTTCAGTGTAGAGATAATCATGACAGCAAGTTTGAATTGCCAAGGTATGTACTTATTGGCTAGATATTGTTTGACGAACATAATGAGTGTTTTTAATTAATTCAGTGCTAGAGGCTCAATAGAAATTGGAAAGATATTGGTAAAACTTGACTCCAAATATAGCCTACTAACTTGGACAAATATTTTGTAAATACTGTGAGAAAAATCCGAAATTTATTACTTCCTAAGCTACTTCTACTGGCTGGTGATGTGGAGTTGAACCCTGGACCATATGATGCAGGTATAGTTTTTATCTTCATAAAAACGATAGCACTCAGTGAATAATTAATGTCGTTAGCAAAAACATATATAATTTATATATTAACTTGACTATAAATAACATCAGAATATCAGCATCATAAAGTTATGAAAATAGAGAATTGTAGAAATATAGAATTTGAGTTTACTATCAAAGATTAATGATGTACTTCAACGTGAATAATGAGTGGGCTTGCCCAGCTGAATATGTATTACTATTATGTGTTTATTTTCTGATTAAAAATAATTATAAATAAAATCGAAGGATTCTATAGTCAGCTGTTATTTGTTGGACTATACTCACATCAATAAACTTTAATTCTTATACAATGTTTCGTCCATGTCACTCCACTTTCTGTATTTCTGTACCTGAAGAAGACCAGCAAACTTGGTCGAAATGTTGTATAAGAATTAAAGTTTATTGACGTATGTATAGTCCAACAAATAACAGCTAACTATAGAATTATCTAACCTCGTCACTATGCCTCTCAAAAATTTCAAAATAGAAGGATTATAACTTCTAGTGGTATGGAAACATGTTATTTTTAGCTTCATTTGGGGTCAGTGTATTCACCTTTGAACAGCTTTCTCCACTGAAGTAGCTAGTGCCATTATTTTACTTGCTCTAAACAATACTTACAAGCTGCTTGACATATTCAATTAGGCAATTCAGGAATTTTTTTAGAAGTACATTGATCGGGACTATCTAGCAAGTGGAAGACTTGTCCCTGAAGAGGTTATCTGCCGGCCACTTTCATGTAGATTCTTGAAAGGGTAGGACCTGTTAGCAGGTATCCGTCTGACAGAGTCCCTGGACGAAGCACAGGTTGTTGCACCACACGTCTTCCCGTGCCAATAGACTTAGTAAGGGTAGTAAGGCCCAACATATTCTTGAACTATCCAGATATTCCGTATTCAATGTATCTTGCCTTTGAGACATGTCCCAGCTAGTTTCAATTACCCTGAACTAGACTGAAATAACTGAACAAATATTGCATAAGAAATCCAAGTATGATATAACAGTAAGTAACTGCAGCAATTGATAGATAAATGTACGCCAAAGCTGAAACACTAATGAATTGAAAATAGTCAAATCATTTTTTTAATTTCAAGGTGTTTCACATGTCCATGAAATTGATGACTATGTTGTGGTAGCTAAATGTCACCATGAAGGTCATAATAGTTTTCAGTGGGGGCAAAATATTTTTAGGGTGGCAAAATGAGGGCCTAAAAATCCTTGCAATTGACAGCAAAAACCAAAGCTTGACTGAAAGTATTATATTAGTATTATTTAGAAATTGAATGCAGTAAGAAGTTTATTATAATTCAGAACATTGGGGTCCTTAGACCTTCCTCAGCTTTACTAAAACTAACAAGAGAGATTGATTTTAAGCTGAGGTATCATTCATTTAATATTGTCATGGGACTCATTAATACATCTAAATTTTATTAGATTATAGTATGCTATAATCACTGTATGTTGTAATTGGTGAGTGAAGTAAAGCAATGCACTGTCTTGGGTATAAAGCGTTCAGCCAGTGTTATGTATTTTAATATGAGTGTTTTCATGATATCTTTGTAGAGCATATCACCAAGTGATGTGCATGTGTATTACCTTTTGTTTTTTTCATGTACTAGTTGTACTGGCAAGTTTAGGCAATTCAGGAATTTTTTTAGAAGTACATTGATCGGGACTATCTAGCAAGTGGAAGACTTGTCCCTGAAGAGGTTATCTGCCGGCCACTTTCATGTAGATTTTTGAAGGGTAGGACCTGTTAGCAGGTATCTGTCTGACAGAGTCCCTGGACGAAGCACTGGTCAACAGGTTGTTGCACCACACGTCTTCCTGTGCCAATAGACTTAGTAAGGGTTGTAAAGCCCGACGTATTCTTGAACTATCCAGATCTTCCGTATTCAACGTATCTTGCCTTCGAGACACGTCCCAGCTAGTTTCAATTACCCTGAACTAGACTGAAATAACTGAGCTAATATTGTATAAGTAAGATCCAAGTCGGATATAACAGTAAGTAACTGTAATGATTGATAGTACGACAAAACTGAAACACTAAGAATGAATTGAAAATAGTCAAGTCATTTTTTTTTTTCAAGGTGTTTCACATGTCCAGGAAATTGATGAAAATGTTGTGTTAGCTAGCTAAATGTCACCATGAAGGTCATAATAGTTTTCAGTGGGGGCAAAAGTATTTTTAGGGTGGCAAAATAAGGGCCTAAAAATGTTTGCAAATTGACAGCAAAAACCAAAGATTGACTGAAAGTATAATATTAGTATTATTTAGAAATTGAATGCAGTAAGGAGTTTATTATAATCAGAACATTGGGGTCCTTAGACCTTCCTCAGCTTTACTAAAACTAACAAGAGAGATTGATATTAAGCTAAGGTATCATTCATTTAATATTGTCATATCTAAATTTTATTAGATTATAGTATGCTATAATCTGTTATAATTGGCTAGTGAGTGAAGTAAAGCAATGCACTGTCTTGGGTATAAAGCGTTCAGCCAGTGTTATGTATTTTAATATGAGTGTTTTCATGACATCTTTGTAGAGCGTATCACCAAGTGATGTGCATGTATATTACCTTTTGCTTTTTCATGTACTAGTTGTACTGGCAAGTTTGGTAAAGGATCTAGCTTCAGTGAAGTCCAAGTATATGGAGTTTGGTGTTCAACTTGGAATTCCTATGGGCACCATTGACAGTTTTAAGGTGGACTACAACAACGACTCTGGGAAAATATTTCATCAGATAATTCACTACTTGTTGACTAACACTCCTGAGAGTTTGTGGTTTGAGAAAGTGTGTTCAGCACTAGAAGGAGTAGACAATAAAGTTTTAGCGAATACTGTCAAATCAACTTATATGAAGACCTCACTAACAGGTAAGGTTATTTATTTATTCAGCCATTCTCAGTGAGGTTTTTTCAGCTGTACAACGTATAATTTAGAATATTTTGGCATTAAATTGAAATGTCAGGTTAAGGTCAATGTCATTTACGCATACTCTGAATATACTAGTAAATAATATTTACTTCCTTTATACAATGATTCCTTATAAATTAGTCCCTGATACTACAAGGAATCTACAAAGTATTGATACCACCTCTAATTCTAAAGAAATAAATGAAAATTCTGTACCAGATCCAATGTCTTCATCAAAAAATGAAGAAATTCTTCACAGCGAGGGTGAGTTTAGTGTCTGTATTTATTGAAAGAGTAATAATTGATAGCACATTTTGTGAAATATGATAGTTAAATGAACACATTATATGGTATGCTATTTAGTAATTGTAATCTTTAAAACAGTGGCACATTTTGTAAAGTATGACAGCTAAATAACAATAATATAATTTGGTATACCAGTTTAGTAACAAGAGTAGCTAAATGAAAATAATATTTGGTATGTATACTGTAAGTCGTAAATCACGAAAAATCTGTGAGTATATATTTAGAACATGTCCATGTTCAAATTTTAGATAGATTTGATGTCTATTTTTATCTGGTTAAAGAGCTGACAAGATTTTATGATCAGTCAAGTGTGCCTTTATGATTTATTTGTAATTGCAAGTGAGAGAAGCAAGTGAAACACTATCAGGGATACCACAACTATTGTTTTTTCTCATAATACTACAGTTGCAGTTAAAAAAACGGAATGTGTGGGTGCCCAATTAGTCACATGAAGATTCAGTCATTCTCAGCTGAAATAATTATAATAATAGTAAATTTTCTTGTTCTAACAGCCAATATTATGTCGAGTTTTAATTAACATAATATTGGCTGTTAGAACAAAAAAGTTGTTATTATTATAGTCACCTAAAATTTATTTTAAAAATTGAATTCTAATATCTAAATTTTTTTTACCACAACTATTCTGAGTCACTATTCTATCTTCTTGAGTCATGGATTCCCCTCTCCCTTTGTCTATCTCTCCTGCTTCTCAGGCTCTTTTTGTGAAGC
>WLWI01005090.1_pt1 | contig 11013 bp, 16 predicted proteins | sample 6701501 | NCBI WGS metagenome assembly WLWI01 (sample SAMN12718690, study PRJNA515312) | sponge metagenome | isolation source: marine sponge | host: Mycale hentscheli | place: New Zealand: South Island, Marlborough, Capsize Point | collected 2014-11-01
GACACAACTAATAGACTAGGTACTTCATGCTACTGGTGGTGCGACACAACTAATAGACTAGGTACTTCATGCTACTGGTGGTGTGACACAACTAATAGACTAGGTACTTCATGCTACTGGTGGTGTGCTTCAACACAAATGGCAAGCAAGATATCCTTACTAGTTTCAACTGAATTAAAAAAAACCTTCCAATCTTATCCTTGTATTTATGACGGTCAATCTAAAGAGAAGAGGAGAGAGCTTTCTACGAGCTACAGCACAGCTACTACAGCTTCCAACCTCTAGTTTTTGGGAAGCCCAAGTGTAATGTTCTGCAGCAGGCTGAAGTTGAAGTTCACTTGCCTGCCATTTAACGGCGCTGAAGGAGTAGTGCAGTCTCTCAGGGAGTCTTATAGTTCTCTATGCTGTAAGTGGTTGAAGTTGAAAGTTGAAATGGTCAACTGTACTCAACGTTTAATGGCGCTGGAGAGAAGTAACACCGTCATTCAGTTGTCCTCATAGTTTGCTACGCATTGACAGGTGTTAGCACTTAGGCCTGTCCTAGGTCTAGCTCACTCTTCAAGGACCAAAAGTCATTACCAAATGGGAGACATTTTCAGGTCTAACTGAACGTCGACATGTATAGTGCATTGCGTAGGACATTTTCACTTTCACACAAGCACCTAGTTATGAAAGTTGCTAAAGCATCTGAATGAAATTGACCCCCTCACTTCGCTAACTAGCCAATAGAGAGACATGATCCACCATACATATAAACACAGTGATCCACTAGCCATAGTTACACCACATACATACAAACACAGTGATCCACTAGCTATAGCTACACCACATACACACAAACACAGTGATCCACAAGCTATAGTCACACCACATACACACAAACACAGTGATCCACTAGCTATAGCTACACCACATACATACAAACACAGTGATCCACTAGCTATAGCTACACCACATACACACAAACACAGTGATCCACTAGCTATAGTTAGATAAATACACCACATACATACAAACACAGTGATCCACAAGCTATAGTCTAAATGAACCAAATACTAAACTCATAATTTTTAAAGAAATTATTACAACTACAATTTTGATATTATGAATTTCACTTCAATCAACCTTTACTAAAAAAAGGAAAAATGAAATTTGTTATTAGAACACAGCTACTGTAGTTTTTTGTATTGTGATAGAGGAACTTTAAACTGCTTAGGTCCTTCAAAGAGGGACACTATTAACTTTGTGTCCCCGTCTTGAGGACACTCAGGGTCCCTCCGATTGGCTTAGTGTCCCGTTGTTAGGAGCAGTCGCTACGTTCTAAATTAGTTAGGTGCTGCACAGCTGTTGTGAACTACCACTTTTAGGGTCTTTCAGGTCCCAAGTAGCGTCCTCGCTGCGCTTGGTACGCTATAGCCTAGAGTCTTCTGGACCCTAAAAACGGTAGTTCCCTCCAAGGCAGCGCCTAACTATTATTTAGTGAGTTTGCATATCCTAATCTCCCAGAGTTACCTGTTGAGGTTGCATGGGAGCCCCAGGCTGCTCCTGACCCTGAGGCTGTCCACTGGCCATCATGGACGACAAGTTCACCTGCTGAGACGACTGCTGTTGTTGCGAATGTTGCTGGTCGGGCATGCCCGGTTGCTGCGGCATGCCCGTCGACTGCTGTGGCATACCTGACGACTGATTGACTATGAGGAAGAAACATGAAACCACATGATTAGCACTACTTGAAGTCACAAACACATGCACACACACACACACACACACCTTGCTGAGGAGCTTGTCCTGGCATAGAGTTCATTCCACTCATCATTTGATCTACAACAGCATGACAACAACAACAACAAAAAAACCCATAATAACCAAATTACCACTAGAATGACGTACGATCAGGCTAACCACACACATATCCAACTGAGAGCCATGAAGAACAGTTACAACATACAGCCTTCAATTCAATCAAGGCTAAGAGCTATAGTACATTCTCACTCATTACGTAACTCACACATACACTTATATACCAGCTTCATACTAAAAACACATAGCAGGTCATGGACAGCTGCCCTTATATATAGCCTCAGGGCTGACATGATCACTACTTCATCACTAATTGTTTTAGTTACTGAAGTTACTTTTTGTGTCTTCAATCTTGGAATAGGTTTACTTGGGATTTCAGGGAGGGTAGTGAAGGTCAGAAGTAACAATTCCCATTCAACTCCTGCCTAATTAACATTAACGAACCCATCCAGCCAGAACCCCAGCACATCATGAGAACTAAAGGCAGCATTGTCTCATGTTTCTCTGCAATGAACTCTCCATTAGCCTCAAGACAGCAAGAAACTCTCGAGCAGATATCTAACCAGCCACTCTACCTTACACTTCACAGGAGTCCATCTTTACATTCACAGGGCAAGGTAGACAAATGACAAACACTTACCGAAGATGGAACTAAACTAGTGAAGCATGAACCCAATCGATCCTACATTACAGCACAACATACGACCTCTTCCCTTTGACACTCACTTCCTTGCTGCTGTGGCTGTTGCTGCATCATGCCGGCCTGAGACTGTGGCATAGCCCCTCCCATCTGACTCTGCTGCTGCGGCTGTTGTTGCTGACTCATCATTCCTGCCACCTGTTGTTGTTGTTGTTGTTGTTGTTGCTGCTGCATTTGCAATGACTGTCCCGGCATGGACTGCATCTGTCCTTGAGGTTGTTGTTGTTGTGATTGCATCTGCATTTGTTGTTGTTGTTGCATGGGATACCCTGGCGTGGGTCCACCGCCTTGCTGCTGCTGCTGTTGTTGTTGTTGTTGCATTTTTATCTGTTGTTGCTGCTTGTGATAGTTCAGTAGAACTTCTTTTACCACTTGAACAAACTTGGTCTGAAACGTGAAAGAAATACGAACACACCCACCCGGTGAAGGAGTCAATATACAGGCTTTATTTAGTCTAGTCTTGTGATAGAATACATACTATGGTATAAATTGCTTGCAACTATACCAAATTGTTGTTGTGAATTTTATATATAATGCATTTAAGCTAGGAAGAGCTAATGAGATTGATATCCCTTTACCTGATCAAGTGGAATAAGTCCAGTGAAGCCTTTCTGTTTCTCGTTCCAAACCAGAATAAGTGCTTTTATGGGGCACTGGCTGCTAGGTTGCTGGGCAACGAGTTGTACGATGGCAAACTACACACACAAAAAAACAACAAAAAAAAAAAACAACAACAAAAACAAAAACAACAACAACAACAAAAAAAAAAAAAAAAAAAAACAGCAACAAACAACCTTTTATACCAGTGAAAACAGCCAATGGGTGTGACCAAACATCTTAAGTTGGCGAGCTTTAAATAGAAGTGATATCTTACACTCTTGACTTCTGTGGTCATGAGGTTCTTGAGCATGGGATAAGATTGAGGATTATCAAACACAAATGTTACAGTCTTGGTCACTGTCTGTTGGAACTTCATCTGCTGAGTAAGCGCAGTCTACACACACACACACACACACACACCAATTTAAACATTGTCCCCTAAACTGATGCCAACATGCAAAGTATCAGTTGAACTATAGTAAGATCAAATTACAACTTAGGCCTGAGAAACGTGTTTTGTAATACACTAAATAATCGTCAGACCAGTTGAAAATTATCAGTGAGTAGTAATAAAAAACCCCCAAAAAACAACAACTATGGGAGTTCCTCATATGAATGCACGAGAAGGGAGACCATGATGAGAAGACGAATATGTAATATGAAGCACTAAAGATGCAAGCCCTCAGCGCTACTCCACACTAGCTAGGTATGTAGTTACTACAAAATCATTCCTCAGACCAAAACAATTATTTATTAGGCTATTCCTAATCAGGTCCTGTATCAATATAGTTCGTGCCATGAAATAGTAGATGTAAATGCTGTCTTCACAAGAGAAGCTAACTACAGCAGACAGTGAACGGTTACTTGCTTACATGATTATGACGTGACAATAGGGAGGAGGAGCAGGGAGGATTACCTACAAAAGCTAGTACCTATGCAGAGCAGACTACGTCTGGTTTTCTCAAAATCAGCCCGAAATTAAAAACAAAAACAAAAACAACAACAACAACAACCAAACAAACAAACAAAAGCTCAGTAAAGTCTCATATTATTGTTCGGAGAAGTTCATACCTCATTCAACGGCTCATCATCAGTACTCCAAAATCAGAGCGTGACAGACAGACAGGACGACTATTACATACAACCTTGTTGCGCATGTGTGTTGATTAACTAGAGGCTGCTGGTCTGACTATTGTAGTGAACTTACAAATATGTACTTGGGATAGCTGTTCATCGTCATCTTCAGAGGCCATGTGGTAGGTAACCTGGACAACCGTAACCATAGTAACACTACTCCTACCACCACCACCAGCATGAAGTAACTTACAGCTCCTGGATGACCTCATTCTTGTTGGTAGTGACTTGACAATTAATGGACCTTGCTTGCTTCTGGCCGTCTCTCTATGAAAACAAGGCATAAATAAACAATTTAATTACAAGTGTTAATGGACTGTTTGTTCATCCAGCTATGAAATGTCCTTCTTTTAACAACATCATAAGGAGACCCAACAATTTGAAGACCGTCTACATGTACTTTGCTGGAATATCTCACCAGCAGTGGTATGAGTTAGCAATGCAGGGGCTAATTATACATGAGTCGGTAAAGTATGTTATCAGTGTGCCACTCCAATTGAACTGATTGCAAAACAAAAAACAAACAAAGAAAACAACAACACCAATCAACCACAACAACAAAAAACATATTCCAAGAACTCGTAATGATCACTGGATGCCAATTAGGAAAGAAATATACACCACTGTAGATGAGATTACAAGATCATAACATTGTGAAAGAAGATTGATGGATAATTATCACAATAAAACTATCAGATGATGAAATAATACAATTAGTATATATGTATAGTGAAGACTTCTCACCATTTCAGTGAACTCCATGACCCCTTGCCAAATAGTGATAGGTCGGGCTGGTTGCGGTTGCAGGATAGATGCAGCAGCATTCTGTGTGTGGGGCTGCTGCATCATTGAAGGATTCTGGGGGTGGGGCTGCTGTTGCTGCTGCTGTAGCTGACGAGGCTGTTGTTGTTGTTGTTGCATAGTATTGCGAACGCCCTGCATACATTACCAACAAAACAATAACAACAACAGTTGAAGATGTAAGAGCTAGACAAGAGTGAAACGCACACACAGGTTAGGCCTGATCATAGGCCAGAGCAAACAAACACTAAGCTATACAAGTTTTTCTCTCTGTTAATCCAGTTAGGTTGGTGCACAATCCTTAACATGAGGTAGTGTTAATTAGAATAACTTGGCAGGGGATTCTACCAGGAACTTGGTTTTGATGAGATTATTTTCAAGCTATCAGGAGCCTCAAACTTGAGATTACAGACTCTCTCGTTCACCTGAGAGGTGTTTGAGAAGGTGGAAGGCATCGGAGGCGTCGGCACCCTAGTGAGAGGGTTGCTAGTGTTCTGGACGTTGCCCAGGCTACCTTGCTGGGACTGCGGCTGCTGGCTGTTCATCTGATATCCCATATTCCCAGCGGCGGAGGGAGCCGAGACTCCGAACGGTGATATGGACCTTGAAGTCTGGGGGATTTGTGGGATCTGTTGCTGCGGCTGGTGTTGTTGTTGTTGTTGGAGTGGTTGCTGTTGTTGTTGTTGTTGTTGTTGGAGTGGTTGCTGTTGTTGTTGTTGCTGTTGAGGTTGCTGAGTCATCAAATTCGTACCGATGGCACCAGTCTGCATATTGGGATGCACTTGATTCTGAGATGACATAGCCCCGCCCATCATGGTGCCACTCCCACTTTGCTGCTGCTGTTGCGTCATATCTATGGGGTTCATATTTCCTTGAGGCCTGTTTTGCTGTGCCTGTGGCTGTTGTTGTTGTGTTTGTTGTTGTGTTTGTTGTTGTGCTTGTTGTTGTTGTGGTTGTTGTGGTTGTTGTTGTTGTTGTTGTTGTGAAGTTGAAGGCAGTCCTCCCATTTTTTGCATGGGATTGCCAGGGGTCCTCAAGTTGTCAGGGTGACATTGCTTGGCAGCTTCTATTTGAGCCATTTCTGCAAAACGTCTAATGTAAGAACAACAACAACAACAACAACAATAACAACAATAATAATAACAGCATGCAGAATGAATTCTCAGCACCACTGCACTTGAGTGCTTATAGTAATTCAATAAACACAACAAACACTCTGATTGTCCATAGAGATCATTATTGAGTTGCACTACTAACATTAGCTACTACTACTACTACTACTATTACTACTGCTAACTAGTACTGCTGTTACAACAACTACTACTGCTGCTAGTTGTATATTCTTAAAAAAAAGGAAAAACAACAAAAAACCCCGACTACTATTACTATTACTACTACTAGTGATGTGTTTCACCACACATGGTAAGCGAGCTAGCCCACCCAGCTATACTGGCAAACAACAAGAAGGATCAAATACTAACAGAAGACAGAACACTCTTTTTTTAATTTCATTATCATCATCACCACAATGAGTAATGAGTGTGGGAGAGAGAGAGAGCTCACTATGAGCTTCTGTTCCATGCCTCAAGGAGCTACTGGTCAGTCCTCTCTAAAGAACATGAAGTTGGTAAGTCTACCATCACTGGCGTCAAGAAATGAAAGGGAATGTTGACAACAATTGCTTCCAAAATGAATAGCACTCAAGGGTAATTTTTTCTTTTCGCATTTTTGATTATACCAAAAATTTGTGAACACCCCAACCCCTCAATTAAATCAGATAATTGAGTTTCCACTGTATTACCCACCTGCTCCACCCACTCAGCCACCACACCCACCCAATCAACTACCACATCCGCCAACTCAACCACCACACCCACCAAACCAGCTGCCACGCCCACTGACCTGGCTGCTTCTAGATTAGCCGAAGGCTTGGGTTGTCCAGCATTAGGTCCCGTGTTGGTTCCAGTACCGGGTCCAGTACTGGGTCCACTCTGTGTGGACTGCATGGGGTCCTGACTCACACCAGATGATGTAGTGCCCCCACCGAACCCTGCTGACACAGACGGCTGGTTGACCCCGCCCACTCCACTCCTGATACCTCCCCCCAATCCACTAAACGAAAGTGGCCCCGTGTCATAAGGAGGAGGGGCACCTGGTATAGACGAAGAAGAAGACTGTGCTATATTAGAAGCCACGTTAGTCGAGAGGCCTGGATTAGGAGCCACGTTAGTCGAGAGGCCTGGATTAGGAGCCATTGAGGTAGCCGTGTTTCCGCTTCCAAAATTCATCTGTCCTTGGTTCATGCTCAAACCACTTCCTGGTCCCTGTTCCATTCCATGCTGCCCGGTTCCACCCGGCATAGCTGCTGCAGACATATTGCTCTGCCCTGTCCCTAGCAGAGGGTTACCAATGCCAGACCCCTTGGTAAGGGACGTCATCGATGAGGTGATATTGGAGGTGGAGAAAGATTGCGTGAAAGAGGCAGAAGAGAGGGGGAGACCGGACGACTGATTCAAAGAGAAGCTGGAGATGGCAGTATTACTAGTGACTGAAGAGGCAGGTATGGGCGGGGTGATGGAGACGCTGGACTGCTGCTGGCTTAACGGGGAGGCTCCCTGGGATAACGACATTCCACTGGGTGCCATGGAGGCCAAGGGCTGTTTAGGGGAGACAGACTTGGCCGTGACCAGAGGGTTGGAAGGAACACTGTTAGGGGCCTTCAGGTTGATCAGATCAAAGGAAGAGTCATTCTTGGAGGAATCAGGAACACTAGCTGGACCTACAGAGAGAAGAGAGAGACACAGACATTTGTAACACTGGCTGGACCTACAGAGAGAAGAGAGAGACACAGACATTTGTAACACTGGCTGGACCTACAGAGAGAAGAGAGAGAGAGACATTTGTGTCATTAGCTGGACTTAAGTTAAAGTGGTAAAGTATCTTCTTTATCCACAAACTAGTTTTAGGTAGAACTCAAGACCTGAGGCAAGTGTGCCATGAACTTCACTGTCTTAACATGCCAGTGTCTTCAATTTTACCAATACCCACCCACCCTTCATTTCCAGTATTTATGGTGTACCTACCTTGGTTGGTGAGAGGAGATATACTCCTGTTGTCTATCATGGATTTCTTAGACTTTGCTGGGTCGACATTGAGAGAGGCTATACCTAACACACGCACACACACACACACACAGGAATACGTTCTCACATATCAACATTATCAGTCTATTTAAAAGGAATGGGCACTATCTATCCATCCACACTTTACCGACCTAGTGGACACAATGGTAGTGTTCTCTCAACTATTCAAAAATGGTTTGATCAAATGAAGGAGTAATGTGCACCATCTAGTCAAGATGAAGAATTCAACACATGCTCTTAAACAACTGACCCAGCAGTCTTATATATAATGATATTCATTACCTACCTATACACACTTCACCCACCCAGCCCATAACCGCACCCAAACTTCACACCTTACCCAACCACTCCAAATGCCACACCCCAACCACCCACACCTTTCCTAAACTACTACTAAAAAGCACTTCTACACCTTACCCAACTCACGCATCCTCACTTCTCAGTTCAATCCACCCAACCTTTACCTATCCTCTCACGTGAGTCACACTTGACCACACCCTCTTGGGAAAAGGGTCGGTGAACTGACAAGGAGTAATTCCTCTCACAGTCAGTCAGTACGTACAGTTTAGTTAATAGCTTGAATTATCACAACTTGATACATACACAACAGCTTAGTTTCCGTACTTAACAAAATGCTCTCGTGTGAGCCTTCAATTGTGCGGTAGCTCCAACTATTTCCGTGTGAAAAATATCGTGTCAGTAATCCCGATTCTCTCACTGCCATCAGAAGAGAGGGTGTGGCCAGCAAAACTATCCCTGGTGGAGAAGCTCATCTTACCCACCCCAAACCATTGTTCTATTGTTTGGAGGAGAAGCTCCCTACCGTCCACCTCAATCGATTCCTGCCAACCTTACTCAATCCACTTTACCAAACACAACTACCCAACCCAACTATTCATATCTACACCTTACCCATTTCCACACTTTACCAATCTCTAATCTGGCAGAGCCAGACCCACGTAGCGCGTAAAGCGCGCTGAGGGTCTGGGTGACATGGCCATACCAAATTTGTTCTGGAGGAATGTGGAAGTGGTGAGTGCCCCACCTCCTTTATACCTGAATTTTTACCGCAAATTAGCCATGATGGCTGAACCTACTGTTGAAAGGGTGGCTGACACATACAGGAATTTCTATTTGTGGTTGAGGAGGGCTATTCCCGGTAATTTGCTAATGGTAATTAACCACTGCAATATATGTGCGGCAGAACAAATTTGGTATGGCCATGTCCCCATTCCCAGCGTAGCAGTTCAGTAAAGGGTCTGGCTATGCCAGACTAACCCATCATCACACCTTTACCCATCATCACACCTCCCATCTCTACACCTTACCCATCTCCACACCTTACCCCTCTCCACACCTCCCATCTCCACACCTTACCCATCTCCACACCTTACCCATATCCACACCTTACCCATCTTTGCACCTTACCCATCTTTGCACCTTACCCATCTCCACACCTTACCCATCTCCACACCTTACCCATCTCCACACCTACCCATCTCCACACCTTTACCCATCACCACACCTACCCATCTCCACACCTTTACCCATCATCACACCTTACCCATCATCACACCTTACCCATCTCCACACCTTACCCATCTCCACACCTTACCCATCTCCACACCTTTACCCATCTCCACACCTTACCCATCTCCACACCTTACCCACCTACCCATCTCCACACCTTTACCCATCATCACACCTTACCCATCTCCACACCTTACCCATCTCCACACCTTTACCCATCTCCACACCTCCCATCTCCACACCTTACCCATCTCCACACCTTACCCATCTTTGCACCTTACCCATCTCCACACCTTACCCATCTCCACACCTACCCATCTCCACACCTTTACCCATCATCACACCTTACCCATCTCCACACCTCCCATCTCCACACCTCCCATCTCCACACCTTACCCATCTCCACACCTACTCATCTCCACACCTTTACCCCTCCCATCTCCACACCTCACCCATCTCCACACCTTACCCATCTCCACACCTTACCCATCTCCACACCTTTACCCATCTCCACACCTTTACCCATCACCACACCTTACCCATCTCCACACCTCACCCATCTCCACACCTTACCCATCTCCACACCTTTACCCATCTCCACACCTTACCCATCTCCACACCTTTACCCATCTCCACACCTTACCCATCTCCACACCTTACCCATCTCCACACCTCCCATCTCCACACCTCCCATCTCCACACCTACCCATCTCCACACCTTACCCATCTCCACGCCCTACCCCCTCACCCCACCCACCAGTGCCATCAGTAGCGAGTTGTTGCTGTTGTTCTGCCATGATGTTGCTACTGGTCTGTGTGCTAGTGAAGTCCATGGCAACATTGACATTACTAGCAGAGGAAGAGGCCAGGCCCTGGTTCACAGAGGATGTGGGCAGGGCTTGGCCTTGCATCTCTCCTTTACTGTCTGGAGTGCCTCCAGTGGGTGCCACGTCTTTATGAGGCAGAGCCACAGCCATCACGCAACGAGACTTCAGAGCTAGGAACCGTACAACAACAACAACAAAAATATCAATTAACCAGTATATGAATCAACAAAGTGGGTGAAGTGAGATACAGAAATAGGCTCACTAGTTTCAAATCTACCGACAGCCAGTACTGCTAGTAGTAGCACCAATATTAGTAAACTATAGCCAGTACTGCTAGTAGTAGCACCAATGTTAGTAAACTATAGCCAGTACTGCTAGTAGTAGCACCAATGTTAGTAAACTATAGCCAGTACTGCTAGTAGTAGCACCAATGTTAGTAAACTATAGCCAGTACTGCTAGTAGTAGCACCAATGTTAG
>WLWI01005091.1_pt1 | contig 11013 bp, 8 predicted proteins | sample 6701501 | NCBI WGS metagenome assembly WLWI01 (sample SAMN12718690, study PRJNA515312) | sponge metagenome | isolation source: marine sponge | host: Mycale hentscheli | place: New Zealand: South Island, Marlborough, Capsize Point | collected 2014-11-01
AAAAAAAAAAAAAAAAAAAAAAAAAAAAAAAAAAAAACAAAAAAAAAAAAAAAAAAAAAAAAAAAAAAAAAAAAAGAAGAAGAAGAAAAAACAAAACAAAAAAACAACAACAAACAAAACAGAAAACAAAGCAAAACAAACAAAATCATAATGCATGAATGCCATCAATGCACTCTCACATGAGGGTCAACTCTTGGAGCATTTGGTGATAATACCAATTATAGCTACACAGTTCAATCTATCATACAACATATTTTCAGAAGCGAAGAGCTGGTTAGTACCAGCAAACTATCTCACAGAATCCAGTAGCACGGATCAACTGAAAAATCTTTCACACCACGCCCATCAAGCTAAAGCACACACCCACCCAATATTTCTGGTGAAGTTGTCCTTGAAACTTGGCTTCTTGCTCTCCACGAAGTCGAGTGCTGCATTATAGACATCACACATCCTCACATCTTCCTTCAAGTGCTCCAACACTTGGTCGTAGACTGACAGCAAGAACTGGTAGTTGTCCTGCTTCTCCTGGAGAGGGGGAAACATATGCACACACATACAAACTTGTCAAGAGAGGGGGAAACGCGCACACATACAAACCTATCAAGGGGGGAGGGGGACAAACACACACACATACAAACTTGTCAAGAGGGGAGGGGACAAACACACACACACATGCAAACTTGTCACATGATCAACAAGTATTGAAGCACAAGCAAATACAACAAAATATTTCCAGCAGCAAATAAGTGCACCAGAACACAATGAGAAGTATAGCTACTTGTGATGAGTGTAACGGTGTAAAACACTAGTGTAACGGTGTAAAACACTAGTGTAACGGTGTAAAACACTAGTGTAATAGTGTAACACACTAGTGTCATGATTTAACTCCATTCTGTTAAATCCATAAGAAAAGTCTATTAAGAACTTCACCCCTTACCTAACTTGATGGATTGATACAGTACAGTCATTAGCCCCACGAACTTATAGCAAACTGAATTCTATTAGCTTGGTTTAGTATAAACAAACCATCTCAAAAGCCACCAAGCTGTTGTTGGCTGCCAGCAAATTGTCACTCTTAAAGCCGATAACTTGTAAAATACAAAATATAATGAAAGAAAAAATTCTTGATATTCAAATTTTTAGATCAGCGAGAACTTCAGCCACACATCTAAAAAAAAAAAAAAGTTTATTATTCTGCTCTCCTGCCTTCGTAACGTATTTCCTCTGACTCTCTCATATCTTGACCATTCCAAGTAAGCATTCCGCTGACTCAGTGCCCCGGCATCCCCACCCCCTTCTATTTCATGCTACGCCAGACTGGAATCTATGACTGAAGAATGTACATTCATTACACACACACACACACCAAACTCGGGTCGTAAGAGAGAGGGTTATGTAACTGTATCTGTGCTCATACCTTATCTTGTGAGCACTCTAGCTGAATAGGTTGTTCCTATTGACTCACTCACTGCTGGGAAAATCAAAGATTGATTGCTAAAATAGTCGTTTTTACAAGAGCTTTTTTTTTTGTCCCGACTTTTAAGGCTGAATTCAAAGCCACTATCAAGCTAGTGTTATTAACCCCTTCATTTATATTTTAATAAACTTTTGGTACATGAAAATTCATTATAAAATATAATTTAAGCAAAATCCATGTACTACTAACAAGGTTGAAAATTCAGTTCTATTTCTCACAAGGTTGAACAACCAGTTCTATTTCTCACAAGGTTGAACAACCAGTTCTATTTCTCACAAGGTTGAACATCCAGGTCTGACACTATGAACCAAAGAGCATCATCTTTTACAGCCTTATCCAAATTGCTTTTATTATAGGCAAGAATAGGTTTCTCGTGTTCAACTGGCGCACTTGGTTTATTCATGGTGAACTCAATCCCGTTGCCCATGACGATGTCTCGAGCACCTTGGTGCAGAATAAAGACCCTCAGCGTCAGAATTGCCGGCCACCTCAGGGTGTGGTCATTTTCTCCAGGGACAGACAGGGCACTCACTATCACCCGCCCTTCTACCAGCTTCCATTGTATGCAGAACTTGTAGCCCCCAACAGCCCTCTGCACTTCACTTCTCCATCCATCAGGGCTTCCTATCGATCGGTGATATCCATCCATTACAATGTTAAGAATCGACATTTTTTTTTGGTAAGATTGAAAGCACACTAATTTGGACTTGCTTTGATTCTTTAGCTGCTTTTATCCCTCAAGTGTTAGAGACGGGTAAAGACACCGGCGCTTGGTCCGCTGTTCACAGAAGAAGACGGCGTTCAAATACACTTGTTACAAAATTCTGCACATGCTGCGAACTGCACGAAATTATCCCAAAATGGTGTGATATACGCAAGTCTGAGCATGCGTGGAGAAAGCGAGGGGGAAATGTGACCGGTATGTGGTAAATTCTAAATAACGCACCATCTCACTAGTCACATAACCACACCACTAATGAGCAAAGGAAACTCAAAAAGGAAATCAGTAACCCTGGAGTTTCCTGTCTGGGATACCCCCCACAAATTAGTAAAAATAGAATTTGCACACTCAATCCTTTCTTACCCAGCTTGTCTAAATTATGAACAACTTCTGTCTCTCCTGATACTAATTACTATTATTAATTAACTGTGTATACATTATGAGGTATCCATCTAATCGACAAGCCACTAGATAATGAATTAAATAGGTGATACTTCCATGCTTTTATAAATTGCTGTGCAGAGGCTGGTTGCACGTCAGCAATCGTGTGATTTTAATTGGAAAAAAAAAGAAAAAAAAAACAACAACAAAAACAAAGCAAAAAAAAACTAAAAAAAGAAAAATAACTACAACAACAAAAACAACAACAAAAAACAACAAAGCTCTTGAAATATCTCCCCATATACCGTACACTGACTCGTGCAATATATAAACATAATAAAGCATGTACTATACATATATAAAAACTTCCAGATGCTGGCTGTCCATGCTGCGTGCATATCACCCTCCAGGATATAATAAATAGTAGGGCATACCCTCCACAAATCTTGCTGTTTACATTGTGTGTATATCACCACGGAGAGTAACATATTGTTACAGCTACTCAATGAGTGCAAACTGTAACAGTCAAAGTTGGACTTAGTGGCAAACTTCTCTGAGGACCAGGTCTTCCTAACTGCTGAAAGCTATCCTAGTACACCTGTCAAGTATTGTCTGAACTAAGTGTTCAATTAAATAAGTAAGGGAATGACATAAAGATGACTAATGATACAATCACGTGTGGAGAAGCACCAGAGTCATAATGTGCGGAGGGAGGAGGGAAAAAATAATAAAAAAATTAACAAAAAATCAATCAATAAATAAATAAAATAAATATTGAGGTTAAAAGTGGTGTGAAGTGAGCATGTGCAGGAAGTGAAAGGGGGAGGGGTTAATTAATAATACAGAAATATCCAGACTATTACTGATATTTTAAGGACACTGAGAGAGGGTTCACATCTTGGTAATCAACAAGCTGACATTGTTAGGCCTGATCAGATCTTCTCTCTTCCTACGGAAGTTTTGATTGAATATTAATGAAACAAACAAACAAATAAACAAACTTCAGACTAAGTTGTTGGTGCATTAGAGAAGCAGAACACAACACACACACACACACACACACAGTTGTTATCTGGAGGCTGAAAGATTGGCATTGTGGTGTCTACCTCACAAGGGGAAGAAGATATTCCACAACATGATCAGAGATTCCTGCATGACAGACAGCCCAGGGCTTCCTGAGTGCTTGTAGGTAGAGTGGAGATATCATATACACCAACCAATTTTAGTAGATGGCAATAGAGAGATCAGGAATATTAACATGGCTATACTGTAGTAGCTAACTTAGTCACATAGCCACAGCAGTACTCTAGGAACGGGTGGGGCAGGCATGGGCGGGGCTACATCATGTTACTTAGGATAAGTGTATTATACATAATATTATTGCTGGTTTTCAACAGCTTGCAACTTGTTCTAGTCTTTATATCTCTACTTTTTTCTTTCTAGTTCCTTTCCCCCTTTTTTAAAATGGATTTTAGTAAAGTTAGCCCCTCCCCCTCCCCCTCCCATTTTAGCTAAATCCCTGCACAGTACTACTGCTGGCCAAACTGTTGCCTGGAAACACAATTAGTGTGAGGAAGCTGGAAAGAATTTTATCACACTACATAGCTAGCTTTAGCACATTAAAAATACCCTCCCACCCCCAAAAAAGTCTTTGAAATTAAAACTTAATTCTATTTCTAGCATACTGTAAAAAAAAAAAAATAAATAAATAAAATTAATTAATTAATTAATTAAAAAATTTAAAAAAGGAATAATACAAAAAAAAATCACCATTAAAAAAATAAAGAAAATAAAAAAATAAAGAAAATAAAAAAATAAAAAAATAATAAAATATTATAAAACTCCCATCAAAGAGCTACAATAACTCGACATTCGATACGTGAAAATATAGCGAAACATTAGTCACAGGACCACTGGCCACAAAAGCATTATGAGTCTTCAATCGAGTGGACCCCATATGGCCATTCAGAAGAGTATAAGGTTGAGCACTCCTGGTCCAAGTATAGGTGTGGCTAAACATCTCCTTCCTATCAACCTTGGGCCTCCCGAGTTCTAGCATGAACTTGGCCTTAGCTGGCCATTTCAACTCATCGTCGAACTCTCCGGGCATGACCCACACTTTGAAAAAAATGGAGGGTGCACTGAGTAAGCCCACATTCCCACTGCAATCAGCTCCAATACAGAACTTGTAGCCAAACTGGTGAGAGTACATGGCCGGGCTCTTCCAGTGGATAGGAGTGATCCTACTCTCCGTTACGCTGATGTTGTCTATAGCAAATCTCCTACTCAGACACGTCAGGTCGGACATCTGCGAGACCTTACTCATCACTTCCTGTAGCGAGTCTGCCATTCTACTCATCTCTTTCTTCTGAATCTCGAGGCACTTCCCTTGTTCCTCTAGCTTACGTTCTTGCTCCTTGATTGTCTCCCTGAGCTTCTTCTCTTCTTCTTCGTGTTTCTTGTCTTGCTCTAGTAATTGCTGCTGGAGTGAGCCCACAAGGTTACTCTTGTCTCCTTCACTGGTAGCCATTGTAAAATAGCACTGACTTTGATGACAAAACCTACCTGACGATAACACGTGAGCTCGGCAATAAGATAATGATATTCACGAGTGAGCCGCCCTTAACTGACCAAACATGTAGTACTCTCTAGAGTTAAGAGTGCTGGCTCGCCGCCCACGCATTCACCCACAATCAATTAAGGTTGGGAAGATTTAATGACAAAGAAAAAAAATAGGGTAAGGGGAGATCATATTAATATACAATAAGAAGTTAAATTACAACCTAAAACGATCATTCTGTGGTTTTCTTGTGTACAGATCAAGCTATTAAATGACGCAGTCACTCACTCCTCACAACCTATAATATTCTTCAAATGTAGATTTTTAATGACACACACACACACTCATAAAAGGAGTTCATAGAGATAAAGGGGAAAATTAAGTATTTATGTTTGGACATAAAAAATCTTGTCTCCTTCACTGGTAGCCATTGTAAAATATCACTGACTCTGAGAACACCTACCCGACAAAGGTCACATGAGCTCAGTAATATGGTAATGATATTCATGAGTGACCCATAACTGACTAAACATGTTCTAGTACTCTCTGAGTTAGGGTGCTGCTGGCTAACTGCCCACGCATCCACCCACACAAAATCAACTAAGGTTACCATGGAAGATTAACTCTTGTTGTATCCTTTGCAGGGCAATTATACACAAGTTCTTGGCAAGTTAAAGACAACTTGCCAAGAAGTAGAAAGCACCAAAATTAAGCGAGAATGAGCCATGGACGCTGAGATACCTCCCGCCCTATTAGGGATGTAAATGGTCCGATAGAGGTTTCAGTCGGAGAGCTGAGGACCCTCAGTCACATTTAATACCTCACTTACCTTATTGTTTACAAAATTATGAGCCTTGCCGATTTCTAACTTACATTTCCATATATTAATATTCTATTCCAACTTGTCTCATCGTGTTTAGTTTCGTACAGTATGGTGTATCCGAAATATCGAATTGTAATTTTGTCTATACTTAAAGGCTGCCTCAAGCTCTGCCACAATTTCTCGGCCTCCTCACAACCTTTCTTCTAGCTTATTTTTCTTCCCAAAAGGGTATCCATGCAGCTGGCTTTCTGGAGCGTAAATATTGCACCACGCGAACAATTCAGCACATTTGTAAGGGCGGGGCTTTAAACTGCATTTTAACTATAGGTCCACAAGATCCACAATTCTATTTTGGAATCTATGTATTAAGCGTGACATCTCAGTAAAGAAGCATCAGAACAGTTCCAAACTTAGTACTGAGGAGGACTCAGTGTTCTCTTTACTCAGGGCTTTCACAGGATTTTTAGCAAAGCATTTCACTTCGATCTCTCCAAAGTTGGTTGAACGAGTGGCTTACCAAGAAGTACACTGTTTAGCAGACACTAACTAAAGTTCTAGGAAATTAACCAATCACTTTAATAGGTTATGAAGCTTAATTTTTCTTGGAATTTCACCTTGATAGCCTTCTTCTGCCTTCACACCATAGAACAATGGAGTACAGAGACAAAAAAAAAAGATGGAGCATTTTTATCCAGTGCTAGGAAATCAGACAAAAGAGCTATTTGTGCCTCAAAGAGAACCATAACTTTGTTGACAATGCATATATATATATATATATGCCTACAGTTTTCTACTTCTTACTCTAACTAAAATTTTCAAAACCTCACCACCTTTATTTCTTTGTCTAGATATTTCTCTTTGACTAAACTCTGGTGGCTGGAGAAGAAATATTCCTATGATGTGCAGACCTGTATTTATGTGAACTATACCTCCAACATCCAATATGTATGTAGTTAAGAAAATAATATACATATTAATTATGTATAAATATTTAATGAATAAAGAATGTAAACAGCAACTAATAAGTTAGCACTTTATCTCTGTATGCAATTCTGTCGCATAAACTCCCTTCATCAGTGTGTGTGTGTGTGTCATTGGCAAGCGAGTGAGACACTATCAGGGGTAACACAATAAAAAATCTGGGGATATTCTTTACTTGTTTGTTTATTTATATATTATGTGTGGATGTACATGTCATTTATACTTTGACCCTCACATATTTGTGGTAGCTTGGTGGTCGACCTTGCCCCAAACTTCACCAGATTTTTTTTGCTTATCACATCTATTGTGGCAAATGAATTTCATAGTCCTTATCACTTCCTATGTGACCTTCAGAACATGGGGTGTGTCTGAGTGGGGTGTGTCTGAGTGGGGTGTGTCAGAGTTTAGTTACTTTTGTCTGTAAAGCTACAAATGAGTGACATTCAGGAACCCTTGCAATGTTCTAGAGAAGATCAGGATGAACATACCTTGCCGGCTTCTCTACCTGTAGAAACTCTCCAGCAGAAGTTACTAGAGCAAGACAAGAAGCACAAAGAAGAGGAGGAGAAACTTGCGAATAAGATAAAGGAACAAGAGGTTGAACTGACCCAAAAAAATGAAGTCATTGACCATCTCAAAAGTAAACTACAAAAAGCACAGACTGTAGTATCATATTTTCGTCATCTTGCACACGAAGGGTTTGTAAGAAAGTTTAGCATCGACGTTGAAACAGTAATGAAAAATAAAAGTACTCCTAAATCATACTACTTTGACGGTCCCGCCATGTATACACATTATTGTGGCTTCAAGTTCCGCATTAGGGTGGTTGCTACACGTTTCCATGGTGATATAGTTACCTTAAAGCCGAAAGTGTTCTCTTTGCGAGGTAATTTTGATGATGAATTGAAATTTCCAGCTGAGGTCAAATTCACTCTAGAACTCATCAACCAACCAAGTGTAGAAAATGAATCCCATATTAAGGGCTTTACATTACATAAAGTTAAAGAAGACACTTTATTAGGTGAGATAGGGTTTTTCTCAGCAAATGTTCTACAATTTGGTTACATACTCGTTTTTCGTGTGCCAAATGTCGAGTTTTGAAACATTACTAAATTATCCATTTCTTTTGTGTCATTAGCTCTCAACTATGACTTATTATACTATTGGAATTGTATTTCAAGTTTTGATACTATATTGTTATTAGTGCATGTGTGTTAATAAAAATTTACTGTTTAAACATTAGCAGATACTTGTCATGAACTCATGACAGGCATAATGAGTTACTAGTGATGATGCTTTACCAAACCAGCTCAGCTCATGGATTATTCATCAATACACACCCCGTTGTCATCGTCACTAGTGACAGACGAACGTATTATTATATAGATCACTTAAGAAATATAAAGAATTTCTTGATAAGTTTATAAGTTGCTAAAAAGTGGAAGTCTTCCAGTTCGCAGCCATAGCACCAGGTGGATATCTCACAAACGAAGTGTGTTCTGTATTGTTAGTGCTTATATGGCTCATCTGGAATCTCTGGGGAATGACACACTTCCATTCAGGTATCTGACTGAGACCGTCTGAGAGGCTACCTTCAGTGGAAGAAGCCAAAGATCGCAATAGGAGTTAGCCGCACACATACACAAGTCTTAAAGCCAGCACCTCTTCTTAGTTTAACTCTTCAACGTGATGATTCTAATGTAGTTTTTAACATTAAAAGTATCTTAAAGTTTGTAAAAGGTCTGCTTTCAGTGCTTTCATCTTGGCTATGGTTACCTAGACAACAGCAACTCGTAGCAAATGCTTACACATCATGTGAATAAATATGTAATACTATTAGGTAATTCATAGTGTCACGTTAAAAAATGTTTGACCATATCAGCAGTTGGTCTGACAAACGTCAGGCTAACTGCATAGAGTTATAATTGTTCTTAGTACAATCGTCAATTGTCCAACCAATGTCCTTCCATTCTTGAGCAGTCTAATGAAGAGAGATTGTGCCGTAGAATAGCACACATAATCCTTTCGTATGCCACTCATCCAGATACTTGCTATAGCATACACAGTGCATGGCCGAATACGTTTACTCCATATACAAGTCTTGACAAAAATTTTATTTTCTCCACCTTCCTGATTGATAAGTTCAAGAGGGCCAGTTCAAATGATCGTCAAATTCGCCAGGCGTAAACACCACATATGAAATCACAGAAGATAAACGAGGTGTGTGATACAAGGCATCCACTCTACATAAATCTTGTAGCTGCAATTGTGTGTATACATGGCTGGACTCTTCCAGTGTTCAGGGCTCATATCTATCACTAAGCTTAAGACAAATCTCCTGCCCAACCCTGCGACACCAGAAAAGTGAGATAGTTTAGCAAGTACTTCTTGTAATGTGTGTCTGAAATCCTCAATGTCTTCCCCTTTTCTGGCCAGTTCAACTTCTTGTTCCTCTATCTTCCTCCTCAGCTTCTCCTCTGCTTCCTTGTGCTTCTTGTCTTGTTCTAGCACTTGTTCCCCTAGCTTCTTTTAATTTCTTCTCTTGAGCTTCAAACTTTTCATCGTGTTCCCACAGCTTCTTCTCTTTTTCTTCTAACTTATTCTCTTGATCTATCAGCCTCTTCTCCAGTGCTCTTATTACTACTTCTTGTTCCTCTATCTTCTTCTTCAGCTTCTCTTCCTCTTCCTTGTGTTTCTTGTCTTGCTCCAGTAACTTCTGTTCGAGGTGTTCTTTAGTCTCTACAGCTAGAGAAGCTGTCAAGGTGAGGTGTTTCTGGCTGTTCTGTCTGGCGTGTTCGTCCTGGTCCTCTCTAATGAACCGACCATCACAACCCACACTGCTGAACTCACACTCTACCTCTTCCAGACGACATATCTTCATGTGATCTTCCATCACTTCACGCTCACAACTCACCCCACACATGTTGGGACATTGCAAGGCTACATACTTGCACTCTGGCAAGTGTGTGTCTACTACCTCCTCGTAGGTGGCTTTGAAGCCGCAGTGCTGGCAGACGTGAGGTCTCTTAGTGCACTCTTGAGCCACATGCTGGTCCACCTTGTTCTTGGGGACTGTCTGTAGGCAGTTGAGGGGACACTTGGTGTCCACATACTGGCAGTTGTCCAGGTGAGGGTCCACGTGAGTGTCCAACTGGTTCAGTGTCCCAGACCAGACACACCCTCTCCTTCATGCTGCAGTGAACCTGGAGATTGTTGATTCTCTTTTGGTTCTTGACAGACTTGATAGTAGTGAACTCCTTCTCCCCACACACTGGACAAGGCTGTCCTTGTTCCCGAGTGTCAGCTATACAGGTCTGACAGAAACTCTCCCCACAGCAACTAGCAATAGTCAGTCTCCTAGCCACCAGAGAACACTTCTTACAGTACAAGTCTTCAAACACTGAGCCTATAAACTCACACTTGCTTCACTGGCAGCCATTATAAAACATGCCACACCCCACTTATTCAACTTGCTGTAAGAATGGTAATTGGACTATGGTCCTATGGTTCTTCGTGATTTATTATGCTCTATGAATATCATTAACATCCATAATACATCATTAGCCACTATGCTACGAGAAAACAGAAAACCCATACACCTACTAAGTGCATCTAACTACAGTTAGAACAGAGTGTGACTGAATACTTTAATTTGATTGGTCGGTTGCTTGAATCGAATTCAATTATAATCACACCCAGCAGCACTTAGAAAACACTTACCAGCAGCTACTGTTGTGACTTAATTGCCAAGAAATATAGTTTTGAAATACCCTTAGGTATATTAATTTTACCGCCTTTGCGAAGCTCTGACTAATTCTGACGCTACAGCCTTGAGTAGTTTCTAAATCCCACAAATTTCCATAGTACCACACTCAAACATTTTTAGAACTGAAGGATGTGCTAACACTGTACTACAGTGACAGAACTGAAGGATATGCTAACACTGTACTACAGTGACAGAACTGAAGGATATGCTAACACTGTACTACAGTGACAGAACTGAAGGATATGCTAACACTGTACTACAGTGACAGAACTGAAGGATATGCTAACACTGTACTACAGTGACA
>WLWI01005093.1_pt1 | contig 11011 bp, 4 predicted proteins | sample 6701501 | NCBI WGS metagenome assembly WLWI01 (sample SAMN12718690, study PRJNA515312) | sponge metagenome | isolation source: marine sponge | host: Mycale hentscheli | place: New Zealand: South Island, Marlborough, Capsize Point | collected 2014-11-01
CTTTTGCGGGTGCAGTTTAAACGCAAAAACTTATGGGAGCTCCATTTCTATTCGAGTTAGTCGCTATTTGTCACAGTTATAAGCCCTACTCAACAGCATTTACTTGTAAATTCATTGTCCACTAGACTAACCGCGAAGGTAAGTCTTGCGTAAGTATGTTTAGTTGTGTGAAAGTATTGTGCATTACAACTACTATTAAGAATGTCACAAAGGAAACTTCAAATAAAGTGACTTAATTTTGTTGCTTCTTTTTCAATTCAAACAGTTGCTGGGAGCGGTTACTATGGCTTTGAATCCCCTTTACCGCATACGTAATTTAAAAACTTGAATATATTTTAGTAGCAGCTTGAGTGTTACTTGTTAAAATCAATCATTTAACAATAATGTAGTTTAAGGCTCGCTCGCCATTTGTGCTCAAGCACACCACTAGTAATATTAACTTAGGTTCTATCCACAATTTGGACGTGCATTAAATGGAATAAGCCCTAGCGATACAAAATACACTCAAACCTCTCTTATCCGGACAGTCTGGGACCAGTGTCCGTAACTAAGAAATGTCCGTAACTCAGAAATACTTAATTTATTCGGTGATCAACCGAGGTATACAATTAATAATTTGATAATTGAATTAGTATATTACTTAAAATGAACAAAAACTCCAGTAAATACATGAATCAATTTATTTAAAATATGAAGTGATTTTAGTTTGCTTCATAGATTTCAAGCTAAGCTGAGCTGCATCGGCTCTCCAACTTTTTACCAGCATTAGATGTGCAGGGTGTGTGTTGCCTTTGGACTCCAACCACTCCAAAGCAGTATCGAAAGCAGCACAAGTTTGCGATGGAGTAACTGCATTTGAAGAAGCTTCATCTTCATTTTTGGACTCAGATTCTTCTCTCTCTTGCAAAACATCTTCTACAATTTCTTCATCGTTCATCCAAATATCATTCCCTGTAGATTTTGGAACACCAAACTGTCCAGGCACTGCCTCACTGACTTCCCTTTCTTAACTTCTGATATTATCTCCAGCTTTCTTTCTAGAGTTAAAACGCTACGCTTGCGTTTATTACCGCGACCTTGCCTCCACCACCGCTGGTCGTTGAGTTCTTAGAAGAACTAGCAGCCGCACTGCCTTTCAAAAAGTTTTGAGAAGAAAACTAGCAGCGACGCCGCCGGTCAACGAGTTCTGAGAAGAACTAGCGGTAGACGCACTAACTGCCAGTTGATTTCCCTGCTCCATCTCCGCACACAACGCTACGATCAAATACACTCGAAGTACCACACGCAAAATATTTTCCCGATTTTATTGGTTTAATTTGGTAGCTTTCCGACTATACTGACGATCCTTACGCAGTCAATAATTTTAGTTGGTGTCCGGTAGACAGAGGTGTCCGTAACTTAGACGAACGGATAAGAGAGGTTCGAGTGTAATAAGTACAATGCTCTCATACACTGGATATTCTATTGTTTCAGCGAGACCACCATACGTGTGAACACTCAGTGGTAATTGTGCAACACCTATCTAAAGTACCACAAACCTGATCAACAAACGCAGTTAGGCAACTGGGCTATCATCGTGATGAGGTATTAGCCAAGACATCCACAGATATTGAGCCAATTTTTTTCCTACCGGATGACCAGCTCAGTTAGAGAAATAAAATCCAGCAATACTCTTGAAAACCCTCACAACTGCTTACATCTTCAGGGCTCTATGTATGTAGTGGGAGGGGAAACCACATATCCAAGACAAGGTGTAAAATAGAGCCAGGATATTAGTTATAAAAATATATATTGGTTTATAACTAATTTATAGCCCGCAGGCATAGTTACCGCTTGAAATTTCTATTTGCAGTAGTACGGCTGCTGGAATGGCAGGGAAAGAGTCTGTCTTTTATTCATTAAAAGTGCTGTTTTAACAAAACAGAAATGTAACCGTAATGCACCCAAAAACTATATCTTTAAAGATGCCAAAATGATAAACTCCAAACAGCAGCCATATTTATCACGGAATATTATCACAAGGTAGTTACTATAACTAATGAAATAATCAATTATTTCGAAAAATATTTCAATGGTATTAAATTTACATCCATCACAATGTTAATCTTTATATTGTAGACTGATTTACTTTGGGAATGTACAGAATTAATAATCAGTTGTAGCATCAAATTCTTGTTCCATCCACTTTGTGTGTGTATAAATATATATATATATATACAGAACCGTTGATTGCAAAAAAAATCCATTTCCACTTAATAGTACAGCCAGAATGCGTCAGTGAAGTGTGCCAAAGAAAATACTTCATGTGGAATTTCATGATCTTACAAATATTTATGCATTAAACACTGTGCACCTATTAAACAGCATACTACTTTGAAAAATATTGTCAAAAACACTGGGAGATACAGTCCCGCAACATTGAGAAACAAATCTAGTCTGTTTAAGCCTGTCACTACTTATTATTATTAGGCCTACATTTTCACTGCAACTATAAAAATAGATTTAAATTTCCAGTATTATAGTAATATTATTATATAAATATGTATATACATAATCATCTCGAGACAGATGTAATTATTGACAAGCTATATATGAGAATTAAACATAATTGCTGATGATTTGATGACGAGATGTACTGAAAGAAACAATGGCTGGTGGTGATACAGGTATAGGGTTGATTTAACTGAGGTCTTCCAGTTTGTAGTAACTGACTTTGAGTTTACTGAATAGTGATCCATACTCGCTCTGTAGGCTGGTACTCCCGGCAAAGTCCTGGATAAACTGAATTTCAGAGTACAGATGGCGCATTTTACAAGCATCATATTATTATTATAATTAACATGAAGATTTTAAAGTATCACACACACAAATAATATTCATATGGTATTAATAATGAAGTTCATGATCAACAATTACCTAATACCTAAGACTACAACTTTTTCTTATAGTTAGCTATTACTAGATTTCACCATACCTTGATCTTACGATGATAAAAGTCAATAGACCAATTGGAGATTCCTGTTTTATCATCTTCTCACGTCTAACCAAATCTTTGTCATACAGTAAGTGTGGGCAAGATGCACATTCAACCGCAGTTTTCATGGATACATTTTTTTTCAATTCTGATGTTTCAGAACTAGAAATTGACTGAATGATTTTTCTGACTCAGCATCCTCTATTTCCTCCTCTTCTTTCTTCATCACTTCTACTCCCAACTCCAATAGACCTCTGCAGATGTAGGAATTGTCTCTCAAATAAAGACTCTGAGATAACTGGCAATGTATCCAAAGCTGCATAAAATTCATAGTTTCAGTTTGAAGTTAGTTTATTAATTATTCACTTGAAATAACTGATGATTGAAATGCAATAGGTCTAGCTAATTTAAAAATTGCAAATTGTATATAAAATTTTACTTTTTTTTGTAAATTTAGCAGCTATATACAAATGTAATCTATTCCATTGAAAAATCTTTTAAAGTTTTGAGTGCAGACTATTACTTACATTTGGGATGTATGATGACTGTGATCCTCATAAAACTATATATTAGATGTATTTTCTTTTACAGGCTTTTTTAACAGTAGTACAGAATTAAAAATATTTTGTCGTCACCGGGAAATTAACCCAGGACCGCTTGTTTAACACACAAGCACACTGCCACTGAAGTATGACAACCAGCCAGCAAAAAAACATTTCAATTCTATATTTTTTTGTTCAGTTAACTCATTTTGTATTTCAAATATTCACATTACAAGGAAACTCACTTGCCATCACTGCACAATCAAGTGAGCCCCTTAGATTTGACAACAATAATTTGATCTCAGCATTTGTATGAACTGATTAACTTTTCTTTGTTGTTTTTTAAAGATATGTATTAATTAAAATTGCTGTTATTGGTGTCAACTATTGTAGTCTTTATCTCACCTTGTCCAGTTCCTGCTTCACTTCTTGGAAGCACATCAGTTTATTCAAAAGGGTGTGGTACTCACTAAATTAACCAAAAAAAAACAGTAAATTTATACAGACATACCATATATTTTCTATGTTTTAATGTTCTATTAACCGATTAACCCCGATTGAATGCATACAACTCTTCAAAATAATATATATATATAATATATTATATATATTTGCCAACCTTCTAATTTGTAGTAGCCCACTTAGATCTTTATCGTTATTATCATCCAGCATGCTCATAACGTGGTCTACCTTGAAGTCATGCTAGGAGTAGTGTTCTATGTACAGGGTAAACAGGGTGGGGAAGATGACTGGTAAGAGAATGGGATAGAGCCAGGAAAATCCACATTCTCAGGTGGTCTGTAAGAGACCTTCCGCCGCTGGTGTATGCTTCTCTTCAACAGCATGCTGAGGTGAGATCTAGGCTTCCCCAGAAGCTCATTTTCAGCTCTTATTATCGAACTAGGAGAGTATTTTCTGTGAATATAATAAAATTAATATCAGCACAACAAATATAGTATCAATAAAAATTAAATAAAATATTATTAAAGTATCACTGCACATGTTTGCTAGCATAGATATTACCTAATTATATTAAATTTTCTGTTAATATTTCATGGCTAATAAGATTCAAGACATGCAATTATTAATGACTTCATCCCTTTTTCCTTAACTATGTCAATCTTGTATTAGGTTCATACAAATATCTATTAATAGTCAGTGATCTCAACTTGTATACTTGCATAACCTAACCTGTGTGATCTTATGATGGTAGTAGTAGTAGAAGTAGTAGTAGTAGAAATAATAATAATAATAATAATAATAATAATAATAAATGAATGCATTTATAAGAAAAGTAAGAGCATTTGAGTGGAATCAGGACATACCTTGATATCTTCGTTTTTTTTTGTTTTTTCTTGTTTGATTGTTTTTACTGAAATAAATTTAATGAAGTTTCCACTGACAAAAACATCAACATTACATAAATTCTTTTTTTTTAAGAGATGACTGACCAGGAGACCAAAGGGATGATTGGTGGACTTAAAATCCTGGGAAAATATAAAAAAAAGCAATAAAAAAAAACAAAAAAACACAGCTTAAACAGCTATGCATAAGGACTGGTACTATAACTCAGCACTAGATGTGGTCTAGATTTTATTTCCTCCATTCAAAGAAATACACACAATCATAAGTTGTCTAGCAATCTTGGCATTATTAGCTTTGTGCTCAAATACATCATAAGGATATGTTTAATAGAGATAGAGTATTTTAGCTATTGAATATTATATGGCAGACAACTATTAAATGTTATTCAAAGCACACTCGTCATTCCATAGAGTATACAAATGTATTTTTGGATAGCTTAATTCAATCTTGCACACAGCACAGCTGCCATAACTAAGACAATAATTCTTCATTAAAGCCCTCCACCTTGCTTTATGGGATACAATATATAATATAGGTGAAGTGGCACTCTCAACTTATACAAGGTGAAACAAAGAATTGACTTTATAAAATGTGACCGTCTACGGGAAAATCGGGCACAACGCGGCATGCGTAAACGTCACAAAAAGATCGATTTAGTTCTTAAAATTGTATTAAATAAGCCTAATGAAGGGAAAGGTTAGGCGATATATAGCGGGAATGGCTAAGGCTATGGCGATAAAACTTGGAGAGCTTAATATCTGCTTGCCAAGGAGTCTGTAAGTGCAAAAAAAATATTTTTCGTCGGGGCCGCGTTGTGCCCGATTTTCCTGTAGACGGTCACAAATATTAAATACCTAATTGAAGTCGTAATTGTCAGCTAGAATACCTACCATCTTTTCCAGGAGGGACATCATGGCTTTGAAGAGTGACTCCCACTTCAACTCCTGGACTACTTGTCTAGACTTCTTCCTTGTACTACCATTACATTATACTACACATCAGACATTCATGTACATACTTACATACATACAGCTCACAGTACATGTCACAAGAATTGAATTAATTATATAGCTAGCCATTGATAAGAAATTTTAGGAGAACAAAAAGGGGAAAATTGTAATTGACAAGGAATACAGTTTAATGTACACACAAACTCGCACACACATTATTGTGTGTGTACGTGTCTGAGCATGCATTTAACTTTTAATGTACACATACACACATACACATTTATATGTACACACTAACATGCACACACACACAATCTAACACATACACAAACTATACCAGTAGCTATTGAAATATTTCATAAAACATACATAAACACACAATATACATGTATTTATCAGCGGCTTAGCTCATAGTTCTCTCTCCAATTACGAAGTTTCCAGATAAGTGGTACTTGTTACTGGCGATGAGGATGCCAGCACCATGATATCTGTCCTCCTTCCACATGCCTAGATTCTCTCCTCACTAAACAGACAAACAAACAAAATATTAATTTGTTTATTTTAATTGCCAAGATTAATAATAACACTTAATATAATATGCGCCACGTATTAACGGAGATTTCTTTCCGAGTTGAATCATTCTATACCTTTTTAGTTTATGCTATGTTTAATGCTCTAGACTGAACATCAATATATTATACAATATTGCATTAGCATGAGACTGTACAATAGCATACACAACTGCATTTGTTGAAGTTGAAAGCCTTTCTTAACTTTCAAAGCTCCACCCACTCTGTGGATGAAAAGTGGCCTGTGGAATTTGACTTCATAGTTATGTCTCATTATGTGCTAATATTACATATTTTGCGATTAAAAATATTCTTAAAACACTTAGATAAGTGAAATGTTTCAATTAAAAAATTATAAATATTCATAACTGACTAAATATTCTTATCATGAAAAAAATTTATATTACGCAGGGAAGCAATAAATACAACGATGTACCAACACAAACCAATCAACAATTGTCATGAAACAGTTAGAGCATTCAATTTCTTTCCCAGTTTTTTTTTTTACACATTTGATGTATTCTCCCTTTTTCACAGTCTTATTTTTAAACAGTAAAGAATTTCAAAACTTTGGCTGTCTCCCGGAGTTAAACCCAGGACTGCTTGCGTATGTTGTAGCTCACAGAGCACTTGCACGTTAAGCAAGTGTTTCTGGGTTTGATTTCTTGTGCAAACATTTAAAAACTATGTACTGTTTAATAAAAATACCGTGTAAGAGAGCGAATTCATCTGTTGAGTTTTTGTCTCTTTCCATGAAATTATACCACAAAAGTTAATCTGTGATCTTTCCACAGTAGTGACTTAGGAATACAGAATCATCAGATGGGTCAAGTGACCTTTCTTGTTTACCCACTAGTTAAACCTTGGCTTGTTCTCATATTTTAAAGCTACCCAAATCCTTAGTTACTTACTTAATGTATTTTTTTTTAATAATGTATTGAATAAGCAAGTAAATTTTGTGAGATTCTTGAGCTTTTCTCATATTTGTCCAGTAACTGGTTAAGCTTTCACTATGATTATAGCTAAGCTACATGAGGTTTTTTTCAACTGATGCCTTAGAAACACTAACTACTTAGTTCTGGTATTAGCAGAAGTTGCAGACCCCCGAGACACATGCCACGCACTCAGAGACACTTGACACCTTCAAATAAAGAAGGCTTGTCCTCTCTATGGTATACAATTCAATAATGGAAAGTAAAAAAAAAAAGTAAATCATTGTGAGACAAAAGTAAAGAAGGCAGAAAACAAAATAGAGAACAAAATGTAGCAAAAAGAAGCATTGTAATCTACTTCATAGTAACATAGCTAAATTATACATTGTTAAGGTATCTTTTTCAGCTACAAAACGGGGTAAACTGAAGGTGTAATGTTCAAAGGAATAGGGAGTACGTGCTGGTGCTCCTGGAACGTTTTATCATATTATAATAAATGTTCAAGTTGCTCAAGATTTCATTTTAAACAATTTTGAAAATATTTAAATTTATTTATGTTGCAACTACCCGTACATATATGAATATACACTGTGAAATGTCGATTATCCAAATGTCAATCATCATTGAAACATAAATTAATCGAACTGAAAATAAAACGCACCAATTCAAATTGAACTTTCTAAACCACTGGCTACATTCATACCACACTATACTATACTGTTTGAAACAGCCGCCCCTCCTGCACCTTTTCTCCTACCCCTCAATGAATTCCAATTGCACTTGTTATTTAACAATAACTAAAATAGTCTTTCAAAGACTCTTACAATCCACTAAGAAAAAGAAGTTGATGTGGTTGACACTCCTCATTTAACGGCAATAAAAAGAACTGCAGTTTCACAGTTACTTTATAAACGGCTATGCATTGTTTGTTGATAAAATAAACAACAATTAATGTGTTTGGGTTTGTCACAAGAATAACATCCTTCATATTCAGTCAATGCACAGAAAGTCATCACCAAATGGTTGACAACTACATTGCTCAGTTGAGTTATAGTTTTTCAGTTTTACATGTATGTAGTAATTAGGAGAGGTTTCCCATGTACCAAGCATAATATTGATACCTCTTGCTATAAAAAAAAATCTCCCGTTCGTACGCAGTAGCTATTACAGTAACTGCCTCCCCTTGTTAGATCTGCACAAAGTAGGACACGAATATCTAGCCGCACCGGCGATTTTAATGTGATTGCGGGCACTTGACCATCTTGAATTAATAGCCTGGCTTGATGACCTTTACCTGTTTGAGCACCAATGGCGAGCGAGCCTAAAGACTATACTATTTTTTTATATGATTTTGACTTCCAACACTGAAGCTACTGAAAATAAGATCCAGTTTTTAAATTTCGCATACACGGTTAAGGGATTTCAGTGCCATGGTAACAACTTTCTGCAAGTGCTTGAATTGAAGAAAAAAAACAAACAACAAAACAATACACGTTATTTAAACATTTTCTTTAGCTAAGTAGTGGTTGTAACACACAATGCTTTGACACAACTGGACATGCACCTACACAGACTTACCTTCGCGGTAGTCTACTGGACAATGCATTTTCAAGTGAATACTTTTGCGCACGGCTTATAACCATGACAAAGAGCGCATTGACTTACCACCGCCACTAAATCGAATAGAAATTGAAGTCCCTTAATTTTCACGTTTTAACTGCACCCGCATATGCACACTGGATATGCTGGCGCTTATGAGGGATTCTTCTTCAATTAATCATCAGCCATGTTATCCTTAACTGTTCCTAGCTTTCTTATTTTGCTATAATGCAAGAAGTTAACTAAAACAATTAGTTAAATGCATTTAATAGTTAACTAACAACATTTGGACCCTTCAGTAAACCATGAGTAAAACAAAAGTGTAAAAAAAAAACAACCTGTAAAACTACAGTAAAACATGGTAAAATGCTTTACTTAAAGTTTTCTGTCAAGTAAAACTAAGTATGTTTTACTAAATGAGTAAACTATGCAGTAAATCTTTAGTTCAATAGTTTCCTCAATATAGTAAAACAAGCACCTTCAAGCAGTGAAAAGAATTCAAAACGGTAAACAATTCATTTCTAGAGTGATACGGTACTGATTGCTAAACAAGAGGATTCTGTTTAGTGCAATTTGGGACGGGGTCGACCACATAACGAACACAAAAATGCGAGGGTCAAAGTACAAAAATACAGATGTACGTCCTAGCATGTTATCCCTGTAAGTGTCTCGCTCGCTACGCTGGCTTGCCGATTATCCAAAGATCAGTAACTCGAAATGCGGCCAGGATACGTCACGTTTCCAATTTGAGTGACCTCTCTAGTCACGCGGCGTTGCCGACCCTGTACCTCTGTTATTTAAAGAGGTAAAGGGTTCCCAACGCGAGACTATTGTTTACTAGTGGTGCTCTCGAATAGCGCAATTGCATGGCGATCGAGTAGACTCTTTGTACAGAAAAATATAAGTATATATATAGGTAAAGATGATTTGTGAAGGAAATCGCTAAATAATAGCAATGATTAGGCATGAAGAGTTATAAACATTTATAGAATTACCTGAATAAACTTCGAATGCAGTGGCAAAGAAGCGCAGCTTGACAAAGACTTCACAATTGTTTCAAGAAGAGGGTAGCTATAAACTTTTTGGTTGAAACAAAGTTGCGTAAGGCAGTGCAGCAGGATTCTCCGCGCTCGTTAATTGAACAATACTGGAACTGTGAACGCTTTACCTAACTTACGTTATTAGAAGCGCAGGCGAATTTTTTGACGTATGCACGTATGCATACAAACCTATACTAGTGGTTCTCTTGAGCACAAATGGCGAGCGAGCCTTAAACTACACTATTGTTAAATGATTGATTTTAACAACTAACACTCAAGCTACTAAAATATAGTTGAGTTTTTTAATTACGTATGCGGTAAAGGGGCTTCAATGCCATAGTAACCGCTCCCCGCAACTGTTTGAATTGAAAAAGAAGCAACAAAATCAAGTCACGTTATTTAAAGTTTTCTTTGTGACATTCTCAATAGTAATTGTACCGCACAATACTTTCACGCAACTGAACAACTACGCAAGACTTACCTTCGTGGTTCGTCTAGTGGACAATGAATTTACAAGTTAATGCTCTTGAGTAGGGCTTATAACTGTGACAAATAGCGACTAACTCGAATAGAAATGGAGCTCCCATAACTTTTTGCGTTTTAACTGCTCCCGCAAAAGAATTCAAAGCGGTAAACAATTTAATTTCTAAGGTGATACGGGTGATGGTCGCTAAACTGGAGGATTCTGTTTAGTGAAGTTTAGGACTGGATCGAACGCGGAGCGAACACAAAAATACTGAGGGTCAAAGTACAAAATGACATACATACATCCATACATACAAATAAACTAGTGGTGTGCTTGAGCACAAATGGCGAGCGAGCCTGATAATTAGGTAACATAAAATGTTACTATGTTTTAGCTTACATCATGCAAACACTATAATAGCTGTTATGACATTTGATTTCTGCAAATAAATACAAAATCACTCTCTTACATTATTAATGGTAACTTTTGTAGTATCAAACATCAACCATTCTGATAATCTCAATCACCAGTAACTCTTGAACAAGCTCTCAGCTACGATAAAAAATAAACCAGT
>WLWI01005097.1_pt1 | contig 11009 bp, 13 predicted proteins | sample 6701501 | NCBI WGS metagenome assembly WLWI01 (sample SAMN12718690, study PRJNA515312) | sponge metagenome | isolation source: marine sponge | host: Mycale hentscheli | place: New Zealand: South Island, Marlborough, Capsize Point | collected 2014-11-01
ATGGGTATGTGAGAGGTCCTTACCATCCTCTAGACCATCTGTCAATCTAAGTGTGTAGTTTAGCACCACTAATGAATGTATTGTTTACCACATGCTAATTGCACTAACCTGTTGGAGATGAGGTGTGTGTGTGTGTGTGTGTGTGTGTGTGTGTGTGTGGGTGTGTGTGGTAACTCGTGTGGGTGGGTAGTTGGCTGTGTGGTGTAGTGGTTGTGTCCTTGATGTGGCCTAGACATGGGCTAATTATGCTTCATTCTATTATGCTCTGCTGCAATGCTTTGAAATTTACCTATAATGCCCAATAATACACTCAAATAAGGATAGCAAAATTATTGTAGGAGTCATAATTGGCGAGCAAGCGAAGCGAACAAGACACTATCAGGGGTAACACAATTGAAAATTGGAGATATTTGTTTGTTTATATAAGTGTGTGTCGTTTTGTACTTTGACCCTCGCGTTTTTGTTTCCTTAATGGTCGATCCCGTCCCCATCTCCACTAAACAGTGCATGTTGTTTTTCAAATCGAACAGTTAGTTGCGGTGAGTGATTAGTATGGCATTAAAACCCCTTACCGTATGTAATTTAAAAACTCTGGCTGTTTTTTATTTTTTATTTTATTTTTTTATTTTTATTATTAGCTGGAGTGCTTTTTGTCAGGAATACAGGTCATTGATTCTCTCAAAAAACAACCTATTATGCTTGATGCTTTGGCACACCTATTAGCCCAGGCCTACTGAGGTCCTGAGTTCAAGCCCTACTACTCTGGCAACTCTCCACCTGGGTTTTCTGCCTCCCACCAGCCCCACCAGTCCACCTGGCATTTGCTGGGGTGCAAATTCAAGGCTTTTTTTTTTTTTTTTTTTCCCCATGAAACAGCAATGGTCTAGTGGGACTTCGTGTGCCCACGCCACTTGCTGAGAGGAAAGGTCTGTTCTCCTGCAAGTTCCTAACCCGACCCCAGGAGCTTTGCTTCCAGGGCTCATAGTGCCTGCTTTGTGTGTGTGTGTGTGTGTGTGTGTGTGTGGTGGTGGTGGTGGTGGTGGTGGTTTCATGCATGGCAAAGTGCTGGCTTACTCTCTAATCAACATAATTTGTACATCATGAAGAGTACCCACTAAATCTTTAATCATTCCCCCCTCCCCCCAAATCATGCTATGTTTTACTAAGATGTTCACTTCATTCTATGCAGGTCAGCATGCTAAAGGGACAGCAGTCTGTGAGTTTATATTGCTTAACAAGACGACTTCAATGTCCAGAGCTCAGTTCATTTGGTTCGCTGGCAAGGAGGAGTTCACATATCCAATGTAAGTTTGTGTGCATGTTATAACAGCCAATCATTTCAGGCTCTAAAAGTAATGTAGTTTTTAAAATATAGCAAAATATTCTTAATTGATTCCTGAAAGAATTCAATTAGTTGAATGTCAGATACTTTGATGGCTGTTTTTATGTGAATGGGTGGAATTTATTAAAATAGAATTAACTATGCAAAGCGCATGTATGTTCGCTATTGTCTGTGAATTAATTATCTTGGCTAATGGAATAGAAACACTAATATGTATGTCCGTATTTGTTGAGAGGTGATCATTACTGGATTTAAGTGTGTGTATTTGAAGAAACAATGAGTGTGTGTTGAACTGTTATTGGCAGCTTTTGGTTTCACGTTGAAGCAACCTTGGATGTGTTAAATTCTGTGATGTTACCATTAAAATTACTGATTATGTCATAATTGTCAGTTGGTTCTTGCTGGATTACACATGTTAACATGTGAAATGGCTGACTAAATGTATTAATAAATAGGTGAATGGCATAGCCACTCCACCAATGGATGAGAGTGGAGCCATTAACACCTCGAAGCACCCTTGGCGTTACAGCAGACTACACTCACATCCACTATCAAACTGCTGGCTGCTAATTACTCACACGTGTGCCCTAACCCGCATGTCCGTACTTATCATTTCGCCTGCGCCCTTCGTCGTGCTGGCACCACGTGTAGGACAACCAGCTTCCAACGTTAACCTCACACCTGAGATCAGTTAGAGCAATGGGTACCCAGAGGTTATGGTGATAAAGGCATTTGAGGGGCCGAACGGCAGAACAACATTAACAAGGAAGAGCCACAAATGGAGACAAAGACAATCATGACCAGTTCCCTATGTCCATGGCATCAGCTAGGAGGAGATAAAATGTGTATGACACAAAGCAGATGGTGTTCCATTGGGGGAAGGTCATCCAGATCACATCCTCCTGGCTCAAGTGAAGCCCACACCAGAAGACAGAAATCTTCCTGGTGTGATTTGCATTATCAAGTAATTCATTGTCCTTTCATCCTATCTCTTCAGCCTCACTTTTTCGGTCTGCCAATCTATACCCCCCTAGCCAAGCCAGTCATCCAAGTGACCAATAATCTTCGCTAGCACTTTTTTGATGGTGCTGATTGCTTAATATAGTTATTGATATCATCTGATATTCTTTTGGTCACATACCCTTGCCTATCAAAGGGTCACTTCTCATATGCTCCTAGTGCAACTCTATGAGCTGTTTTATTATAAAATATTATATTGACCTTTAGTCCAAGCCTGCCTGTAGACATTTGAGCATGACAAGGGAGGAAGGGGGGGGGGGGGGGGGGGGGGGGGGGGGTTTTTTTAAAAAAAAAAAAAGAAAAAGGGGGGGGGTGTGTGTTGGTGTAGGTGGTGGGGGGGGGGGGGGGGGGGGGGGGGGGGGGGGAGGGGGGGGGGGGGGGGGGGGGGGGGGGGGGGGGGGGGGGGGGGTGGGGGGGGGGATTTTTTTTAAACTAAGAATGCAGCTAATGAGTAGTTCTGTTGAGGCTGTTTTAGGATACTAATGGTTATGGTATCAAAAGCTGAGTAGTGGGCTGGAATGCTTAGGGCAGTGAAGATATCAGCAACTGTATAGAGGAGATGATGGCGGATATGTCAGCCCCTATAATTACCTATAATATCAGGCAGGCAGCCATCTCAACCACCTATGCATAAAAATAAACACCTTGTGTCATGGTGAACAGATAACTCACCCTGCTGTAGAATTGTTGTCATGACACACTTTGTGGTTTTTGCTAGACAACCAAATTGCTGCCAGAATACTCTTGCTTGAGGCAGATTCTTTATTTTTTAATTAGTGACCAAAAAATTTGAGTAATGTTAGTCATGTGGGTCAGGTTTTCCAATGCGTGGGAGTAATGAAATTAGTGGGTGTGGTCAAACCTATGTATGTTTCTTGATTGTCTTAAGGAGGATATGTCTCGTGTGATGTCGTCAAAGTTGTCATGTTTTATTTTTGATGTTGCTGTAGTTGGCATTGTTGGAATCAATAAATACCTGCTAATCAATGTCCATGTATTTGTGTGTGTGTGTGTGTGTGTGTGTGTGAGTGTGTATATATATGTGACAGGCTCTGACAAAAGGGGGCATTTCGCGCAAATTGTACTGTTGGGCTACAGGCCTAAAGGCCGAAAACTTTTTTTTTCAATTTTTTTTTTTTTTGGACTCAAGTTTATCTCTGGGTACCACTCTATTACTTCCTAAAGTTTCCCGACCTAAAAGCCTTGCTTTTGCTCTCAACGAGCGCTTTAAAAAAAACTTTACTTACTTCACGGCATTTTTACGACGCCGTCCGCAGAGTTTAAATTGATCGTGACGCGGAGAGTATACTGGCCTCGTAGCACGCATGGGAATTTCCCCACTTAATTTCTATAGCAACTAATCATCGGTGGTTAGCAGCTGTGTGGCTAAGTCAATTGAAGCAGCAAGAGCTGTTAATGAATTGCTTCATTTTAGCGATAAGGATGACAGTGCTCTATGGGATGTCATACAGGATTATTTTGAACCAGATTTTTCTGATTCAGGTAATTAGTAGCAGCAATACAAAACAGAAAATGGATTTATTGTAAAGTATTAAAAACATTTTTTTTCTTTAGATGCTGACTTGAAAGATGACGACCTGGATAGCGATAATAGTGATGAAAACTGTGATGATGATCAGAGGTACACTGAATTTAATTTTGAAAGGGATGAAGACAACAATCAAGAATCAAGAAGACAATCTCGATAATGATGATGATTGCTCTGATGATAGCATCGTTCAGGCAATTGTAGCTTCAGTTTCCAGTACCACCAATATTGACGTCATGACTGAACCTTCAAAGTCTGATTCGGATGAAAGTAAGCTTATTGCAGAGTTTCTAGAGAATGGTTGTGGTTGTACCTTGAGGAATGGTCAGGACTGTTGTCAAAAGTTTTCTGCTAACCATATTGCCGATACCCATTCACAGTGTGCAGCACTCTCACATGATGAACTGGACATGTTGATTCTTGGTCAACTTATGGCACTGATTAATACAAGTGATACGGTGGTAACTGAGTCACGCCATTCCAGTAAGCATCGAGAGCATACATACACTACATATTCTCATGGAGGACAGCACATCTGCCAAAAAAAAATGTTTCAGTTTATGCATGGCATAGGGAAAAACAGACTCCAAAATCTTGTTATCCACTTCAAGGAGTTTGGACTTACTCCACGTATCCATGGAAACACTAAGCGACTTCCCCATCATTCTCTGTCTTTCTCCTCCATAGAGTTATGTTGTCATCAGGTTTTTGATGAACTACTCAGAGGAAAATGCTCTTCTCCTTCCTGGGCACATTCCTGGATACCAAAGATCGGATATAAAGCTGTTACCATCTAGTGTTCCAAAAAGAAAGATTTGGCGTTTTTATGTAGATTCTGCTGCATCATCAGAGGAAGTTCATGCTGTGGCTTATTCAACATTCAATAAGCTTTGGAGATTACTACTTCCTGTGATAATGTTGATGAAGCCAAGGTCCGATTTATGCTTGGACATGTCAGCAGAATTGCACAACAATAATGAGAGCAGCAAATAAGCCTGACAATGAAAAGAGTGCCACAATTTTAGCTGCACAAGACCATTTGCTACTAGTTCAACTGGAGAGGTCTTATTATAAGACAACATGTGACAACTGTCGATCAAAAATTCGCGAGCACTTTTCCAGTAATGATGGTACATTTTCTCCTCCTTCACCCAACTGTAATACATCACCAAACAGTGTAGATATTAGCTGTCACTACTCTTTCGATTATTCACAGCAAGTTCATTTTCCTGCTGATCCACTTCAACCTGGACCAATCTTTTTTCTTACTCCTAGAAAATGCAACATCTTTGGGGTTCATTGTGAAGCCATACCGAGACAAGTAAAATTTTTAATAGACGAAGCTGTGTTGTGTGGAAAAGGTTCGAATGCAGTTATCAGTCAGCTCCATTATTTTTTCAGTCACCATGGTTTAGGAGAAAAACATGTATTTCTTCACTGTGATAACTGCACAGGGCAGAATAAGAACCATTTTGTAATGCAGTACCTTGCCTGGAGGTGCATGACAGAGCTACACAGCAGCATCGCCATTTCTTTTCTTGTTGTTGGGCACACCAAGTTTGCTCCGGACTGGGGATTTGGCTTATTAATCAAACGTCTATATAGAAGGACTAAAGTTAGCATTCTTGAGGAAATAGCAGAAGTGGTGGAAAGCTCTGCAGAATGCAATGTCCCACAGCTTGCTTCGACTGAAGATGGGAACATCATTGTTCCCACTTACAACTGGAGTGACTTCTTTGCTGAACATCTCAAAACAGTTCCTGGCATTAAAAAAATATCACCATTTTGAGCTCTCTTCTTCAAAACCTGGAATAGTTTCAGTGAAAGAAAGGTCTGGTTCTGCACCAAAGGACGTAATTCTTCTTAAGGATAACATGTCCACTTCCAGCACTACCAAGAGCTAATAGTCGAGCAAATACTCCAATTCCTCATACTCCACCAATATCTCCTTGTTCTCAACAATCTGAGCACTCTCCAGAAACTGCTGTTCCACCTTCAAAGCGACAACGCCTCTGTGGCATTTGTTAAAAATAGTGGACATAATCGCAGGTCTTGTCCAAACAAGTAACTTTTAGATACCTTCACTTGTGTTCTATATCTCGTTCACATACTAAAAATATTCTGTAATCAAAACGTAAAAATAGGTAACTATGACAGTGAGTTTTCAAACAAAACTTTTCAAATGGATTAAAATGTAGAACCTACCCTCTTAAACAAGCTAACAAATCTGTCTATCAAATCTAGAACTTAGCTAAAATATCCAGCCAGAGTGGCAATAGAATCTAGGCAGATAATTTTAACCAACTTACTAACTACAGATAGATAGTCTCATAAACTTAGCTATTTTGGGGTACAACTTCACACCATATAGCTCCTCATAAAACTAAAGTTATGCTTACAGTACCATGGTTGCTTACCGTTTATGCTCCTCCAAGCTGTTAGTCTCCTTTCTTCACGAGAAAAACAAAAACAAAGCTTAACGCCCCTTGTGTACAGCGGCGCGCACTGCTTTACCACATCGACGTTTCCGAGAATTTACGGAAAATACAGGAACAGGTTAACATTAAACTTTGACGGCGATTTTCCAGTTGCGACGCTTCTAGGGGTCATATCTTCGCCGTTACGGCGTTCCATATCATAAATAATAGCTCATTTAAAAGATCAAGAATTTGAATTTTTCTTGTACAACAAAAAGTAAAAAAAAAGTTATTTCGCAAAATACCCCTTTTCTGGGAGCCCATCACATATTATATATATATATATATATTCCACCCTAGATATCTTCACAATATTTTTAGGTACATGACCTGTGAAATAACTCATGATCCTGCTCAACAGGGTTAGAGCAGCTGCTAAAATATCAGCTGGGGGTGTGGGTAGCCCCTACAACCAACTTTAAGCTGTGAGTTACCCTTCCTCTAGTACTAACTACAGTAGTGTTGATATCTAGTATGGAATAAACCACTTATTACACTTGTCAGAGTGTTATGGCTAGATATTTCACTCTCAGGCTTTATTTTCACTCGCCTCTGGCTCAAAATAAATTTGTACTGGATTAAACTTCTGAGGTTGCTGCTTTTGCACATGTGCAATTCTTACATCTAGCATGTGGGCTGGCTCAGGAGAGTTTTTACTCGGCTCAGACTAGCTCGCACCTGATGACAGCAAAGTAGTTGCTGCCACCAGAATCAAGGTCCTCTCTATCTACCCCGGCAAACCGTTCACCAACCTGCAGGTTAAGTTAGGTTAAGAATAGATTTAAATTACTTTACGAAAGAGAAAATGCACACACAACGAATTGGGTGACATGAACCAAGACTGAACTGATGGGAATGAACAAGAGTCTATATAGACACACCAAGCCCCACCTATGACTTGCACAAAATACTTACAAACATGCAAACACCAAAAATCCATTAACACTTACAAACATACAACCCAGTAATTCTATACACACCCATGACCACACAACACGCCTTCGTTCTTGTGCAACTGTTCTATCTTTTCTATGTGGGTACGCTCACATCTCCCCCCTCCTCTCTTTGCTGATGGTCTCCAGCAGCAACACCTGAAGCACTGGCATCACATTCTAACACAAAAACATCTGACACACACCCTAGCTTCCGGCACATTGATCACACCTCCACCAACAACATGGCCTAAAAACTCCAACCTAATTCTGCCAAAACTGCACTTGCCCCACTTGCAAGTCAGCCCCGCCTCCTTCAACGTCCCAAACAACTTACCCAAATGAATTACATGCTCCTCCCAACAACTCGAAACCACCAAAATATCATCTATGTAAACTCAAGCGAAATCCATGCATCCAACCAACACCAGGTCCATCAGCCTCTGAAAGACTGAAGGGGCATTTGTCAAGCCAAACGGCATTCTCCGAAACCGATACCTCCCAAATGGACAGACAAAGCACGTCTTATCCCGATACTCCTCTGCAACCTCCACTTGGTGAAAACCCTTAGACAAATCTACCTTCGACAATACCCTACCATTCCCAACCATTTCGATCATCTCCTCAAACCCCGGAATATAATATGGTTCCTTCACAGTAAGAGCATTCAGACGCCTGTAATCCATACATAACCTCACTCCCCCATCCTGTTTCCTCACCGGCACCAAGGGTGACGCCCACTGCCCATCACACCTCTCAATCACCCCACACTTCTCCAAACTTCCTAATTCCTTTCTCACTTCCTCCCTCAGACCCAATGGCACAGAGTAAGGGGCCTGCCTAAAAGGTGGGTTGTCCCCAGTCTCTATCTTCAGTACCACCTTCGTAGTGTTCCCCGGCACATCAGAAAACACCTCCCTATACCTGCCCAACAACTCATCCAACTCATTCCCATCAAAACCCTCACACACACCACTCAACTTATTCCTCTCTTCTTCTGTCTCATCCACCACCACATCCAGCCTTGCAATACTTCCCCTCTCACAATACTTCTTCACACAGTTTACATGCACCACTTTGCTATGCTTCTCCTTGCCCTCTCTGCAGATCCTATAATTAACATCACCGATCCTCTCTAAAACCACATACGGCCCTTCCCAAGAATCAGCTAGCTTGCAACTGAGCCCTGGCATCCGATACAACACTTTCTGCCCAACCACAACCTCCCTCAATTTAGCACCTCTGTTCATTAGTCCCAATCTACTTTCTTTCCCCTTCATCATCCTCAGCTCCACACAATCTCTCATCACTTCCAACCTCTCTGCCATATTCCTCACCCAATCACACACTCCCAACTCCTTACTTTCCACCTCGTACAATCCATAGTGTACAATGCCTCAAGTGGGGTCCGTACCCGAAACCCATACACGAGGTCAAAAGGGCTGAACTCTGAGTCTGCATGTGGCATCTGCCTAAGTACAAATAAGACATAATTAATCTGGCCAACCCAATCAAGACCAGATGCACTGCACTTGCCGAGTATGGACTTAAAAGTGCCGTGCATACGCTCCACCACACGCACCATTTGTTTGAGGATGGTACGGGGAGGTCTGCACTTTCTCCACACCTGTCAGACTGCACAGTTCCTTAACCAACCTGGAACAGAACTGGCTGCCTTGATCAGTAAGCATCCTCTCCGGGATCGAAGTTCTCACAAAAATTGACCAAAGCCCTTCTGCTACTGACCTGGCTGTGATGGATCGAAGTGGCACAGCCTCGGGCCACCTTGTAGCTAAGCACACATAGGTGAGTAGGTACCGAAACCCCCCTTTTCCCTTTTGTAACGGCCCCACAATATCTACTGCTATGTCCTCAAATGGCTCACTCAGTAGTGGCCTCTCCACCACTGGAGCCTTCTTGGGCTTATGTTTGCTTTTCCTCTGACACACGTCACATCCCCTCACATGAGCAGTTATTTCTTTATTCATTCCAGGCCAAATAAAGTGCTTCCCCAACATAGCTAACACCTTATCTGAGCCTAAGTGGCCACTGCCCTCATGCGCCACCAATAAAATATTGCTCCTGAAACTCCTGGGTATTACTAAAACATCCCTGAACTCATCCCAAGCCATATACAACGATTTCACTAATGCACCATTCTTCCAAGAAAACTCTCTATCCTTCCTTTCCCCCAATTCCCTCCATTCTTTCAGACTATCATCTTCCTTCACTGCCTCCCTAAACCTCTCTCCATCATTTCCACCCCTCACTGGTCCAATACTTCCGGCCAATTCTATTAAGTCATCATCCTTTCCCCCACTGGGTACTCGGCCCTCTAAAGCAGTTGGTGCTGCCTCAAGCTCACCATTGCCATCATCCTCACCTCCACCCACTACTACCGAAGCCTCCATACTCAACTTCTCTCCCATGTTCACCGAAGCATCCTGCTCATCACCCCCCCCCCCCCCCCCCCCCCCCCCCCCCCCCCCCCCCCCCCCCCCCCCCCCCCCCCCCCGCATCTTGTAACTCCTTCTCTTCCAACACACACCACACATTCTCAACACCACCATCATTAATTAAATCACCATTAACACCTTCTCCTTGACCACTATTGCCCACCACAGACTCCAACTCTCTTACTACAACATCATCATCCACTATGTCAAGCTCAGCCTCTGCCCTAGCCCGACTTCTTGTCAATACATTAACTTACCCATGCTTGACCATCTTTACGAAGGCCATCATTTCCTCCTCTACTCCTAAGTCAAGAGGAAGTATGCACTTTGATGACTCACACCCGCTGTCATCAATTACCACTTCCCTCTCTAACTCCAACCCAACCACCTCAAAAGTTGCCTTAGTGCACTTACTTGTGCAGTACCATGTGACCATGCACACCAGCAATATACTTCTCCCCACAGTCCATTGCATCATCCAGTACCAAAACCCTAGGCACCAACCCCAAATCAGCCCCAATATCCACCAAAATCCTAGTCTCTGCCCCATTCACCTTACCCAACGCCACATTCTTCTTCTCTGCATTCCCTGGCACTGCTGTACTCAAGGATGCCATTCTCCCACTCCCAGGCTCCTTCTTCACCGTACTTCCCACCTTCTTCTGAGGGCAGTCGGGACTCGGGGGGGGGGGGGGGGGGGGGCACCAGTTACCTGGTCAACATTGGAACTCCTGGCCCCACCCTCCTTGCAATCAACCGCCCTGTGCCCTGTTTCACCACAGTTGATACAAGTCAGCACCAGCCTGCTGCCACTACCACTGTCCCTTACCAGCCTCCTGCCACTACCGCTGTCCCTTACCAACCTTCCCGATCTCACACCTTCACTAACACCACTACTGCCCATCTTGTAAAAATTCCCCTTCTGCCTGCCTGATACCCAGTCACACCAACACTCCCTCAAATCCCTGAGATTATTGATGCTCCTGTTTTCCATGAACACCTTTCCTCCACTGGGAATGACCTGCCGGGTAATTGCCATTGCCAACGCAAAAGTACATTCCTCCACAGTTTTGGCCCCCTGGAACAACCCCTTGCACAACCTGCTAATTACATCTGTTATCTCGTCCCCACTCTTCGACTTTAATGCCTCCCCAGTTAACCCAAATATTTTGTATCCATAGGTTATTGTTGTCTCGCCTACTGCCTTCAACAATGCACCCTTAGTAGCTTCAT
>WLWI01005098.1_pt1 | contig 11009 bp, 4 predicted proteins | sample 6701501 | NCBI WGS metagenome assembly WLWI01 (sample SAMN12718690, study PRJNA515312) | sponge metagenome | isolation source: marine sponge | host: Mycale hentscheli | place: New Zealand: South Island, Marlborough, Capsize Point | collected 2014-11-01
AATAACAATGTACACAAATCCAACACGTATAGTGATGTTTTCTGAATCTTTATGTTATTGTTAATTTCTATTATCATTATCTACCAGTATCTTTTAACCATGGTACAGTTTTTATAGTCAATTTCACATTGCCTTAAATAAAGAAATAGTGTTTATACAAGGTAACTGTATTAGAGGAAATTCCCTGGGTATGATTGGTGTGTATGGGGAATCACAGAAGACATTTCCTTTCTTTCTCAATAGCATCAACTTCTTATATTATTCTTGATTGCTAATGTACTAGACAAGGTATACATGAGATAAAGTTAAAGGTAAATATAAAACATATAAATGGGTACAATGTTTATGGAACTTTCATCCAAGAGTAAGTTGTTGTTTTTTATTCGATGATGTACATGAGTGTGAATCTCAAAGTAATATGCACTTCATATACCCCACATACATATTCTAATTCAACTTTATACTAGACTAATAGTTGTTTCATTTGTAGCTTGTAGCACAGGAAAATTTATTGAGTCAATAGAGTGTCATATATCCTTTCAGTCAATTTGTGAATATTCTTCTTCTTCATTTAATTAGATGAAAATAATATGCGTTTTTACATATCTAGCTAATTGTATGTTTTGTGTTCTGATTGTAATAGTGCACACAATAATTAACTTGAAAAATATTTCTATAGTGTGTTGGCTATAATCTCCAACAAAATGAATCCTTGTTAGCTGCTTCCTACCAGTAGACACCCAAAATCAATAACAAACACTGACTTCAGGAGTAAATGCACTGAATAACAATTCTTGTTTCTGCAAATTACTATAAAAAGTACTCACGTATCATGTAAAAACATAAACTAAGCGGATTCTTTAGAGCTTGCTTAAAATTAACTTCCTGCTATATGTGGGGCTTTGTGATTACTCAGAAAAAGTTTCCTGCCTAGGTTATTTAAGCTGGGAACTAAGGCTTTTTTTGCTGAGACTGTCTACGTTCCAAACATTAAAGTTAGGTTTGGACTATGGCTGCTGGAATTACTACCAACACTGCTGTGGGTGGCTAGGGCTAGGGCTAGGGGGCTAAGGGCTCAATCATTCTTTACTGTCAAAATCCATAGTTCCAGCCTAGAATGCTATAGTCCCACCCTGCAAGCCAGTGTTCAAGCTTAAATAGCCAAGCCATATAAAGCTGTAGTTCCACCTAAAATAGCCCTAAAATTTCTAAACTAAAATGCATTGTTTTAGCCTTATCTGTGTCATCAAGAGGCCCTGCTCACAACTAGGAATGCTTTTTAAGGAAGCAAAGTAGCTGTAAAGAATAGTGCTTTACAAATCCACTTAATTTTAGATTTGAGTAAAAGTTATGGGCCATGTTTATACCTGATCTGTGAGTATTTTTCATGGTACATGTATTTGTAATCTAATAGGGTGATATTAAATCAACTGAATCAAATCAATATACATGTAATATATTTTAAACTATATGAAAGTTGTGCTGTTTTTTTTTTTTATTAAGATCTGCCATACTAATTATTGTGAAACAATGTTGAAAAAAGCAAGTAAAACCAAGTGTTGGGGGAATTATCAACTCAGTCTTTATGACCAGGCTGTCAGTTCCTGGAAAAATATATAAATAAATAAAATGCTGCCACCAGGATCTTCCTCTGGTAATCTTTCCTGGGGTTGCCAGTAGTAGCTAGCCCAAGCACCCAATGACTTCAGGTTTAGTTTTTTTTAGCCAAATTAGAAACCAACAGATGACACACAAATAAAAGGTGAAAAGATGACAGAAATACAGAACAACTAACACACATAACAGTCTGACTTATACAGAAAAACCAGTGGTCCTTCTAGATAACATTCTACACCTGTACAGATGACCACAATCAACACCAGTCACGGTCCCATTCAACACTCAATAGATCAAAGGACACGAAACTCACACACACAAACTATTAATTCAATAGGACTCTGCTCACACATATACAAACATTCAGTCTCTTCTCTTCTCTTCTTCTCTCTTTTTTTTTTTGAACTTCCTCTTCTCTCTTCTCCAGCCCCACACCAAGGAAGGCAGATATTCCAGTTTAATAACAATGCTGCTCATACCTGTGTATGTAGTTCCTCAACATATGTATTATTTATTGTGGGCGGAGCCACATGGAGGACCAAGGAAGATATGTAGGTAGAGCCACATGAAAGATCAAGAAAGAAGAAAAGAATAGAACTTTGTTTATATATTATTGTATATCGTATCTTGTTTTTATGTCATATAGCTTAGCGAGTGTAGGTGTGTCATATTTGTATGCATATCCGATCGTATCTGTTTTGTTTTTGTCATATAGCTAGCGAGTGTGGGTGTGTCCAGTTTGTACACATGCGCGTGCCAGCATTGAACTACCCGCATGTGGAATCATTATTCTTTTTTTAGTTTGTTCTTTGTGTAATACTTATTAAATTTAACTAGTTCTAAATCCTGACGTAGGTCAAGGGAACCAGTGAGCTGGGGGAGCTAGCTAAGCTGGAACTTACCGAGCAGATTCTGGTGGCAGCGTTACTACCTGCCCCAGCCGATCTGACCGAACCCAAGGCCGAACAGCCCACATTGATGATTGATGGTATTCAATTATCATTTTCTTTTTATCTCATAATATATGTAGCTTTTGGGGGTTTGTATTTTTGGTACTTCATTATAGTAACAAATAAATAAAAGAAGTATGCTTACAATGAGATTTGTATGTGTTGTGAGAATAAAGACTGTGCATACTTTACTGTCAGTTAAAAAGTGAGAGCAATATACTTTTAGAACATGTGCTATAACTTCAGCTAAAGTAGCTGTGCTTCCACTTCAATCACTTGCTGATGAAATCCCATTATCAAAATTTCTGTCCAAATCCCTAATAGTACAGGGTTATTCAATACATTAGATTATGTTATCAGACTTCTGTATTTTTTGTTATGTGCACAGTTGTGGTCATTACTTCAACTGAATGTTTGTCACCTTTCTTTATGTTTTAGTTTTCACTGCTTAACTGTTAAAAATTACGCTTTTTACAATACATCATTTCCTTATATTTACATGTATGAATATAGCCATGAATTGATGTCTGTAGTCATTTGTGATGTATGGTGACTCATTTTTATGTAGTTCTCAAATAATGTTGCTTACTTTATTGATATTTTTTTATTTTTGCTCCTTTGCTATTTTGCATATTTGTATGTGAATTTTTTCTCCCGTCTTATAATGTATTGTATCCTATAGTATAATTAATATCTAACAATGACTTGCAATTGGTACGAAGTAGAGATGTGAGTGTGATGACTGTGAGAATTGAACTGTTTTGTTTGCTGACTGACATTTATGTATACAAATAATCATGTCTTATGTTGTAAGAAAATATACTTCATCTAATTTGCAATCATTACATAAAATATTGTCTTTAAATGTTTAGCTATTGTAAATGGTTTACCAGCATCATTATCTAATATTTTTATCGCTTACAACCATTTTTATTTTATTTTATTATTTTCAGAAACTTGCATGAACAGCACATGGCATGGGAAAATATGAGATGACTGCAGCTCCAACAGTAGTTAGAGAGTCTTGTTTGGTGACAAACCGCACATAAGCATTGTCTTGGCCTTGGATTTACCACCTCATCAGAACATGTTTATGTTTAAACAAATTTAATTAGTATATCTATGTAGAGGGCATGCAACCTGTACTATAAGGACTCATCAAGTTCAGGGTACACTCAATCAAAAAAATATATACGTATGATAAAGGCCTGTGCTGTAAGAAACTACTAATAATCAACAGGGAATAATACTCCAATGGCAGATCTTGTATGCATGACCCTTCACCAGAAATATATTAAAAACTCGCCGTTTTGAAGCTGCTTAAGTGCCGACCACTACTTAGGGGAAGCTGAGATAAGTACATAAGTTCATATTTTTAGATAAAATTACAATAACTCTGGCCCTATTTTTATTGTAGTGTAGCTGAGAGTGGTAACAGAAGTTGTCAGAATGGCTTAAATTTTATACTACAGACTTGTAACTCCTCAGGAAAAAGGTTAGAAAGTAGTTCTGTAATTAGTTCCTGTAATTAATGGTCAACTGCTATATATAGAATAACAATTTTTTTCATCATGAAATAATAAACTTCTTTGTGTAAATTACATTATATAATATTGCAGTTTTTATGCAACCTAACAAGGCAGGCTTGCTCAACATTTGTGTCTCTGTATTTGTTAGCTAAAGCATGATCACAATGGCGACTACTTATACTTGTTCTTGTTACAGTAGATAAATAAGATTTTCTTTTTAGTGGCTTTCATAATGATGTGGATAGACTCTAATTGATCTTAACCACTAATGTGGTGAATGTTGGTTTTCAATGACCACATGATTAATCTTTACCACCACATGCTCATGGCAGATGCCGTACAGATAAGGTGGAAGTTATAATGGCTAATAGAAGATTTACTTTGTACTAAAACCTGAAATTAATTGATAATGATTGAATATATTATTATACATGCTATACACATGACCATGATGCTAAATATTGATAGCATGCAATGATAATTTATTATATTGCATTAACGCACGGTTTATGTAATGTGCACTTGTAGTAACTGATTGAATTGTGTACAGTAATATCATGTTCTGCACTATAGCCCACCATCTTCACTATAATTATTTCACTAAATTCTCTGTTGCTCTATCCCACTAATTTGCAATGTACTAATTACTTAATTACTGGAAATCAAATACAAAAGCTTCACATATTGGTTAGCCCCTGGTAAACTCCCCTAAAGCATGTGAATGCCATCTATCACGTTGTTTGCTAATATTGTGGAAAGTAATGCATGTACTGACCACATATTTCTGTGAGTCCTATAAATTCTTCTAAATAATTATTATGCTTTTAAATACTTGTGCCACTACAATAACAATACATCATCTAAACTTATACTTATAACTAAATTAATGAACCCTACTTAATGAAAATAATTAATTTCTCTTATATTGCTGCATATACACTTTATAACAATGTTGGCTAGTCGTAATACTGTCCTATTTTAATAACTGGGAGAATTAAATGTGAAACGTATAGCTAAGTATGTCAGTGCTTACTCCAGTAGATAATATTAATTTCTTGTAGATTTCTATAATGTTTAATTCTTAACATGAATTATTTAAGATTATGTCAAGTCTTGCATATTCTTAACTTAAAATCATCTAAATTAATTTAGTATAAATACCTGTAACCAAGATTTGATAAATCTTGCATTGTCTTGTTTGTGAATTATCTTTCTTATAACGTAGACCAGTCTGTTATATTTACAAAACTTGGCTAGGATATCATTTCATGTGTAAAAAAATTACATGCAATCATCATTATAATGACTAAGAATCCTGATTTTGCATACATAATACACAATAAAGATCTTAATGAATCTTGTTTTCTAGACTAGAATTACATTGCCAAATTTTGTATAAATACATTTGAGTAATCTTGATAAATCATACTCAAATTTAGCCAAGAATTTCTCACTAAATTGTGTAATCGCTGATTTTGTATACATAAACAATTGCAAAAAAAATATTAAAAAAGCATCAGAATCTCAGTAATCAAAAACTCATGTTCCTGAAATAGGATAATTTGAACAGCTGCCAGGTTGAACTTAATAAACAGATAAGATAGGTATTAATAAAATGTCACAGACTAAAGTTCATTGGAAATTCGATCAATGAGACAACACTTAGAGCAAATAAACTGTTATGATTTATACATTCAGAATCACCATCAATTATACTTTTTCACCAAAAATTTCAAGGGGGTTGAGTTTAGTCTTTGTTTCAACCAATTACAATGGTACTTCTATAATGCATTGTTGGAAACTTTGTAGTAGATATTTCAATCTGTTCTTCGTGGACTTCTCTAACTCATGTTTGGTATCATTCAGCTTCAACCATTTTCTCTAGCACAATATTCACAACCTGTGTCACATCTGCATAGAGTTTAATGGGCATGTTATAAAATTTGTGTTACAGTAAGATATAGCAGGCTTTTAATTTAGTTCTACAATTGTAATGATTCACCAATGTTTTAATTTCTCCTGCATTTGATTATTCGTCTGATCTTCTGCATGTTATTGTTATTTAAATGTGTTTGTATAGTTATAAGATTAAAACTTCAAACCACACAATATGTTTTAATTATTTTATCATAAAATTATGTTGACGTACAAGGTAATTATGTCACATATTTTTTATGTAAGATTGAAATATATATCATAAAATGTAGATTTTTTTTATTTGAAAGTACATGATAGTTCAGATTGAATGATGTAAATTTGAAAGTACATGCTTAAGTTGAGATACATACCACATACTAGCTGTGGAGACCATACCCCAGAACAGAGGCATTTATTCTTTGTGAATGTATGTATGCACGCATGATGTAAGTAGGTATGTATGTATATATGTATGTATGTATGTATGTGTGTGTGTGTGTGTATGTATGTATGTATGTAGGTACATGGTGTGTGTGTATGTATGTATGTATGTTTTAGATTCAGTAGTGCAAGGTGCAGTTGATATTAATATATGTAACTAGGTTACTTGTTATACTTAATTAGTGTGTGTGTGTGTGTGATGCTTGTTCTCTCCTTGTGATTGGTCAGTTTTACATGGTTATTTCCTTTCTTTGTGATTCCATTGGCAGTGTACAAAATGGCTGACCAGGGAGAGTCATATTCATTTTTTACATGAATTTTTAAACTTGAACTGTACAGAAAATGAATTAATTTAGCATGAACCTAGTCAAGAAGCAGAGCTGACACCAACTAGCTATAAAATATTATATGCTGTATATAATCACTTTCAATGGATTGCCTTATAAGCATAATGATAAGTTTACATTGGTGCTCCACATGTTTATACTGAAGTATATGTGACAAGTTTTCTTATAATTATGGTTAGAAATTTGTTCTAAATTTTAAGTATTAAAAATTTATTGGATTTAATTAATATTGTATAGCAATGTCAAAAAAATTTAAATACCTTAAAATTATAAAGTGCCAGTAGTAAGCATTGTATGTTAATTTAACTGTTATCAATATGTAATATCCTGAGTGATTCTAACTTTCCTCATAAATTTGTCATTTTGCCGGGATATTTAACCAGTTAAATTTTAATAATTTATGAAATTTCATAAAATATTAGCCAATAATGACATTCATTTTCAAGTCTAACTTACTCCATTAAAATATTTTTATATCTCTTGTTAATGGTTGCACCTCCTCAAAATTCCAGAACCCTTCCACATGAGACACTAGATTTTTATGCTGTAAATAAAAATCATAAACAATATTATGTACCAGTATCACCTCCTTTGTTACTCACACAAACTTTAGTCTTGAACTTTCTTTTTAATTGTGGCTTTCATATGTGGACAGTTTTCATTGGTCACTCATTTTACACTAGTGGGCGGTGGAGCCTATAATCGTGACATGCCTAGCTAATGAGGTAGTTTTTGTTTCAATAGATTATCCCCAATTCAACTGAATGTGAATTTTCTAGTCCTTTTTTTTGTCTAATGTATAGAGCAGGTAGAACTTCAGGTAATGACAACACTTTTACTAACTCTGCTCAGCTCATGAATTATTGATGAATACAAACCCCGTTACTGTTACACAATCTGACTCGTATTGTGAAGAAAAGTTTTAATTCAAAGATAGGCGATTTAGATTGTGGAATGTGCAGGCTTATCTTAAGAGAAACGTGGATGGGATTGTCAGTATTTCAGATGGCTTACTTGGACGATATTGTTGTATACAGTAGTGGTTAGAAGGAACATTTGAAAATTTGTTATCTAACAGTTGTCTTAACAAGAGTGTGACTAATTTGAGTTTAATGTTGTTTACAGACCTGGACAACTTGATGGAAATTTTGATGGGTTGTCAAGGTTTGTCACCTAGTAGTGAGGAGGACTCATCATCGAATAGGAATATCCTCAACAGCAGTATTCACCTTTCAGAGCAGGGGGATGTATGTACTTTGTAATAGCTGCAACTGGCACTGGCTCCTTTCTTCGTCACAAACTGCACTTCTTCTGTTTCACTGTCAACCCACAATAGATTTCAAAACTCTCTACACACAACCCAATTAACAGACTACGGAACTTGATGGCATGTTGTGCAAGCCCAAAATAATTATCCTTCTTGTGGTATAGTATCGCCATGTCATTTATGTAACTTTTTCCGGTTTTGTTTTGTTATTCCATAGCTTAGTTGTTACATCTTGAAACAATTAGTGGATAGCAAATGCTCCCAGTAGTGATCCCACCTTAGATCACTGTGAGGTGAGTATATTAACTCAGATGGCAGCCTACCATTAGGGCGGCACAAAATTAATTCCAAAATCATAAATTTTATGTACATGTATAGCAAATGATGAGATCTGAAGACTATTGTGAAATTTAGGCATAAACTTAAAATGGACATGGTTAATTCCCAAAAAATGTAATATGAGTAGCAGACCATGTGATCTGAAAGCTGTTTTAAAGAAAAGTAGTGTGTAAATTTGGGCACAGTATTTTTAAACAACTTGCATTTAATAAGTGATTACACATTTTCCTGAGTGTTATTTTAATTTTAATTACTTTCCTCACTTTGTTTAGTGATAGTCTATGTCTGTGGTGCTGGTCGAAATGGCCTAGTTATCGGGCACAGGTCAAGTAGCAACCATAGCTAATGCTACAAAAAGAGAAAATCATGACTCATATTTCCCTCCTTCATGTTGGAGAAATGTATTAGGTGGAAAAATAACTCATGTGGATTATTGTTGATGTGCTGTTGGTTTTAGAAACATGATAATAATCTAACCACATGGGTGTTTTGGCAGATGCCGCAAAGATAATGTTGCTAGATATGATCTATTTTCTAGTTCTCCTTATGTGTTGATATATAAAATATTCCATGCCATGTATATTATATATGTGTATATATTATAATTATACCCAAAATCAAAGTATACTAAAAATAAAATTTGCTTGTACTTGATAGTACTATATCAACTTTAATACCTAAATCACTTTTAGTGTTAATAAAAAATGCAAAAACGTGTAAAGTATGAACCCTTAAACTTTTGCTTTCAATATGACAGTGTAATGTAGTGAGAGTTACTATTAATACTTGTGATAATCTCTACGAGAGTTACTACTGTACACACAGACATTTAGTTGTCACTAGAAAAGCTATAATTACGAACTCATCCTAATGAGTACTGTATGCCAAGTACATATTTAAAATATTGAGTGCTAGTATAAATTATCTAATCCACATCAAACCTGTTTCTGAATGGTCCGTTAGTTTTCCCTTCATATATAGATATTTGGCATGTATTGTCATTTAAAAGTTTGTTAAACCTTTTTGCGAATATTGATGCTACACATTTTCAGTTTCAATATAAAAAGATACCTACTTTAGTAAAAATAGATAACCAGTGTTGTTTTTAAACCTGATAAGTAAATGGGAGTTACAAGGAGCAAAAAGGACACATTAACAAGGAAATTATATGCTTAGCATGTTTAACTTAATATTATAGTGTTCAATAGAATATTGTGGGTATTCCTTAAAAATAGTATACTTTAGCACAAAAACTTCAGTAAAAAAAATAACCTGTTTATCAATGGGTAGTATAGCTATTGTTTCACATGTTCCCAAATTAAGAAGGAAGGAAGTTTATCATCATAAACAAACTTCACAACCATCACAATAATGTCTACTTAATTAAATTTCAACTTTTATACTGATTAACAAGAAGCTTCATTATTAGATGCATGATATTATACATGGCAGCCCCCACCTTCTCTAAGTAATTTAGTCCGTCATCTTTGCTTTATCAGAGGACATATAAGTAACAAAATGTACTCACTGTTTTTGCCACTAGGGAATATGCCTAGTGAGTAAATTATTTCAACAGCTATCAAGTTAGTTATGAGCAAGTAAGCGTATAGTGTACAAATTAAATCTTTACAATCAACATGTTGGTTGACTGTATTGACCTGTATTCTTTCTTTTTTGGCATACATATTAAACTATCCATAAGTGATCATGATTTGTGTGTGTCAGAAGGCTATTGTACATGCTGAAACTGTTTCAAATAGATTATTAAGTTTTAGATGAATATGCTTAGTATGTGAAGCTTAAGACGGTGTTCTTTATAAAATATTCTGGGTATTCCTTAAAAAAAAGTGGTTTAACTACTTTAGCACAAAAACTTTAGTAAAAAAATATAACCTCTGTTTATCAATGGTAGTATAATTTAGTTTATTTTTTTCCTGAAATCTACCCTGTTCTATTGTGGACTATTTACGTTTTTTGCACTATTAAAACAATAATATTTAATAGTAGAGCATTCAATAATTACAATTTTGAGTTTAATTGGCAGCCATTGAGAAATTTGTCTTTGTGATCTTTTTTTTTTTGTTATTCAATTAATGGGTGTGGCCAATCACACATTTAGATTCTGAGGAGTTGGCTAGTATTGGTAAATGTTATGAATTTTGTTTAAAGATTGAGCCTTCCTAGCAAATGGTTACCCAGAACAAACAATAAATAGCAACATCAAATCCAAAAGGAATTCAACCAGAAATAATTCAACCAATGCACAAGATGAAACCAACAAATATTTGGTAATACCAATCAAAGGGATTAGTGAAAAAATTGAACATGTATGCCGTCCCTTGAACATAAAAACAGTTTTTACATCAACACAAACCCTCAAGAAACATCTAATGAAGGTAAAAACACCCAGAGAAAAATCTAAAATCAAAGGAGTAGTTTATGAAATCCCGTGTATGGACTGCAGTATGGTATATGTAGGGGAAACAAGACGTACACTAGACAAACGTTTAAAGGAACACCAATATGCAGTAAAAAGGCATGATGAGAAGAATGGTATAGCTGTACATGCATGGAACAGTAATCATAAAGTAAATTGGTTGGA